>Ga0272444_10000477_pt1 | contig 42192 bp, 31 predicted proteins | sample SSMForm13_FD_201033 | JGI IMG/M metagenome (GOLD analysis project Ga0272444, IMG submission 201033) | Marine sediment archaeal communities from Little Sippewissett salt marsh, Falmouth, MA, United States - SSM-Form-13 | ecosystem: Environmental > Aquatic > Marine > Wetlands > Sediment ... | reverse complement strand
TGTCGATCGATTCTTCAAGGCCTTCGAGGTTGTCCAGCGTCGAATCGGTGGCGCGGGTGACCGCTTCGCGGTCGAAGGCGCGCGAGTCGTCGGAATTGATGATGCTTTGAATGTCGACCACCGCTTCTTGTTGCTCGGCCAGGTCGTAGATGTCGATGGCGTCGGGATCTTCGCCGCGAGCCAACGCCTGTTCGCGGGCCTCGGCCACTTCGGCCGCGCGTTGAATCTGCGTGCGGAAGTTGCGCATTTCGAAATCGAAGGGATCCTTGGCGATCACTTCGTCCAACAACGGCTCGGCCTTTTTCGCTTCGCCCATTTTGGCGTAAACCTTGGCCAGCGCCTTGTTCAGTTCAAGGCTGTCGGTGATAACTTCGCGCACTTTTTCCAACTCGCGCTTGGCGTCGGCCAGGCGGTTCTGACGCAAGTGCACCATGCCCATCACTTCGCGGCAGGCAAGGTAGCGCGGAAAAATTTCCAACCCGGTCTGGCAGGCGGTCATGGCATCGCCGAACAGGCCGACGCGGCGGTAGCTGTCGCCCAGGGGCGCGTAGACTTTAGCGAAGCGGTCGCGCCGGATCCGCTTGCCGAACTTCTGTATGTTTCTCAGTATGCGTTCTTCCATCGAACCAAACCATTCAGCGTATTGGTATCTATCGGTCAATCAGGCCAGAGACTCGATCCTCTTTTTAAAAGCATTGAGCATCTTGGGCAAATTGACCTCGTTGAGCATCTTGACCACGCTGGACGGCACCAGCAGACCGAATTCCACGTCGACTTCGTAGGTGGCTTCGGTGCGGCCGTCGCCCAGATCTTTAAACAGCCAGAGGCCGTCGTTCTTCTTCATAAAGCCCTTGACCAGCGTCCACTTCCAAACCTTGCCGGGCTCGCCGGTCAGATCGAGCGTGTACTTGATTTCCTTGATGACCTTGGCGGTGAACTCAGCGCGCATTTTGTTTTCCTGTTCGCTGAGGATTTTCACCGCTTTGAGCTCGTCGACGAATTCGGGGTACTTCGCCAGGTCGGTAACCACCTGGTAACACAACTCCGGTGAAGCATCGATTACAACCGATCGGCTAGCTTTTGCCATCTACCCATCCTCCTTCGCTTAAGACGACAATACTGTTATCGGCAGCGGAATGAAGGTCGAAATAAAAATCAACAAACAGATCAAACCCACCGCCCAACGTGCCGGGTCCAACGGCCGATCCAGGTCGCGTACCGGCGGATGATCCAAGCCGAACAAGTACACCAGCAGACCCCAGACCAGCCAGATGCTGCTGGCCGTCTCGATTTCATAGGCCATTTCCAGCCCAATGTAAGCGACCAGCAACACAATAAAAATGTTGCGGTCCAGTTTACGGCGCACCGGGCGGAAACTCAAGACGACCGCCCAGATGCAAATCCCCGCGGCCAGCGGTGCCTGCATCCAGACATCGAAGTTGAAGTCACCGAGAACGCCCCACCAGACCAACACAACGAAAATGCCGCGCGAGATAAAGCGGTGCGCGCGACCGAACAGCGCATGAGTGATATGCCCGCCGTCAAGCTGTCCGGCGGCGATCAGGTTGAGCGCGGTCACGAAAAAGCCGAGCCAGCCGGCCATCGCAATCGGGTGCAGGTAAACGTCGGACCCGGCCGGCGGCGTGCCGACCACGGCGACGCGCAGCAGCCAGAACAACAGCGATTCACCGAACTGGATGGCAAAGCCGCCCGCTTCCGGCAGCGGCGCGATGCGACTGAGTTGCAGGCCGATGACCGTCAGCGGCACGGCGACCAGAAAACCGGCGAGCGGTCCGGCGGCGCCAACGTCGAGTAATTGGCTGCGGCGGCGGATCGGCGAACGGATGCGGATAAACGCGCCGAAGGTGCCGATGCCGACGGGAAACGGCGGACCGGGAATGAACATCGGCAGCGTGGCGTCAAGTTTGTGCAGACGGCAAGCGAGAAAGTGCCCCAGTTCGTGGGCCATTAAAATCGTCAGCAGCGCGGCGGGAAAGGAAAAGGCGTCAAGCAGCCAACGCATTGTCCCCGGCGGTGAAGCGGAAAAACTCAAGCCGGTGAGGAAAGTCGTCACCGTCGTAGCCAGCAACATGCCGATGATGAAATGCGGCGGTCGATGCGGCGGCAGGCGCCTTAGCCTGGGTTTGGGTATGCCGGTCGAATGTTGAGGTTGTTCCGCGGGCGGGTTCGTACTGGCGTCGGAATCGGTCAGTCGGCGAACCCCTTCTCGATCTTTTCCTGCTCTTCCTTGCAACGAATGCAGAGCGTGGCTACCGGACGGGCCTTAAGGCGCTCGGTGCGGATTTCATTGCCACAGCTTTCGCAGATGCCGAATTCGCCGTCGTCCATTTTCTTCAGGGTCTTTTGGATCTTGCTCAGCAACATCGACTCGCGGTCACGCAGACGCAGGTTGAGAGTCTGGGAGGCCTCGGAACTGGCCACGTCGCCCTCGTCGTTGAGATCGTCGGTGTTGGGATTGGTAATGTGGTCGTAAGTCTTGTTGGCGTTGCGCATGATGCGTTCGCGATCGGCCATGAGTTTCTTTTTGATTTCTTCCAGGTCGCGTTTTCTCATGTCTTGCTCGCCTCCCCCCTGTCGGCTCGTTCACCTTCTACCAGGGATCGTACTGCCGGCGGCAGGTAGAGGTTGTCGAAATTGAACCGGCGAAGTTCGCGCGATAAAGCGGCGATCCGTTCCCGCACGCCCAGGCGCCGATCCAGAATTATCGTGTCAACTCCGCGGATTTTGCAATACCCGCTGGTCGTTTTTACATCCCCGGCGACCAACCTGTCGTAACGCACATCGACGTCGATCGCCGCGGCCGCCTGTTCCAACGCTTCCAACAGGCCGGAGTCGTCTTTGCCGATGCCGGATTTGTCTTCTTTTTTGGGTTTGTCGCTTGATTGACCCATCGCATCCGCTCCCAACATTCGGCAAAAGGGTACATAGATATATACTAGACCCTAGAGCAAATCAAGTCCGGTTTTCTCGAACGTCAATACCAAATGATTTCGTGATCTTACACATATTTTCCAAATAAAAATCTCACGCCATACCGGTTGTATGGCTTGATCAATCGCCGCCGCTTGGGCATGATGCTCGCCATGCGACGCATTCTGATCATCGCCCTGCTCCTCGCCGCCGCCGTTTACGCCGGCGACACGCCGGCGCGGTTGGACATGAAACCACCGGTTACCCTAAGAGCCGGGTATCAAATTTCACTTAACGGATCGCCTTTTCTCAGAGTGATTCCGTCAGGAGACGATCGCGCGAGCATTTATTCCCATGATCAATACCGCGAAATCGACCTGCCTGTCGTCACGCCTTATTCGCCGGAAGCGCCCGACTTCGCCTGGCCGCAAACACCTGAAACGCCGCGCTTCGCCGTGCAATCGTGGGCGACGGTCGTCGACGGCCTGGCTTTACTTCTGCCGCCCGCGTTGTTGGAAACCGGACGCCTGCCGCGTTTCGGCGCGGTGCTGCGCCTGAGCACCCAACCGGGCCGGGTGGGTAACTGCCGCACGAAAATCGCCGCGCGCACGCACCGGTTGCCCGACGCCGCCCTGGACGCGTTGGTCGAATCATTTTTCCGCGGCGGCCCGTTGCCGCCGCTGACCGCAGGCGAAGCGTTGTGTGAAGTGGAAGCGGTGTTGGTCGAAGGCCGGCGACCCATGCTGACGGTGTGGATCGGCACACCGCGACCGGTCGGTGAAAACGCCGTCGCGTCGATCAACCAGGGCGTCTTGCTGCAAGAGCCGCTGCTGCCGCCTGCCGATGCGTTCGCCGCCGAACCGGCCGCGAGTGCTTACAACGTTTACTTGCGCGAACGCGCCGCCGAGGCCAAGCGATTGCGTGCGATCCTAGCAGCCGAGAATGCGCCGCCGCTGTTCGGCGCCTGGCGTCGTCGGGCTGAACAAACGTCCGCCGCCGTCGGCAATGCGTTGAACGATGTGACGCCGGAGCAGTCCGATGCGCTGATGTTGCTCGGCGCCTGGGCTTCGATGCATGAGCGGAAAATGGAGCCGGCGTTGACGTGGATCGACATCGTTGCCGGTTGCTCGCCCAATCGGGAATTTGCCGAGGAGGCCGCCCTGCTGGGCGCGGCGTGGCGTCGGCGCTCGCCGGTGTTGGTCGACAATCCTTCGTCTTTCCCGTTTACGCATCAGCTTTACGCGCTGGAAATGCACCTGGCGTTGTCCGCCGACCTGCCCCCGAAAAAGCGATTGCCCGCTGCGTTGAAGTTGGCCCGGGCGGTGGCGGCGCATCACCTCTACCGCGCCGACGGTGACCTGATGCTGCGCGCCGCGCTTGGCGAAGCAGCGACAGCGTTGGCCGACATTTGCGCCGAACACCAACCCGCGCAACTGTTTGCCGCCCTGCCCGCGCTGCTGCCGGCAAGCGCCCCCTACGCCGACCGCGTGCTTTACGACACCGCCATAATTTCCCGTTGCGAAGACCGCACGGTGCAGGCGATTGAACTACACCGCTATTTGATGGCTATCGCGCCGACATCACCGCTGGCCCCGGCAAGCGCCTGGGCGATGACAACGACGTTGATCGACGCCGGTCGTCACAATGAAGCCCTGGACACTGCCGCCGCACTCGCTCACCGCTTCGGACCCGGCAGTGACTGGCGCACTGCTCGCGGCGACTCGGGCGAAGCCGCGCCCTGGGTGGCCGGTTTCGACGAGCATGTCGCCGGTGTCGACACACTCCGCGCCCGCGCTTTGCACCTGCTGCGCGATGCGTATTTCGATCGCTACCGCCGCAACGCCCATCCCGGCGATCTGGCTGCGGCCGAACGGTTCGCGCGGATGCTGCTCGACACCTTACCCGACAACACCAACCGCCGTGCCGACTGGCTGGCGTTGGGTCACCTGCTGTGGTGGAGCGGTCACCCGGGGGAAGCCGGGCTGGCCTACGCGAACGTCTCGCTCGGCGCGACCGACGATGCGTTGCGTTTGCAGGCGCTGAAGGGTTTGGGAGCCTGTATGACGCCGGACGCGGCGCGGGTGGCCGCGGCGTTGCGCGAGGATGCGGAACTGGGCGCGTTGCTGGCGCCGCTTTTGCGTTAGTCTTTCTTTTCGATTGTACGAACGATGAAATAGCCGGGGCGTTTCTGCATGCCGCCCTGCATGTATCGCTCGGAAAAGTTTTTCATAAAAAAGTTGAGGATGCTTTCCAAATGCGCCAGAGGGAAGTAGCGCGTAACCGGCCGGCCGACTTCGGTATCGCGGTAATACAAGAAACTGACTTCCACGACCTTTTGCGAATCGTGCTCGCCGTAACTGGCTTTCTCGCGGCTGTACATTTCTTCGTCGACCCAAAACGACGTCACCGTATCGTGAACTTCAAAGCCCTTCACTTCTTCCATCAGGTAACGCCACAGGCGATAGATGTCGCTGGGGATATAGCGCACGGTGCGTTCGGTGCTTTCCGGATTTTTCGGGTTCGGTTTCGGGCTGGTGACGTAGCAGCGGATCATTTCGACTTTCTTCATCGGTCCTCCCCGTTTCAGTCGGTGACGCGGCAGACAAAACCGGTCAAGTATTCCCCTTCCGGATGATACACGTTAATCGGGTGATCGAAACTATGGCCGAGAGTGTGCAGAATCTGTACCTGGCGACCGGCGTCGATCGCCGCGGAAAACAGAATCTTGCGATGCAGCGACAACGGCACGTGTCCGGAACAGGAAAAGGTCCACAACATGCCGCCCGGCACGATACGGCGCATGGCCAGCATGTTGATGTCTTTGTAGCCGCGTGCGGCGCGATTGACCGACGCCTTACTTTTGGCGAAGGCAGGCGGATCGAGAACGATCAGATCGAACTCGGTTTCATCCTCGCGCAGGAAATTGAACACGTCGCGGCAGACCAGGTCTTCCGGCTGGACGTGCTGGTCGTTAATCTCATGGTTTTGTCGGGCCAGCGCCAGGGCATCGCCACTGGCGTCGACGGTGACCGCCCGGCTCGCGCCGCCGGCCAGGGCGTAAACGGCGAAACCGCCGGTATAGCCGAAGGCGTTCAGCATCGTTTTGTCCGCGGCCGACGCGCGTACACCGGCGCGCGACTCACGCTGGTCGAGGAAAAAGCCGGTCTTCTGACCGCCCTGCACGTCGACGAGAAACGACAATCCGTTTTCGCGGATGCGCAACGGTTGCGGCGGTGTTTCTCCGAACAACATATCGATACGGTCGTCCAACCCTTCTTCGCGCCGGTAACCGCCGACGCTGCGCTCCAGCATCCATGCCGGTTGCAGCACGTCCTGGGCGGCTTCGGCGATAACGTCGCGCAATTGGTCGGCGCCCGCGGTCGACAGCGAAATCACCAGTCCTTCACCGTAGCGGTCGACGATCAGACCGGGTACACCGTCGCCCTCGGCGTGCAGCACGCGATACGAGTCGGTGTCCGGCGGCAGCATCGCCCGCCGCCAGTGGTCGGCCTCGCGCAGACGCGCCGCGAACCAACCGACGTCGATCTCCTCGTCGCGGAAGGTGAACATCCGCACACGGATCTGGCTGTTGGTATTGTAAGCGCCGCGTCCCAGAAAATCGCCGGTGGCGTCGAAGACATCGACGATCTCACCCGGCGGTGCATCGAACGGTTCGTCGGCGACCGCCCCGGAGAAAATCCAGGGGTGCCGGTTGTGAATGGATTTTTCGCGGCCGGGCTTCAATCGCAATCGGTTTTTCGACATGGGGAGGCTCTGTCTTCTACTTTCGGATGACCACCGTCATTTGCGGCATGTCATCGGTGGGGAGTTTGAAGGCGCCGACGGTGCCGTAGACCCTGATGCGGTCGCCTTTTTCCAATTTGTCGATCTCTTCGGTATACAAGCCCTCCTGCACCAGCACGTAGAAAAAACCGTACTCGGATTTAGTCAACAGGGCAGTGAAGCCTTCCAACGGCGTCGTATTGAGCTTGGTGGCGAACTCGAGTTCCAGCGTGACGTGCGTGTCCAGGTAACGCATGAACGACAACTTGATTTTCCCCGCGTTGGCATCCTGCACATTGCCGTCGTTGATCTCCGGGCTGCCCAGAACGTAAGTCTTTTTTTCACAGCCGCCGACAGCAACCAACACCACCGCAAGAAAAATCAAAATCGTCACGCGTTTCACCGGTTCGTCCCTCCGTTGTAAATGAACATTTTGAAGTAAATATCAGTAAGAGTAAATGTCAAGGTCGGATTGGGAAAAGTCGCCGATTTTTCTACTCGCCGGACGCAGCGCTCGAATTATCATTTGAATTGCCCATCCCGACGAAGGGCACGGTGAAATTCGCTTCTTCCGCCGCGGCGAAGTCTTCTTCGGTGATCGTGCCGCGCATCACCATCTTGTTCATGATAAACGCCAGGTTGGTGCGCCACCCGTTGGAAACGCCGCGATGTTTCATGTAGGAAAAGCGCACCGGATTGCTGATGATGCTGGCCATCCAGGCCGCCTGGATCGGGGCGAGCCGGCTCGGATGCCGGCCGAAATAGTAACGCGACGCCGAACCGCAGCCGTAGATGCCCGGCCCCCATTCGATGATGTTCATGTAGATCTCGAACATCCGCTCTTTGCTCACTTCCTGTTCGATCCACCAGGTCAGCATCGCTTCCTGCAACTTACGGCTGAGCGTCTTTTCTTCGGACAAAAACAGGTTTTTGACCAGTTGCATGGTGATCGTGCTGGCCCCGCGGACGAAACGACGGTCGCGCAGATCACGGCGCAACGATTCGTTGATGTGTTTGGGTAAAAACCCGTTGTGGCGGAAAAACGCGCCGTCTTCGCAGGTCAGCACCGCCCCGCGCAGGTAATGGCCGACAGAGCGATAAGGCACGAAACCGCGGTTGCTCGGCCCGAGGACGATCGTTTTCTGCAACAGCTTGCGCTTGCGGGCCAGGTGGCGAAACTCGGGGTCGTTCAAGCGCCGCACGTCACAGCGCGGCGGCGCCGATGTCACCTCGAACCCGGTTACCTCGCCGTCGACATTGAATTGGCTGCGCTGCACGTTTTCCATGTCGATGGTCAGCGAGGCGGTCATGTCCAACGCGCCATTAACCCGCGTGCCATAGATGACCGGAATCAGCTTGGGCGGCAGACCGTCGAGAATCTGCTGCAGCGGCACCCGGCGGGCTTGTACCGTGGTGTTGAGAAAAAACGGCCCCTCCTTCGGCATACGCAACGAGCTGTCGAGCAGGTGAAACGGCGCTTGCCCCAGACGTACGATCAACTCGTCGGTCGTCACCGCGCGCTGTTCCGGATCGAGCGTCACCTGTCCTTCCAAGCCGAAACGGATATCGTCGATCTCCTCTTTGGCCAGGCGCTCGTGAATCAGGCTGACCGGCGCGATGTCGGTTTTCAACGAGACGTACCACTGCGGCACGTCGCGGTGTTTGATCATCTGCACGCGTCCGTTGCAGACCGTCTTGTAACTCAGACGCAGCATGACGGGCGCGACTTCGGTCAGCTTGCGCAGGTGAAAGTTTTTCATGCGCAGCAGTGCTTGCTGCCGTTCGCGGGAAAGCTTGACGTCCAGATAAAGCTGTCCGTTCGACGCCTGCTGTTTGGCCGTGCCGCGAACGTTCAACGACCGGTTTCCGGCATCGATCGACAGGTTGCCCTGCACGTCGTACAGGCTGACCAGGTCGTTTCCAATCGAGCCGAAACGGCCCATGTCACTGACGGCGAAAGCGCCGCCGCGTACATAAACGGTGGCCGCCGCCAGTTGGTCGAGCCACCCCCCGCCGCTCGTCCGGCCTTCGCCTTCCGGCCCGGATCCGCCCAAGTGCAACACCAGATCGGACAGGTTGGTCGTGCCGTCGGCGTACAACTCGACGCGGAAGGTCGGGTTGTGCAGGCGCACGCCGGTGAAGACCAGCCGGCGATGCCGGAAGTCGATCTCGTGCAAGATTTCGACTTTGGGAATGCGTACGATGGTGTGACGACGATCGCCGTTTTCGCTCTGCACGACGATGTCGCGCACATAGCTGCGACCGGTCAGGCCCGGCTCGATTTCGCCGAGAGAAACCAGCAGTCCCGTGCGTTCGGCGACCATCGGCAGCAGTCGCTCGCTCATTTCCTCGGCCATCTGCCGCGAATAGCGACCGATGTAAAGCGACGCGCCGACCAGCAAAGCAATGACAACGACAACGGCGATCAGCCAACCACGCCGGCGGCGGTAGATTTTTTTCGAATCGCTCGTCGACGCGCGCCGCTTCATGAACCTTCCGGTGCTTTGACAACCAAGGTGATGCGACGCGGATTGTAGCGTTCGTGACTCGCTTCCAACACAACGCGCTTGTCGACCGGCGTCACCGAAAGGATGACGGCCCCGGCGGCGTTGGTCTTCGCGTGCACCTGCCCGCCGCCCGGATCCAACACGCTCACCTGAACGCCCGCGACCGGCTCGCCGGTGTCGGCGTCAACACAGCGTAGACGTAGGGTTGCTTTCTTGCCGACAACCAACGGTTGCGGCAAATCGGTTTCCACGCGGAATACGGGCAAGTAAAGCAGGCGCTGGGTCGGTTCCAGGGCAAAGCCCAAACCATTCATGTAAGTCACGACGTCGCCGGAGCGGCTGAGATCGACGCCGCGTTCGCCGTGATCGGAAACGACCAACAACGCGATGTCCGACTCCAACCGACCGCGATGTAGAATCTCCAGCAGCAGCCGAATCAACTCCGCCTGATGCCAGGCCGCCTTGGCCGCGCACAGCGAGTACGGACCGTAACGGCGGGCGGCAGTCAGGTAACCGGTCAGCGAAACAACCGCCAACGCGGGCTGCGGCGCCTGCTCGCCGGCGAACAGGCGGATCGCCGCTTCGATGACGCGGCGGTCAAGCACCAGCGGTTTGGCGAACTGCGCCTCGCAGGCGAAGGTGGGCAGCGAGGGTAACCGTTCGGCCAATCCCTCCACCGGCGGCAGCAGCGACTCGCCACGGTCGACGACTGTGGCCACCTCGGCTCCGCGCGTAGCCAGCAAACCCAACGATGCCGACATCAATTGATCGGATCCGCTGCGGCTGCGGCGCAACGCTTCGAAAATTGTTTCCACTTCCAGCGACGACGCCATCAACTTTTCGCCGTCGCTCATTTCCAGCAACGCTGTGTGCAGGCTGCGCGTTCCGCGCCGGTAAAAAGTGTTGTCCAACATGCCGTGGCGGCCGACGTCGGCCCCCGTGGCGAGGGTGAACTGGCAGGGCCAGTCGGCGGTGGGGAACGGGGCGATCAGGCCGTGGGTCAACCGTCCGCCCTTTTTGTTGAGCTCGTTGAAAATGACAAAGCGCTCAGCCTGGGCGCCGCGCAGGTGATCGAACACGACGTCGCTCATGCCGCTGAGGTTGATCACCAGCACATGCTTGGCCGTTTCGCCGGTCAACAGTTCGTCGAGTACGCGGCCGCTTTGCCCTTGCAACAAGTTGCCGTCGGCCAACGGCGACACGTTCAGCAGCTTGGCGACGGTCGGCGCGATATCGCGCAGTCGGGCGTGGCCTGCGTGAATTCCGGGTTTGCAACCGGTGCCGTAGACGATCAACAAGCCCCGGCTTTCGGCGATGCCCAACCCCCCGTAGGTGCCGCTGTTGTTATCGAATCCGGCGTAGGGCGCGTAATTGATCACCAGGTCGGGCGCGTCGGGCGAATCGAAAACCGCGGCGATGCGCGAATAAGCGTAAGGGTAACTGTCGGTTTCCGGTGTTAGAAAACGCAGACGCGGGTCGACGGCGCTGACGTAAGTCAGATGCGGTTTGCTGCGATCCCAGAAGCCGGTGGGGTTCGAGCCGGCTTCGAGCATCTCCGGCAACGTCGGCAGATGATCGACATTCTGCCGCGCCATCGGGTTGACGCTGCGGGTCGTGTTGACCACGAAACCGACGCGGCCGTCATCCAAAAGGTAACGTTGGAATTCGACGACGCCCCGTCGCGCGTGGATTTGGTAACCACCTTCGCGGTAGGTGGCGACGAAATCGACCTTGGCGTCGGCGACCAATGCATCGATGATCGCCTGACCGGCCTCGGCCTCGTCGACGTCGATGCCCGCTTCGGCGATCGCCTCGCCGCCGTCGAGTTGCCCCGGCCCCGCCTCTCGCGCAGGTGCAGCGGGCACGGTCTTGAGCACGAGGTCGCCGGTGGTCGGCCCGCTTGTCTTATCGCTTTTCGCACAGGAGCAAACGGCCAGACACGTCAGCAGGCAGATCAACACAAAACCGGTTCGCCGGGATCGCACATTCTCTCCCGTTGTTTACGTCGGATAGCGCAAGGGTAACCCTTTTCGACCCTTCTGCTCCAGCGCCCGCGCCGACCGGGGCTTTTCCAGCAGGCGCACGCGTTGGACGTTCAAGGTTACCACATCGAACGACTCTTCCACACGCCCGGTCAACACGTACGGCCGGGTACGCGTCAGCATGCGGCAAAAACGCGCGTAGGCTTTGGGGAAAAACACCGTCTCGAACAAGGCGGTGGTGTCTTCGAAGGTGACGAATTCCATCGGTTCTCTTTGTTTGGTCGACACCGTTTTGCCGGTGACCAGCCAGCCGACGACGTTCACCGTGCGCCCGATGTATTCGCTCAATTGGTCTGCTTTAACGTGCTTCAACTGCGCCAGTTGCCCCGCGTAGAGATCGAGTGGATGGCGGCTGTACAAAAAGCCGATCGTTTCCACTTCCTGTCGCAGCACCTCGATTTCATCGTAGGGCGGCGGTTCGGGCAGCCGCGCGGGCGGGCGCTCGTCGAACAGCGAAGGCGTCGCCGACCGCTTCGCCGGCGGTTGACGATCATGGGTGTAGCGCGCCAACTCCCACATCAGCCGCGGCCGCGCCTGAATTCCGTGCAGAGCATCGAAGCAGCCGCCACGCACGAGAATGCGCAGGTCGGTCGGATCGAGCTGCGTGCGCTCGGCCAGGTCGACGAAGCTGCGGTAAGGGCCGCCGCGCTGTCGCTCGTCGAGCACCACATCGACGGCTTTGCGATTAATCTCGCGCAGTTGCATCAGGCCGATGCGCACCCAATCACCCGCGCCCACCCACTCGTACAGCGACTCGTTCACGTCCGGTCCCAGCACACAAAGGCCCATCCGCCGCGCCTCGCTGGCGTAGGCGAAGGCGCCGTAGTAACCGCCCTGGTTGCTGATCACCGCCGCAACGAACGCCGCCGGGAAGTGCGCTTTAAGAAACGCACTTTTGAAACTGACCAGCGCGTAGCTGGCCGAGTGCGGTTTGCAGAAGCTGTAACCGGCGAAGCTTTCGATCATCTGCCAGATCCGCTCCACCGTTTCCGCGTCTTCGCCCCGCGCCGCCGCTCCGGCGAAGAAGTCGCGCTTGTAGTCTTCGAACTTGCGCCCGCTGCGTTTTTTCGACAACACCTTGCGCAACCCATCGGCCTTGGCCGAGTCGAAACCGGCGATGGCCATCCCTGCCTTGGCCACGTCTTCCTGGTAAACCATGATGCCGAAGGTTTCGCCGAGCTGCGCTTCCAACGCCGGATGCAGCGGTTCCCAGGTGCCGCCGCGTAGACGACGCACGTATTCATTAATGTAAGCGTTGGCCGCCGGGCGGATGATGCTGCTGTGCACCACCAGCCGTTCGTACTCGCCGGTGCCGCACTTCTGTTGCAGCTGCCGCATCGCCGGCGACTCGACGTAAAACACGCCGACCGTGTCGCCCCGCGCGATCAACTCTTTGGTCGCCGAATCGTCGATCGGGTTGAACGTCGCGTAGGAAATGTGCGCGCCTTCGCGCTCTGCGATCGACGCCAGCGCATCGCGGATCACCGCCAGGCTGCGGTTGCCGAGCAGATCCATCTTGACCAATCCCGCGTCTTCGGCCTGGTCTTTTTCCCATTGAATGATCGGCACGCCCTTGGGCGCATCCTGCACCGGCACAACCGCATCGACGCCGCCCGGCACAATCACCAGCCCGCCCGGATGCACCGACAGATAGCGCGGGTGCCCTTCCAGCAAGGCCGACAGGCGCAGGATCTCGGGCCACGGGTCGCCCAGTTGCAAGTCGGCAAACAGCGGATGCTCGCGCACCATTTTTTCGGCGTTGCCCGCCGACCAGAAGCCCGACAGCCGACCGGTGACGGCGACGATTTCGTCTTCGGGCAGGCCGTAGACCTTGGCGATTTCCCGCACCGCGCCCGCAGCCTTGAAGCCGACCTGGTTGCAGACCATCGCCGTGTTGCGCGCGCCGAAAGTCGACAGCGTCCAGTGGATGATGTCGTCGCGTTCGTCCCAGGCGAAGTCGATGTCGATGTCGGGCGGATCGACACGCTGCGGATTGAGAAAGCGATCGAAAAACAGATCGTGGCGGATCGGGTCGACGTGGGTCACGCCGAGCAAATAGCTGATCAGGCTGGCGGCGGCGCTGCCCCGGCCGCAGGTCAGGCGCGCGTTGCGCGTAATGCGTTCGGCCAGCAGAAAAATTTCGGCGAAGCCCTTGGCGCGGATGATGTTCATTTCGTATTGCAACCGCTGTTCGATCGCGTCGTTCCACGCGCCGTAACGCCAGGGGATGCGCACGCGGCAACGTTGTTCGAGCAAATCGGAGGCCTCGTCGGACCCGCCGATCATCTCGGGGTAGATCGTCGCGCCCAGACCGGGATCGGTGCAGGCCCGCGCGGCCAATACGCCGGCGGCGTCGAGGGCTTCGGGGCACCAGCTCATCCGCTCGGCGAGTTGTTCCGGCGACGGCAAGCGGGCGATGTCGCCGGGTACCTGGTCGTCGGGCACGCGGTCGACGGTCGTGTTGCCGTCGATGGCGCGCAACAGGCGCAGCACTTGCAGGTGATCCTCGTGCAGATACAACCACGGCCGCGCCGCGACTACCGGCACGCCCAGCGCTTTGGCCTCGCGATAAAAAGAAAAACCGTCGGGGCCGATCGCCGCGTAGGTTTCCGGACGCTCGGCCAGTTGCTTGAGCAGATCAAGCTCGTCGATCAGCAGCGCCACGTTCGCCGAAACGCCGCCCAACGCCTTCGGCAAATCGAAAGACTCGTCGCGGTGCAGCCGCGTGATCAGCCGCGACAACTCGCGGTAGCCTTCGCGGTTCAGCGCAATCGCCGCCGCCCGGCGCCCGCCGTGATTCAGCTCGGCGCCGACAATCAACTTCATCCCGCGCGTTTTGGCTTCCTGCAGCGCCCAGATCAGTCCGTAAAAGCCGTTGACGTCGCACAGGCCGACGGCGTCGTAACCATACGACGCGGCCACGTCGAGCAGCGCTTCGGGCGGAGCAACGCCGCGCATCAGTGAAAAGGATGATCGACACCACAGCGGAATGAATTGCATCGTTTTAATCGGGCAGCGGAATCTCCACGCGATCCAATGGTCGGGCCAACGACACGCGGTCGCAGACCTCGCGCGCCTGAGCTTCCAGTTGTTCCAGATCGTTGTTTTTGTAACGCGGACTGACGTGCACCAGCAGCGCCTTTTTACAACCGCTGGCCGCGACAAACTCGGCGGTCTGCCGGGCGGTCAGGTGTTTTTTCTCGCGGGCTTCCTCGGCGTGGTCGTCGGTGAACATGCCCTCGATCACCGCCAGGTCGGCGTTCTCCAGCAGCTTGCCGATGTTGTCGCAGGGCGCGGTGTCGGTGACGTAAGCGAAGCGGCGACCGCGACGCGGCGGCCCGAGCACGTCGGCGGGCGTAATCGCGCGGCCGTCGACCTCGACCGTTTCGCCGTTTTGCAGCAGTCCCCACTGCGGCCCTTCCGGCACGCCCAGCTCGCGCGCTTTGTCGACGCTGAAGCGTCCCGGCCGTTCGTCTTCGACGTAGGTGAAGCCGAGCGTCGGCGTGGTGTGCGACAGCGGCAGATAATTCAGCGTGAAGCCCTCGCCCGGCAAACTGCCGCCCTTGGCTTCGATGTCGACGTAGTTCAAATCGTAAGATAAATAAAAGCGCAGCACCTGCCTCGTGGCGCGGACGTAGTTGTTCACGTCGGGCAGGCCGATGATGTCGACGACGTGATCCGGCTCGGCCTGAGCCAGCAACATCAACATCCCCGGCACCCCGGTCAGGTGGTCGGCGTGCAGGTGCGACAACACGAAGCGCTGAATGCGCCCGATGCCGAACCCGCTGGCTTTGAGCGGCACCTGCGTGCCCTCGCCGCAGTCGAACAACGTCACCGACCCGTTGTGGCGCAAGAGCACACTGGTCAGAAAACGGCCGGGCATCGGCATCATGCCGCCGATACCGAGAACCATCGCTTCCACGAACACCTCCGGTTTTTTGCCCTGTTGTTGTCATACGCCCGGCCCCTGCTGTCAAGGGACTGACCAGGCATAATGCCTGGACCTGACTTCCGGGTTTCGGGTTCACTGTCTGAGGCTTGCTCTTCGATCAAGTAGAAGGTTCCAGCGAGTCACTACCCCGCAAGACGGGGGGAGCCGGAGGGGATCGAAATACATACGAGGATCAAATAAGAAATTACCCACATTCTTAAGATAGACCGATTGACCCATCAAATTAATCGAGCTAAAATAACTTTGCAATTTTTCAAATCGGGAGGCGGCGTTGGTATGAAAAGATGGAAACTGCCGCTGGCTGTGTTGCTGATCGTGTTGATCGGCCTCGCCGTTTTCTATTTTGCAAATCATCGCTTCAAGCCGGAACTCGTCAAAGCCGTCGATCCGTCGATCATCCCGAAAAAGAAACGCCCGCTGCGCCCGGCCGCCCGGCGCTCGCCGCAAGCCAAAAAGATGGCGGAGAAAACCGGCGCTGGCGACGCCACGGCCATGAAGCCTCATGGATGCGTAAAAAACATCGCCTTTGACGAAGCGACCGGAATTCTGCGGTCGGAAATGGATTACGACTGCGATGGGACCGTCGATAATTGTCTCGTCGAGGTGTTGAACGAATACGGCGAGCCGATCCGCACGGAAAACTACAAGAACTGCGGTGACGCGCCCAGCGATTGCTTTGAAACGGAATACAATGAATACGGCGAGGGAATCACCATCAGCATGGACCTCGATTGCGACGGCCGCCCGGAAGCGTGCACGACCATTAAACGGAACGATCACGGCGACGTTATCGAAAGGATCATCGACAACGGCTGTGACGGCGTGTTGGAAAAGAGCATGATGAATGAGTGCAAATCTTACACTTACGACGCGAACCATTTGATCGTCCACGAAATAAGCGATAATTGCGCCGACGAGATGAGGGTCTGCACCGACTTCACTTACGATCTCGACGCTGGTGTTCGATTCGAAACGTGCGATTTCGATTGCGACGGCACGGTCGATGTCTGCATGGCGCAGGTTTACGTCGACGGCTACCCGGAACCGTTTACCTTCACCGAACGAAACTGCGACGGCACCTGGGCGCACTGTACGGTGTACGAAGAAAACAGCGCCATGACCCGAACACTCCTCGGCCATGACGCGTGCGCAAAACAATACGAACAACTCGTGAAAAGAAACCGGGAATAAAAAAGGACAGCCAACCCTCTTTTTTTAGTCCGGGTAACGGCCCATCGTCTTGACGAAAACGGCCACCGGCCAGGCCAGCACGAAAGCCAGGGTGGGACCGACGCCGCCTTGCCATTCGCCGGCGCGGCGCGCTTCGATCACGTTCGAGCACATGTTGCCCATGTAGACCGCCGCCATCACGGATTCGGCTCGCAGGATGCGCGCCCGCCCCGCGCTTTCCATGGCGCGGCCTCGCGCTTCGGCCGACGGTCGACCGTCCGATTCGGCCCAGTGCGTGGCATAGGCCAGAACCGGCGCTTCGTCGGCCGGACAGCCCTCCAGGTCGCCGCCTAGGATGCGACGGATCTCCTCGTCGGACACGCCGTTTTCCAAAGCCATTTGCGCGTGCAGGTGCGAACAGTAGGCGCACTCGCTGACGCCGGATACCGCGAGGTTGATCCGCTCGGCGAAGGCCCGCGAGATGCGGCCGTCCCGCCCGGCGAAGATCGCGCGGGATTTCGCGCCAACGGTCCGCCCCAGCAGCACGAAAAACTGCCGCGGCGAAGTCAGGTAGCGTTTGCGGAATTTTTCCATGGCGTCTTTATACAGTAGTTTCGTTCGAGTGCGAAGTAGGCACCGTCATTCCCGGATGACGTTGACCTCGATGATGTGGTAGATGATGAGGCAATCCAGTTCCATCATCACAGGAGACCTGCTTTGGCTGAACCACGTTTGCTGCTGGCGCTTGATTCCGGCACCCAAAGTTCGCGCGCGTTGTTGTTCGACGAACACGGCACGATTTTGTCCATCGGGCGCAAACAACACGCGCCGATGAAGTTCCCCTCGCCGGGCGCCGTCGAGCAGGATCCGCACGATATCCGCGACGCGCTGTACCACGGCATCCGCGAGTGTCTGCAACAATGGGGCGGCGATCCAAGCCAAATCGCCGGCGCGGCGCTGACCACGCAGCGCAACACCGTTTTGCCGTTGGCCGAAGACGGCTCGCCGTTGATGGACGCCGTTTCGTGGCTCGACCGTCGCACCGCGGGCGTCGACAGCGAACCGACCGGCTGGCTGCGTTTTCTGCTCAAGGCGATGGGCAAGAACGCGATGATCTCGCGCCTGCTGGCCAAGTCGTGGCCGCGCATCTGGCGCGAGCAGATCCCGGAAGTCGTCGGGCGGATGCACCGGATTGCGCCGATCGAAGGCTGGCTGAACCACGAACTGACCGGCAACGTCGCCGCGGCGCCGGGCGGATTGGTCGGGCTGTGGCCGTTGGACGTCAAGCGTTTGGATTGGGACAAAAAACAGATCATGCACAAAATGCTCGGCTACCGGCGCGAGTGGTTGCCCGACATCGTGCAACCGGGGCAGTTGGTCGGCAAGTTGCGCGAGGAGGCGGCGCAGGCGACCGGGCTGCCCGCCGGTCTGCCGGTCTATGCCTGCGGCGGCGACAAGCAGGCCGAAGCGCTCGGGGGCGGCGCGTTGTCGACCGAGCGCGGCGTGGCGGCGATCAGCCTCGGCACCGGCTCGTCGATTTGCGTGCCCTGGCCGACGGCGCTGTCAAGCCGCAAGTACCTGTGGGTGACCATGGCCGCGGCCGAACCCGGCGCGTATTCCCTCGAATATCTGCTGTTTCGCGGCATGTGGACGGCGCGCTGGTTTGCGCGCGAATTGGCGCGTGATCTGGAAGCCGTCGCCGAGCAGACCGGCCGGGCGGTCGAGGCGATGTTGTGCGACGAGGCCGCAACGGTTCCGGCCGGGAGCGACGGGCTGATGGTCTGGCCGCGGTGGTCGCCGACCCTGCAGCACCCCTTGGAGACCGGCGCGGCGGTGGGCCTGCGCGAAACGCACACCCGAGCGCATTTCTTCCGCGCCCTGCTGGAAGGCATCGCCTTCGATCTGCGACGCGGCCTCGGCATTCTGGAAAAAGGCGCCGGCATGAACATCGAGCGGATCATCGTCGCCGGCGGTGGCTCGCGGTCGGATATCGTCGTGCAGATTCTGGCCGACGTGCTCGGCCTGCCGGTGACGCGCCCGGAGTCGGAAGAACTCTCCGCCCTCGGCGCGGCGATGGTGGCGGCCCTCGGCGCCGGCATTCACCCGACGCCCGCCGCCGCGGTCGAAGCCATGCGCGGCCCCACCGCCGAGATCAAACCCCAGCCGGAAACCGCCGCGCACTACGACCGGATCTACCGCAAGGTCTACCTCCCGGGCCTCAAATCATGCCACCGCATTTCGGCCACGTTGAGTCACGCGAGGTGAACTGAAGCCCTTCGCACCTGACCTGCGCCCTGCGGGCTTGAAGCGCCTGCTCCCGACGCCCCATACCGTCAGAGGAAAATGACCTGAAATCAGTCTATTACCCGTAGGGGCGAGGCATGCCTCGCCTTCTTTAAAAATAGCCCATTTACCATTACACCCCGCCGGGGTGACACAAAGTAGCCCAGGATTTTAATCCTGGGATGATTGACGATGATCCCCAGGGTTAAAATCCTGGGCTATTATATGGCACCCATTACACGGGTGCTTAAGGTTGGGGCGGAAAGCCACCCGTCATGGGTCAGGCATGCCTGACCTCTACGAATTTAATTAACCATTTACCGATAATATTGTCATTTCGACCGAGTAGCGCCACAAGCGTTACGAGTGGAGAAATCCCTTTCAGTGGCGAAAGAAAGGGACCTCTTCCCGCCTTCGCATAAGGCTTCGGTAGGCAGGCACTTCGGTCCCGCCTTCGCGCAAGGCTTCGGCGGACAGGCGAGGTGACATTGTTTATCCAACCCTCAGACATTGAGAAACCTGGAAGTCAGGTCCGGGGATTATCCCTGGCGGTATGCGTTGCGTTGATTATTTCCATTTGCTAGCGTGTTGATCTGATTGGAGGAAAACATGCGGACGATTGCATTTCTTTTCCTGATTTTTGCTTTGTTTGTTGCCTTCGGTTGCGGCGGCGGTTCATCCGATGACGACGATGCCATTCCCGGCGATGATGACGACATCAACGATGATGACGATTTAATCGACGATGACGACGACACCGTATCCGGCGACACCTGGACGGACCCCGTCTCCGGTTTAACCTGGCAGGTAACTCCTTCGGATGATGGTTTTGCATGGGAACAAGCGAAGTTCTATTGCGAAAGCTTGTCTTTGAATGAAGGCGGCTGGCGTTTGCCCTCGATTTCGGAATTGCGCACGTTGATCCGCGATTGTGCGGATACGGAAACGGGTGGAGCCTGCGGCGTCACCGACTCGTGTCTGGATCTTGGCTGTTCGAATGAGGACTGTAACGGTTGCGGTCCTTTTGGCGGCTGCCATTGGCCGTCCCAGTTAAACGGTGATTGCCTATGGTATTGGTCGTCCTGCGGGCTCACGGACAACGACGATCTCGCATGGGGAGTCTATTTCAATAACGGCGGCGTCGTCAGTATTTACATCGACGAAGCCTGGAATGTGCGCTGCGTACGCTAGGCAAGGTGATTGGTTGGTGTTGTTCGTTTTTCTATCCGCTGGCGGGGGCGCCTGCGACCACTGGTTCCCAGGATAAATATTTCTCCTCCATCTCGTTTTATCCCTTACCTATTTTCCCCTCCGCAAGACGGAGGGGATACAGGGGAGGTCCTTTTCAAATTACGGGATAATTTTTTCATTCCGCTGGCGGGGGCGCCTGCGGCCACTGTTTCTAAGGAGTGCAGCCGACTCACCACCCCGCGCCCGCGCACCACCCCCGCAGGCTCCCCCAACCAGTGCCTTATCTCGTGTCCGTATACTTCCAAGCGATCGCAAACCAACATGAGGTCGCCTATCTTTTCGCTTCCGATTCCGCACCAGGCAGACGACTCACCACCCCTCCCCGCGAGGCTCCCCCCATCAGGGCCTTACCCCGTTCGATAGTTATTTTTCAAAATAATAAAATAAGATTAGGCAAGACGTTCGGCCAGTTATTATCTTTAAACGGCTATCCATGCCAATAACTGATTTACCTCTTGAGTATATCCCATTAAATCAACATGAACAACCCGCTTTCGAATGCACATTTTGGTTTGTGGAACGCCCCCGTTTTCGAACAGTCGGAAGAAATAGCCTATGCTTTTGATATCATTGTATATCTCTTCAGTCACATCGCTGGAAGACCCCTTCTGAGCGTTCCAAATCGTCCCAAAACGTGTCACCGGATTTTCGGCCAACTGTGCAGTTATGCGCTTGGTTGCGGGAGGTAGATCCGTGTACGTTCGGCGATGGAACGCAGGCGGACGAAGTCGGCGACCTGGTATTGCCGGGTGGCCGTTTTGGTCTTGTCGCCGATCTGCATTTCGGCCCGGAGCAGGCCCTCGTCGGCGTAGTGGCGCAGCGCGGTCTCCAGCAGATTCTTGTGTACCGCCTCGGGGTGATCGAGCTCGCCGACGCTGACCAGCCGCGTGCCTTTCTTGATCGCCCCTTTGAGGAACTCCTTCTCAGTGAACTGCTCGGCCTTGTACAGCAGCAGCGCGCGCGCGGCCAGGTGATAGCTTTCGACATAGCCCTTGACCACCGCCGACAGCGTCTCGGCGGCGAAGCGGCCCTCGTCGGAGAGGCCGACCTCCTGCCCGTCGATCTGCAGCCAGCCGTAGCCCTCGAACAGCGCGACGGCCTGGTCGAAGGCGACGCGGTCGTCGGACTCGGTGCGCCGCTTGCGCTTGCCGTAGACGAACTCGCGCGACAGCAGGCGGACCAGGAAGCGGAACTGGTCGAACAGCTCGTCGGCGTGCAGGGTGGTTTTATCGCCCGACAGCGCCAGCGCCAGCAGCCCGGAGAACAGATGGTGCGGCACGACGGTGTTGGCGTAAATGGTCAGCGGCAGACGGTTGTCCTGTTCCAGAAAATAGAAAGGCGGCTCGTCTTCGGCCTCGCCCTCTTCCAGGCCCAGCAGCTTCTCGGCGACCATCGTCGCCAGCGCGACGCGCACGGTGGCGCGGGCGTTGGCGCCGCGCGCGGGCATAGGGGCGCCGCACTTGGCCAGCATATCTTCCAGCAATTCGAACCGCTGCACGATTACGTCGGCGGGCACGCCGCGGCGGGTGCCGGCCAGCAGGGCTTCGGCGACCATCGCGTAGGGCGTCACCGGCTGGCGGTCGTTGATCGCATTGACCGCGCGGTAGGCGATCTTCTCGGCGACGGCGCGACGCTCGTCGGGTTTGCGCGGAATGGACGTGAGCTTGTCTTCCCAAAGCATCTCGCGCATCGGGATGGGGTCGGCGAAGTCGAGCCAGACGCGGCCGCGTTTCTTGGACAGCAGACGGCGGTGCTTGAGCATGGTGCTCAGCGTCTCGCCCTCGTTGGGACGGCCGGCGGCTTCCTTGGTATAGAACTGCTCCTCGAAGATGCGCTCGTAGCCGATCGAGACGGGCACGAAGGCGATCTCGCGCCGTCCGGAATGGACCGCCGCTTCCAGCAGGTATTGCAGGAAACCGGTCTTGGGCGGCAGCAGCTTGCCGATGCGGCTGCGTCCACCTTCGACATAGAAGGTCATGCCGATGCCCTCGCGCAGCACCGCTTCGAGGTACTTAGAAAAACACAGCGAGTAGATGCGCTTGCCGCGAAAGCTGCGGCGGATGTAGAAGGCGCCGCTGTTGCGGAAGATCTTGCCGATCGGCCAGAAGTTGAGGTTGACCCCGCTGATGGTGAACGGCAGCGAGACGTGGTTGTTGTACAGCACGTAGTTGAGCAGGATGTAATCGATGTGGCTCTTGTGGCTGGGCATGTACACCACCGGCATGCGGCGGCTGATGCGGCGCACTTTTTCCAGCCCGTCCATGTCGACCTCGACGCTGTCGTAAACGCGCGGCAGCGCACGATCCATCACCCAGCGCAGGAAAGAAATGGTACCGACCTTGTAGTCGGCGGCCATCTCTTCCAGGTAGCGGCGGGCGCGGCGACGCGTGGGGATGAACGGCTCGTCGTTCTGCTTGCAATAGTCCAACAGCGCCGAAAGGAAACCGCGTTCGTGCAGCACTTGCTCGATCAACTCCGCCCGGCTTTTGCGCGCCGGTCCGAGCACCACGCGGCGTTCGGCTTCGATGCGTTCGAGGCAAGCCTGGCGGATGTGGTAGGCCGTTTCCGGCAGGCGGTCGGCCATCATCGGCACGCGCATGCTGGCGACGGCTTCGAGGTCTTCCAATTCCTGGGCTTCGCCGACCTTGATCGTGATGTTGCCCAGGTTGCGCAGGAACATGATTACCCGGCGGATGCGGCCGGGGTTGTCGGCCGGGCCGACGATCATATCGAGGATCGACTTGGTTTCGCGCACCGGCTTGCGCCCATAGACGATGACCAGGGGCACGATCATGATCGGCCGGTTGGTATCGCGGCGGATCTGAATCAACTCTTGCAACGGGTCGAGGCGCTGTCGCGAAAAGCGCAGGGGCAGACCGCGGAAGTGATGCAGGGGCAGCAGCGTCGGCACGCGATCGACGATCAACTGCCGGACGAAACCGTTGCGGTACGGGTTGGGATAGCCTTTACGCTCAAAGACGCTGACGATTACGGCAACGACGCGCCGCAGGGTCGTCAGCCACGATTGCCAGAGGTAAACCGACAGGTAGTGACAAAAGACCGGAAAGGGCAGCTCTTCGCGCCGGAGTTTGAACGAAAGCAGCAGATATTCGAGGCGGCTGCGGCTGCGGATGACATAGCAGATCGCGCCTTGTTCGGCGACGCGCCGGAGTTCGTGGTGGTCGGAATCGCTCAGGGCCACTCGGGCGAACAGCAGGCGGAAAACCAGGTTGAGCAGCCAACTGAAGCGGCCGGTCAGAATCGCGCTGTAATAGTGGAAAGTTCCTTTTAGAAAACGAGAAAAATGCCGCGGCGTAACTTTCGTTAAATCCGGTAAATCAGTTGGTTTTTTGCTCTTTGTTCTGCGCATGGGCGGCATTTTACTCCAGGCGATTTGCCTCTGCAATTTAAATGACTAAACTAGGAATATGAGATAAAGTATACATGAATGGCAACCGATGTATTGAAAAGAAGTATTTATAGACCTGATGGGGGTATCCATGGGTGTCAATTCCATCAACGCATCAATGCAAGTATCGATAACCAAACAAAAAACAACGAAAACTACCGTTCAGCAAAAGTCGCAATCGACCACCAAGTCGCTGGTGGATGTTGTCGCCAGCCGTGACAGCAACTACAGCTTCAAGGTGTACACGCAGGCGACACTGAATCGCTTGGCGGCCGTCGTCAACATGTCGGCTGCGGAGTTAGGCATCAACCTGGAAACCTACGATGCCTCGCCGGAAGCGACCGCGGATCGCATTGCCGGCTTTGCCATCTCGATGTTCTCTGTCTACCAAAAGCAAAATCCGGAGCTGAGCGAAGAAGAAGCCCTGGCTAAGTACGAACCCTACATCAAGCGCGCCATCGACAAGGGCTTTAACGAAGCGCTGAAAATTCTGGGCAGCCTGAACATCAATGACGATCAGACGATGTCCGGCATTCAACAAACCTACGACTTGATTCAGGAGAAGTTGGACAACTTCTTCCACGGCAGCAGCGAGCAGGTCGTCGAGGGCAACGCCTGATTAAGAGGCCTTCGTCTTACAACTGAATCCGCACTTTATAAATATTCCTGCAATATTTTAGCGAGAAGTTCGGCCATGCGCCGGGCGCCCGTCTCGTTAAAGTGCAGATCGTCGAGAAACAGTTCGCCGTCGGGCATCCGGGTCGAGGAAAAACGGCCGAATTCATCTTCCAACGGAATAAACGGTACGCTTGCTTCACGGCAGACACGGGCGGCGGCATCGTTGTAAGCCTGCGGGGCGCGGGCGTAGTTGAAATCGCTTTCTTCCTGTATCAGATACAAGTCGCGAGCGCGCCGCAACCAGACAGCCGCTTCGTCGTATTGATACTGACGCTTCATGCTCATACCGGCCCAGTAGTGCGCTTCGGCAAATTGGGGATCGATCTGCGCAGCGAGTTTCATCAATCGTTGAGCTTCGCCAAAATCGCCGCGTTGGTAGGCTTCACGTCCCTGCTGAAAATGGAGGTCGAACTGGTCGCGTTCGGTTGTGGTCAAATCCGGTCGGTGCAACGACGTGCAATGAACGAAATCAAAATTCGATGTCAAACCGAAAACTACAACCTTCGCTCCGCCCTTGCGCAAACGAATAATGACCCGGCGCAAGTTGGTTGCGTATTGATTCAGGTTTTCCTGGAAGTTGGCCTCGACCAGTTCACGGAATTTCGGGTCGCCGTTGAGAGAGCGAAACCAGGCACATAAATCACCGGCCTGGATACGGTGCTCTTGTTTATCCAACAGATATGCCAGCAAGCGACCGAGGCTGGTACGGCGCATGGTGTCGGCCAGGCGATACTTGGCCGTTTCGGTCAGGTAATCGTTGTAGATTTGCCCGGCCGATCCTTGCCGTGCGTCGTTGTGCCCGGCGTAGATCAGCACCAAGTCGGGTTTGTAACCGGCAACCTCTTTAGCCAGACGCACAAGGTGATTGCTGTTGGCGCCGCAAATACCGGCGTTGATCACCTCGACTTTTAAACTTTTTTGCAAACGAGATGGTATCGCTTCATCTTCAATCAGGTCGAACCCATAAACACAGGAACCGCCGAGAAAGAAAACGCGTTTTTTAATCGACAACGGCCGTGCGGCAAACGAAGTATCGCGCATGACCTGCGGGTGCAACGACGCATGCAAGCGACCGTCGGAGCTTTCGATGAAAAAGCTGTCGACGGCTTCAAGCGATGTCGGGCGCTGATCTCGGATGTTGTTTCGGCGATTATCCGTTTTATCGTCCGCACCCAAAAACAAGTGGTTGATCAGTGATGCAGCAAAACTCAGCAACAGCAATGCTGCGATCACCGTCGCCACGGCAAACAACGCCTTTTTGGTCCTGGTCGTTTTCTGTTCAGGCATGCGCATTGCGCCACGTGTCAGGGTTCGATAAACGCATCGGGAAGCAATTCGGCAACAGGTTGTTGCAGGATTTTGCCGTTTTCGTCTTCGACAATCACCATTAACTCAGGCGCGAATTCAATAAGCATCTGCCGGCAAAGTCCGCACGGCCAAATCGCCGGTTTGAGTGGGGTGGCGATGGCCATGTGGGAAAACGACCGGTGCCCGTCTGAAAGCGCTTTGAACATTGTCAGGCGTTCGGCGCAAATCTCCTGCAGGATGCTGGGGCTTTCGATATTGCAGCCGGTGGTTACCGAGCCGTCAGTTGAAAGCAGCGCGGCGCCGACGGGAAATTTGGAATAGGGACTGATGGAATTAGCGGCCGCTGCATGTGCCTGGGCCAGCAATTGACGAGCTTGCTCTTCGGTCAGAGGATTCGCCATCGTTGCCTCGAATGGCATTTAAATGTCGTAGGGCTCGACTTTAGAGGATTGGGGAGGACACGAGGTAAAGCCGAGCCCCACGATCGATTCAATTTCAGCCCGTATATTATATCGGGCATTTCTTAAATTTTCACCAGTTTTTTTCACCGAACATTCATTTTATTTCGACGATAACCCAACGGTCATCCGTGCCCGGTTCGAGTTCGGCGAATCGCAATTGAATGTCGACGCCGGGAAATTCCCGTGTGAGAATTTCCCGGGCCGCAAACAAATCATCATAATGCTGCTTCAACTCGATATCACGCGAGTTGAATTGGAAGTGCCCATAGGCGCCGCAATCCTCGTGACCGACCAGGTAGATCGTTTTGACCTGATGCAGGTTGACCGAAACGTTGAGGTCGCGCAGTAGAGAATTGTCGAATCCTTCTTTCGGCCGAACCAGATCCTGAATGCAGCCGCCGCGAGTAATCAGATCGCAATCGACGCCCAGGCTGTGAATGGTTTCGGCAATGAAGTTGCTGCCGTCGGCCCGCTGATGCAGACGGAAATCTTCACAGGTAACTAAGGCAGCTTCACACAGATGCGCCATCGGGCTTCTCCCTTACGCTTTCTTCGGGGGCTTGACGCCGGCGATAACCGCTGCGGCCACCAGGCAGGCAATACCGCAAATGGTGAAAGCCAACGCGAAGTTGTTCATGTCGCCTAACTTGCCGCCCAGGATCGGGCCGAAAATGCCGCCGATGCCGTAAGCCAAGAAGACCCAGCCGTAGTTCTGGCCGATGTACTTAGCGCCGAAGGTGCCGGCGGTGATCATCGGGAACAGGGCGAAATTGCCGCCGAAGTTGAAACCGATCAAGGTCGCGAACAGGTACAGCGTGTATTCGCCTCCCGCCATCCACTGGAAGAGAATGACGAAGACGCCCTGCGTGGCAGCCATAATCACCAGCGATTTTTTCGCACCTAGATAGTCGCTGATCGTGCCCCAGGCGATACGGCCGATGCCGTTGGCCAGCGAGAAGAACACGGCCATGGCAGTGCCAGCGATAGCGCTGGCCGCCGCTTCCTCGTAGCCGCCCTTCATCAGTGCGTCCATCGGGAACAGTTTCATCAGGCCGATGCTCATCAGCCCCGCACTGGCGCTGAAGATGAAGGTAACCAGAATCATGAAGAACTGCGGTGTTTTCAGCATCTCGCTGCTGGTGTAATCGACGGTGCCTTCGACAGGCTTATCGCCTGCGGCGGCTTGCGGCGGTTCCCAGCCTTCCGGTTTCCAGCCTTCGGGTGGGAAGACCATCCAGATGCCGCCGATTACGACTGCGGCCATGAAAATGATGCCGTAAAGGATGAACGTGCCGCTCAGACCCAACGATTCCGGCGCCAGCAGGTGGCCCCAGGAGCCGGCCAGCTTGACCCATAGCATCGCACCGAAGCCGAAACCGGCGACGGCTAGACCGGTGATCAAACCTTTTTTATCGGGGTACCAGCGCATGCCCACGGCGATCGGCACAACGTACGCCAAGCCAATGCCCGCTCCGCCGACCACGCCGACAAACAAGAAGGTTACCCAGAAATTCAGCGGTCCCAGCAAACCGGCCAACGCGTAACCGGCGCCCAAGACGACGCCGCCGGCCATCGCCAACTTGCGGGGTCCCAATTTGGGCATTAACCGCCCGGCGATGACCATCACGATGGCGAACAACGCCAAGCCGGCAGCAAACACGGCCTGCGTCTGGGTTTTGCTCCACCCGGATGCGGCCAGCGGTTTGGTGAATACCGACCAGGCGTAGATGGCGCCGAGGCACAACTGAATGAGAATTGCGCCGACGACCACCAAACTACGATTCATCACTTTTTCATTGCTCATTTACGAAACTCCTTGCTATCTCCAGCGATAACTGGGGAAAAACGGGAAATGTTGCCGCACAAATTCAACAAAATCGAGGTCGGCAAATACTAGCAAAGCGGCCGGAAAGGTGTCAAGAAAAAATTGAATGAAGATTCATTCAATGCATGTCGGCCGATAAAAAAGATGAAATTTAACAAGAGCATCTTCATGACTGTATCTCAAGTAATCAGAAGCTCGCCAACGTCATAAAAAGACGCTGTGAAAATCGATCATTGCAATTCCTTGCAAGTGTGAGCATAGTACTTGGGTAGGCAGGTGAAGAATCAAGAAGTAATTATATTGATTTCACCTTTTCCAATTCCCAGAAAGAAAGAAGGATTTCATGGCACAGGCAAAGCAGGGTGATACCGTAAAGGTCAACTACACCGGCAAACTGCAGGACGGTACCGTCTTCGACACCTCGGAAGGACGGGAGCCGTTGGAATTCACCCTTGGCTCAGGCCAACTGATCCCCGGTTTCGAGGAAGCTGTCGAAGGCATGGAACCAGGAAAATCCAATACGGTGAACATCCCGGCTGAAAAAGCTTACGGTTCGCGCAACGAAAACTGGGTCATTGAAGTTGGTCGCGAAGAATTTCCGGATGACTTGGAACCAGCCATTGGACAACAGTTGCAATTGAGGCAGGAAAACGGTCAGGAAATCGTGGTCGTCGTTACTGACGTTGCCGATGAAAAGGTAACCCTCGATGCTAACCACCCGTTGGCCGGGCATGACCTGACATTCGAAATCCAGTTGTTGGAAATCGCTTAAGAATTTTTCCCATCGATCATCTTTTCCAGCGTGAATGTCCCCATTGGTTTATTGCATTACCGACTCGGTGAGGGCATATTATCGGCAATGAACGGCTACTCAAAATACACACCGCATCCATGGTTAGGACGGATGCGAATCTTCGGACTACTGTTGCACATGATCTTACCGGTGCTGGCGTTGGTGGTGATGTTCCGTTCCGGTAATCGGCCCTGGCCGCTGTTGATCGTGGCGGTCAGCGGTTTCATCGTATACCTGATTTTCGCCATCCTGTTGCATAAAGAATATTTCGTCGACCGGTTAAGCTCGTCTATCTTGCAGGCCCTTTTCGGACTTGCACTGGCAATGGTCGCACAACTTCTTTTTTCACCACGATCATTCGGGTCGTTTTTCGCTTTTGCCGGTGCCCTAGTCTATTGCTCCCTTTCGCTGAGCGTAGTGATCTTACTGGCTGCCGGATCACGTTTACGTCTGAACGAACGCGGCGGGCTGACTTGGCGCAGCGACATCCCCAGCTTGTGGCGCGATCCCGATTTCCCACCGATGGCGCGCTGGACAACCGGGTTGTTGTTTATCATACCGCTCAGTTTGGGATTCATCGCTTTTCAACCGCTCGAACTTTGGGATCTCTACGCGACTGCCGGATGCCGCCCATTTATCTTGCGTTTGCTTTACTGGGCCGCTTCGCTAACCGCACTGACTTGGTTTTACCTGCGTCGCCTGGGCGACCTGGCCGTTGACGGACACATTTTCGGTCCCGGCAGCAAATCGTACGGATAACGTGTTGGGTTTGATCGACCAATGACCAACCTGCTCGAAAAAAATCTGCTCGCCCTGCAGGCGCACCAACCGGAAGTCGTCGAACACTTGCTGGCAGCCGACCCCGACTCCGCGATGCAGGCCGCTCGCGGCGACGACGGCAGCCTTATTCTTTTCCGCAAAAGCGACGGGAAAAACGTCCTGCTCAGTCACCCGCAGCAAGCGCAGGCTAAAGCCGAACAATTCGTCGAGCAAAAGAAAGATTTACTAGCCGGCAACGAACCGTTGTTTTTCGTCGGGATGCGCGCCGGGTATGAGATCCGCGCTTTCTTCGCGCGGCTCGAACGCAAAGACTGGCAAGCCCCGCGGGCGTTGTATGTGCTGGAGCCGTCGTTCGACGTATTGCGGCTGAACCTGCTGGCCGAGAATTGGACCGAGTTGATCGCCACCGGGCAACTGTATTTCTTCGTCGGCCCCGACGCCTTCGCCCACTGCCGCGATTTTTTCCTCGGCGACCTGGCCAAGCCGCAACCTTCGCAGGTGCTGCCGCTGGCCCATGCCGACACGGTCAGGCAAGTCGTCGCCATGCTCGGGCAAGTCAAAGCGACCTATCTCAAGCAGGCGACCGCACACAAAAAGGAACTGGACGAATACTACGACGCGCTTTCGCCGCTCGATTTAGCGCGGGCGTATCTGGATCCGCCATCACTCAAGATGCTCCTGATTTCCAACCGGTTGTCGTATTTCATTCAGTACTCGATCCGCGATATCCGCACTGCGCTGGAAAAGCTGGGCGTCACCGTCGAGGTGCTGGAAGAACAAGCGGTGGTCGACCGGCTGACCGGGCCGCTGCTGCTGCAAACGTTGCATCGCTTTCGCCCGCACGGATTGATTTTCATCGACCACCTACGTAGCGAATACGGCGATATCTATCCGCGCGGCCTGCCCTTCTTTTCGTGGATTCAGGATTTCATGCAGAGCATCCACAATGAGGAACCGGCGAAAAAAGTCACCGATCGCGATTTAATCGTCGGTTACATCAAAGGCTTGTCGAGTTTCGGTTACCCACCGGAGCAACTGTTCGCGCTGCCGCCGCTGACCAACCCCGATTTGTTTGCCGCCGAGCGCGGCGATCCGCCCGAACATTTCCGTAGCGAGTTGAGTTTCGTCAGCAACGTCTCGCGTGCGCATGAAAAAGCCTACGACCACCTGCAGGCCGTTTACCGCAAGAAAGACCCGCAGCGACTGCCGGTGCTCGAAGCGGTTTACCGGCAAGCGACCGAGTTGTACGACAAAGGCGAAATGTTCGCCGACTACGAACAATTTTATAATTTCGTCAGGGCCGAATTGAATGCACACCAATTGCCAGTCGAACCGTTGGGGCCGTTCGTCTTTCAACTTTACGACGACTTGATCGCACCGATGATCCGCAGCCAGGCGCTGGAATGGGCGGCGCGCACCGGGCATGAACTGGCGTTGTACGGCCGTGGCTGGGATGACCACCCGAGGTTGTCACCCCACGCACGCGGAATTGTGGCCAATGGTCCGGATCTGGTCGACGTCTATCGCGGCACGACGATCAACCTGCACGTCAACCAATTCGAAATCGAACACCAGCGCATCATCGACGGCATCATGGCCGGTGGTTTTTTCCTCGTACGTAAAATGCCCTCGCTCGGTCTGCTCGACATGGACGAATGCCTGTTTACCACCGAACAAGAGTTGCGCGAAAAAATCGACACCTTCCTGGCGCATCCCGACCAGCGGCGGGAGATCGTCGAACGCAACCAGGCGATCATCCGCCGATGGGCAACGTACGAAGCCGGGGCCAAAGCGTTTCTCACGTACTTCGGGCTGCAACAACTCAACGAAGCGCCCGCCGTTGTTTCGCAAAAAATCGAATCGCTCACGGCCAAGCAAACGAACGATCTGCTGGCCCGCCTCGAAACATGCGCCGAGCGATTTCCCGATGATCCGCTTCGTTTTGGCTTTTCGGCTGTGTTGACCGCGCTCGACGCCGCGGGTTTGCTCGACGCCGAAGCCGCTGGGCCAATCGAGAACCTCGATGCATTCCAACAACGGTTTGGCGGAATCATCTGGCCCTGGCGACCGCCCCACCCGCTGCGCGACAGTTTCGTCAAAGCGGTAGAGAAAAAATTGGCAGAAGCCGACATCTGTTTACCAATCGCCATTCGTATTTTGTTCGAATCTTGGCGGGAAAACGAAGGTCGCGATGCGCTGTTTTATCGCTGTCTGCAAAACGATCTCGACACAGTCGGCGAAGCGGACGCCCGCACGAATTGCGATCCTTCCACCTGGCCCGATTGCCGGCAGCAACGCACCGCCGAGTCCATTGCAAAGTACAGACAAATGCAGATGTTGTTTCTTCCCATCACCGAAAAATGGGCGGAAAAACGCGTTACGGCCATCCGCCTGATGAAAAAGGGTGAACCGGGCGGCGCTTATCGACAGATGATGAACATTCCGCCCGAGTGTTTTACACATTACACAAGACTGATCGAACTGATGCTGCTGCCGACCTCAGGCTATTGCGACAACATCGGCGACAGCGAAAACGCGCTGGCCCTTTACGACCGACTGCAATCCATGACCTTACAAAAGGGATCCATCGACACGCGACTCGCATCTCTTTTGCATACCTTCCGCGCGCAGGTAATAGCCTTCGCCGGCCGTCTCGACGAAGCTGCAAAGGAAATCAATCAGGCGAAAAAGCACGACGAAACGCTGGTTCCATTTCAGGTGGTCGCCGGTCGCCTGCACTTGCTGAACCGGGAGTGGAAAAAAGCAGCCGCAGTTCTGAAGCAGGCGGATTCCATCTCCGATCCGGATTTTCGTTGCCTCGCCATCGACATGCGAGATGTCGCGCAAGCCATGACCAAAGGAAAACTGCCGAATGCGATGACCGCTGCCGAACATGTGTCGTTGCTTAAAACCGTGCCGATTCCCACCCGCACGGGCGGCATCCATCGCATTGCCCGCATGCGTGCGCTGGGTCGAGACAAACTTTTTCTTCGCACCTTTGCGCCGGAAGAAAATTTATTTCTATTCCACTTTGATTCCGGAGAAATGAAACCGGCGACGGATCTTCACCCCGCGCTGCAACAAGCCGGACCGTATCCGGTTTTCGACGTGTTTGAAAATCACCTGTACATCGTCGATTCCGAAAAACCCGCCCTAATGAAATTCAACGAAGACCTGGAATTTCTGACAACCTATCCCATGCCGCCGGAAGCACGTTTTTACATCGAAGACCTCGTCGTCATTTCAGCGAAACAATGGGTGTGGATCGACGCCTTCCGCGACTGTCTGAAGCTGACATCGAGCGACGGCGAGAGCCAAATGCTATCGGCGCCGGGCAGTGATCCGGATTTACCTCAGCGCGTCGCCCGATGCGGCGAGGGCTTCGTTTTCTACAGTGGCGGGCACGTGCACTTTTTCAACCGCGAAGGAAAACTAACTCGAAGCACCGAATTGCCGTTGTCGATGCCCGCCTTATACGGCAGCGAAGATCGCGTCTATTGCGCGTCCGGCTTCCCGCCCCGACTTACTTGTTTTGATGAAAACGGCAGCGAGTTGTTTACCTGGCGCGCCACACCCAATTTCATTCCTCTATCTATCGCAGCCGTGGCCGGCAACGAAACTGCGCTCATCCTGGCCGACGATCGCCGGTGCCGGTTCCTACGTCTTGCTGTTCGGTAATCACGTGTAAATGCGAACGATGGGAATATCCGCCTGTTGCAGCGGGTCACATTTGGCAGCCAATTGTTTTTCATACGTGTCGGAACTGAGCACGACCGCATCCGGTCGCAGAGCAATCATCTCGGCCATGCTCATCACGGGAACATTATAAAAATCCTGTCCCCAGTGTTGCTGGTTATCGTCGATGATTCCGACGACCTCAACGCCGGACATGTCAATGAATCCGTCTTGCGCCCACTCGAAAAGCCGGGCTGTGTGCAAACCGCCGCCGTAATAGCCGATGCGCCGCCAACCTTTTTCTGCAACCTGGTTCAACGCCGGAATCGCCTTTTCGCGATACTCGCGCGTGTAGTCGGCATGCAGCACAAAATTGCCGCGGTTTTCCGCGAATTGAATCTGCACATCCCGCAGTAGACCACGCAATTGCGATATCCAGTTTGGATTATCCTCCCGTCCGATGCGGTCGATCAGGCGAAAAAGGTACGGCGCCAGTTCGCGCAACTTATTGGTGTCGAAACCGACAATCGTTCGGACTTGACCAATGCCGCTTGCCAACAACTCTTCCGCTTCCGGACACCCGGCACGACGGGCGATGTCGGCCAAATATAACGTCATCAATTTTTCTTGAACCGCACTCAGCGCGTGGCTTGTGCGCGGCGTTTGTTTGTTTTCCCTCACCTCGTCGGCGAGGGTGAAAATCTTGTCGACAATCGCCGACCATCTTTCCGGCATGAACGGTTGCCCGTTTTTTCGCTCCCACGCCAGCCAACGTTCTCCCAACTCATAAGCGTAGGCAAACAGCAGCGCCCGGCGGAAAGATGCTTCTTCTGAATCAGGCCCCGTTTCCTTCTCCACCGCTTCCAATGCGTCCAACAACGTATTGATCTGCTGCTTATCGACCTGGCTGATCGGCGTCAATCCGTCACGCAACCGCGTCAGAACGGCACGCGGATGATTCATATTTTTTCCGGTTACGTCTGCCGAAGCCATGATCTCCCCGAATATTTTACGATTTGCACGCGAGCAAATTACCAAAAGAATAGTCGGCAAAGTTTGCTTGAATGTCAAAACATAACGACAAGGCTTGATTTTATCGATTACGGCGCAGACAATTTTCAGGTCTATCGCAACAAAAAGGAAATGATTTGTCCGACCTGCGATACCTCATCGGCAGCATCAGCCCCTTTTCCATCATGGGCGCCGCCGCTTTTCTGCGGCAAAAAGGCTTGTCGCCGGACAGCTCCGGCGTTTTCCATTTCGAACACAGCACACCGGTTATCGCACAATGCGAACAATGGCTCACGCAGGTATTGGGGTTGCACTACCTGGGCGAGTTGGGCGCCATCGAGCCGGCGGCAAAACGCGTTGCCGGTCGCTTTCCTTTCCTTCCCGCTTTCAAATCGCGATGGCGTCGCTGGGGCGGTGAACGTTTACACCTAAACCCGGATGCGATCGAACATCTGATTTTGCCTTATCGTCCGGTTCTCGCCGACGCGCTGCTGTGCAATCTTTTCCCGAACGCGCAAATTCATTTTGTCGCCGACGGATTGTCTATGGGTTTTTCGCAAACGCTGACGCTGCCGCTTTACTGGCGCCTGACGGGTATACGCAATCCCTTCGACGGGCGCACCCAACAAGCAATCTGGACGCTGGCCCGACTGGGTAATGCCATGTCGACTCTCGGCAAGCCACAAGTGGTAGGCGAAGAACATTTCAACGAAGTAATCACCACCGTTTGCGACCATGAGCAGTTTCGCCAGTGGGTGAATAAAAACATCCCCGCCGTCGGCGACGGACATTTTTCCTTTTTGCTTCTGCAAATTCTCGACAGCAAGTTGGTCGATCTGAAAGATGAAGCCATGGTCTGGGCCGGCATCATTTGTGAGGAACTGCTCAGCCACGAAGACACGATTCTGGTCAAGCCGCATCCGCGCGACTATGAAGATAAACTGGCGCAAATCCAATTTCTCATTCCACCCGACGAGCACACCCGCGTTCGTTTTCTGCCGCTCGACGCCATCGGTGCGCTGCCGGTGGAGATCTTCGGCAAGGTTTTGCCGATACGCAGCCTGGTCGGTCTGTGTTCCACTGCATTGTTGACGGGCGACCAATCAGGCGAAATGCAGGTTCGCGCTTATCGAAGCAGCCTTTTACCCGACAGCCTGAACGAGATCATCGACCGTTGCGCCGTTGCCGGCGGTTTTCCGGTAAAAAGCCTGTAATCGGTAAAAATCCGTCGCACTATTCACTCTTTTGCGAAAAATGCCGATAATCAGACATACCTTCAGAAACGTGACCAAGTGTTTGCCTGGTTTTACGATAAATGCCACAAGCCATTGCTACCGTAAGGATCGTATGAACGACCTTCTTGCCGTTATCGCCTCATTGCCTGCGAACGTGCGCTACGCGCTTTACGGCGCGGGTCGCTATGCGAAGCGCAATCTGGCGAATGTTACGCCGGCGCAGTTGCAGGAACGGGGCCGCGAACTGCTAGGCATCATCGACGATTTCCCCGGCGCTTCGCCGTTGCCCGGCGTGCCGGTCGCTTCGTTGGCCGAAGCTCTGACGAAGTGGCGCCCGGATTGGATTGTGCTTTCCACCGAAACGTTGCAACACGTGCAACGGGAGAAAATCGAGCAGGCGCAACGCGACGGATTGGCCGGCCCGCAATTGCGCATCGCCGCCGTGCCGCCGATGAAAGTCGACGACAAGGCCTTCAACGATTGGGCCGAAATGCGCAACCCGGATCAATATTTCGAATGGGTCAAACGTCCGTTGGCCGTGATGGACCAATACCTGGGCGGACATGAGGGCCGAGTCGCTCTCGATTTCGGTTGCGGCGAATTTTATCCGATAACCTTGTTGCTGACCGATGCCGGCGTCAAAACGACCGGAGTCGACGTCGCCCCGATGACCAACGAGCGTCGCGGTTTCAACCATTGGCAGAGCTGGATGGTCGCCCGCATGGAAAATCACCTGGGGCGTTCGCTGCCGGTCGAGCAGGTCAAACTGGTTCGTTACGAAGGCACGCGCCTGCCGTTTGACGACGCGACCTTCGATTTCGTGCATTCCAATTCGGTCTTTGAGCACTTGCCGGATTTGCAAGGTTCGTTGCGGGAAATTCGGCGCGTGATGAAACCGCAGGGTGTCGGCTGGATTTCGATTCACTACTTTCCCAGCATCGCCGGTTTTCATCCGATCGATAAGCCCTATTACTACAGCAATCCGCTTGTTCTCCCGCCGGACGAAAAACCCTGGCGGCATCTGCTGGATGAAACGTTCCCCGTCCCGGAAGATCTCAACCGGCTCCGTGAACAGGATTTCCAACAGGCGATCGCCGCCGGCTTCGAGGTTCTCGAATACAAAACGCACATCCGCGGGGAACAATACCTGACGCCGGAGTTGGAAGCCGAAGTCATCGCCCGCGGCTTCACACGGCGGGACGCGTTGACCCACGTCGGCCAATTCGTTTTGCGCCCGAAAACTCAAAACGACAAAGGAACAAACTCTTGAACATCACTTTCGCCATTACCGGCTATCTGCCCGAGCTTTTCGGCGGGGCGGAAATCTACACGCAAAATCTGGCCAAGTCGCTGCAGCAGCGCGGGCACGAGGTCTCGGTGGTTACGCTTGATCTCAAGCACAAGCGCGGTTACGCCACCGATGAAGATTTCGACGGCGTGCCGGTGCACCGGCTCGGTTTTGTTTTCGACTTTCGCCCGGCACCGTTTTACGCGTTGCAGTTCTACCCCGAAATGTTTGCCGAAGCGCGCGCCTATTTCGCCGAGCACCGTCCAGACGTGGTGCACGTCACCAACGCCTGGTTCACGTCAGCGATCGCCCTGGCCGCCTTGGAATTGAACATCCCGGTGGTGGCGACGCACGTCGATTTCATCTGGACCAGCCGCGAAAGCCATTTGCTGATGCCCGATTTCTCGCCCGACACCACACCTCCCGGCGAGCCTTGCCGCGTCTGCTGGCCCGACTTGAACGACGAGCAATTCGCGCTGGTCTGGAAATACCGGCGTGAGCTGACCGGCCTGCTCGCCGCCGGCTACAGCTACCACCACTGCCCCTGCCCGTTGTTGGGCGAGCACGTTAAAGCGGTGGGCGCGGCGCCGGACAACGTCGGCGTCTGGCCCTACGGCGTGCCCGACGAACTGCCGGAACTACGTCCGCAAAAAACCGCTTCCGAAAAACTACGCCTGGCGTTTATCGGGCGTTGGAACCGGATCAAAGGCCTGGACATTCTGCTCGACGCGATGGCGCTGCTGCCGAGCGATTTGCCGGTGGAGCTTAACCTGTTCGGCGAACAGGAAGTGTGGAACAAAGACACGTACGGCGCGGAGCAGGAAGCGAAGGTCGAGCAACTCGACAAGGTGCGCATCCGCGGCCGCTTCATGCCCGATCAGGTGGCGGGCGTCCATCGCGAAATCGACTGCATCGTCACGCCGTCGATCTGGCCGGAAAATTCGCCGGTGTCGATTCTCGAATCGCTGGCGCTGGGCACGCCGGTGATCTGTGCCGACGGCGCGGGCATGACCAACTTGATCACCCACGGCGAAAACGGATTGGTGTTTATCAGCCGCGACGCCGCCGACCTCGCCGACAAAATCGCTCTGGCCGCCAACTCGAAGGATCTGCTGAGAAAAATCACCGCAGGCGCGCAATGCCTGCGCACCGTCGGTGAAGACGCGGCGGCCTTCGAAGAAATCTATGGGCAGGCCAAACCGCCCGCCGGCGAGCAATGGCGGCAACGCGTCGAAGATTTGCGTTCGACGTTGCACTTCGCCGACGAGGTGTATCACGCCGGCAACATGGTGCGCCGCGTGCGCGAAAAGTTCGCCACCCTGCAACAAAAAGGTTTCCGCCGCATCGCCCTGTTCGGTGCGGGTCGGCATACGCTGAAGCTGCTGGGCACCTGCGAAATCAGCGGCGTCGAAATGGTGGCTATTTTAGACGAGAACCCGAACGCCTGCGGCAGCAACATCCTCGGTATTCCGGTGTTGCCGCTGAAAGACGCGATGGAAATCAAACCCGACGCGGTGGTGGTCAGTTCCGACGCCTTCGAACAACAAATGCTCGACCGCATTGGCCACCTGCCCGCCCACGGTATTTACGTCACCGGCTTTTATCGGGAGGACAAAGCATGATCATCGGCCTGGTATCGCGCGAATACCCGCCCTTTTTCGGCGGCGGCGTCGGCACCTACGTTTACCAGGTCAGCCGCGCACTGGCCGCGGCGGGCCACGAAGTGCACGTATTCACCGTGCGCACCGACGAAGACAAATCCTTCACCGATCCGCCCGGCGTACAGGTGCATCGCGTCGATTTCGCCCCGCCCGAAGGCGAACAGACGCGACTGATCGGGCCCTGGACGCTGGCCAACCGGTGGTTTTACACCGCCGCCATTTTTCGCGAGCAACTGCTTTCGTTTATCGAAGACAACCGTCTGGATATCGTCGAGTTTCCCGAGTGGGAAGCGCCGGGGTGGATGCTGCTGCAGGATTGGCGCTGGAACGTGCCGTCGGTCGTCAACTGCCACACGCCGACCTGGGTGCTGCAAGACATCAACCGGCAACCGTCGTTGGCCGGGCAACACATGGAAAAGCTTGAGTTGGCTTTGGCTGACGGCGTCTGCGCGCCGTGCACGCCGATGGCCGAGCGCGTCGAAGCGGGCGTTGAAACCGAACGTCCGGTGACGGTGGTGCACCATCCCTTTTTCGCCGACGAAGTGGCCGATGTTTACGAGCCGCCGACGGGCAAACGCATCGTTTATGTCGGCCGGTTGGAATTCCGTAAAGGCGTGGTCGACCTGATTGAAGCCGCGCACCTCGTGCTGGCCAAGCATCCGGATGCGGAGTTTTTCCTGGTCGGCGGCGACACGCCCACCGCGCCGGGCGGCGGGTCGATGAAAGACTACCTGTTGCCGCGCATCGATGACGGCGTTCGCGATCGCATTCACTTCGTTCAAAACATTCCACCGGAAAAATTGTACGCCTATTACCGTTCGGCGTTGTTCTGCACTTTCCCTTCGATTTTCGAAAACTTCCCCAATGTCTGCCTGGAAGCGATGGCCGCCGGACGCACTGCTGTAGTCGGCAACGATTCGGGCATGGTTGAGATGATCGCCGACGCCGGCATTCACCTGCCGCCGCAGCAACCGGAAACACTGGCCAAAACGATGATCGAATTGCTTGACGATCCTGAACGGGCGGCGGAACTGGGCCGACAGGCATTTACCCGCGTGCGGGAAGTGTTCTTGCCAGCCGCGCAAGCTGAGGCGCGGGTCGAATTTTATCAATCGGTGCTCGACATCACCGGCGCGAGTATCGAATTGTCGCAGCGTTTGGCGCGGGTGAAAGCCACGGTGTGGCGGCAAGTCGCACCCGAGCTTGCCGACGGCATGCGTCTGCTGCTGACCGGCAAGATCGACACGGCCGACTTCGACAACCCGGCGGTGGAGCGAATCATCCGACGCGTTCGTATGAAGTTGGGCCACACGAAACCATCCGTCCGCATCGCGCTCTACGGTGCGGGACAACACACACAAAAGCTGGTGCCCTATTTTCCGGCGTTGGCGGAAAAAGGCATTTCGGTTGTACTGATTCTCGACGACAATCCTGCGCGCGCCGGTAGCGAATTGGGCGGCGTGCCCATCGCTCCGGCAACCGAAGCACTCAAAGCCGCAATTGACTGCGTGGTGCTTTCTTCCGATGCCATGGAACATAAGCTCTGGGAAAAAAGCCTGCCTTTGCGCAATGCGGGCCTCACCTTATTGAGACTGTATGCCAACAATTGACCGGTTTTTAATAAAAACTTGATAAATGCAGAACTTCAGGGGAGTTCTTCTAAATCATTGAAAATACTTTATTATGACAAATTTGTCATATTGACAACACCATATCTGCTTACTAGGATTCATCATCTCATTAGTCAATAAAACCTCTATTGACCCTAAAGGAGTGTTTCATGAATCTGACTAGGCGAACATTTCTCAAGGTCAGTGGCGGTACTATGCTGGCGATCCTAACGGGTCTGCCGGGTTTGCATCTTGACCGCGCTTACGCCTACAGCGCAAAGCTGGGCAAGCTCAAGTCGACTACCGTGTCGACGACGATCTGCCCTTATTGCGGTGTCGGTTGCGGGGCGATCATGCACAGCCGCACCGAAAACGGCAAGCAGAAGATCGTCAATCTCGAGGGCAATCCCGACCACCCGATCAACAAGGGATCGTTGTGCAGCAAGGGTAACGCCATTTACCAGATTCACGACAACCCGGAAGACCGGCGTCTGAAATGGGTTGAGTACCGTGCACCTGGTTCGACCAAGTGGGAAAAGAAAACGTGGGAGTGGGCGATTCAACAAATCGCCAAGCGTGTAGTCGAAACGCGCGAGGAAACTTTCGTCGAGAAAAACGACAAGGGCCAGTTGGTCAACCGTTGCGAAGGCCTTGCTTGCCTCGGCGGCGCCGCGCTGGACAACGAGGAGTGCTACCTGCTGTCCAAGTGGATGCGCTCGCTCGGCCTGGTGTACATCGAACACCAGGCACGAATATGACACTCTTCGACTGTCGCCAGTTTGGCGGCTTCGTTCGGTCGGGGAGCGATGACCAATCACTGGATTGATCTCAAGCATGCCGACGTTTTCCTCATCATCGGCAGCAATGCCGCGGAAAACCATCCCATATCCTTCAAGTGGATCACCGAGGCCATCGAGCAGAATCGGGCCAAGTTGATCAGCGTCGATCCGCGTTACACGCGCACCAGCGCGCGTTCGCACGTCTACGCACCGATCCGTCCGGGCACCGATATCGCCTTTATGGGCGGCATGATCAATTACCTTTTTGAGAATGATCGCATCCATTACGACTACGTCCGCGAGTACACCAACGCGACGTTCCTGATCAACCCGGCGTTCGGCTTCAGCGACGCCGAAGGGTTGTTCAGCGGGTACGATCCGAGCACGCGCAACTACGACAAGTCGAGTTGGCAGTACATTCTCGACGAAGACAAAGTCCCAATGCGCGACATGACCATGCAGGCGCCCAACTGCGTATTCCAGATCGCCAAGCGCCACTACCAGCGCTACGACATGGAAATAGTGAGCAACATCACCGGCACGCCAATCGAAGATCTGAAAAAAGTCTACGAGACTTATTCGACGACCTTCGCTACCAACCGCGCCGGCACGATCATGTACGCGATGGGCACCACCCAGCACACGCACGGCACGCAGAACATCCGTTCTTACGTGGTCACGCAGTTGTTGTTGGGCAACATCGGACGCGCCGGCGGCGGCATCAATGCGCTGCGCGGCGAAAGCAACGTGCAGGGCAGCACGGACATGTGCCTGCTGTTCCACATTCTGCCCGGCTACCTGACCTGCCCGACCGACGGCGACGACACGCTCGACGCCTGGGCTAAAAAGTACTACGAAGGCAAAAACTTCAATCCCGATTCGGCAGCCTGGTGGTCAAACGGCCGCAAGTACATGGTCAGTTTGCTCAAGGAGTTCTACGGCAAGAACGCTAAGCCGAGCAACGATTTTGCTTACAGTTGGCTGCCCAAACGCGGTGCCAACTACAGCCACATCTCGCTGTTCGAAGCGATGAACCAAGGTGAAATTAAAGGCGCGTTTTTCTTCGGGCAGAATCCCGCGGTCGGCGGTCCCAATGCCGTGCTCGAACGCAATGCGTTGGGCAAACTCGACTGGATGGTCGCCATCGACCTGTGGGAGACCGAAACCAGCGTCTTCTGGAAACGCGATGGCGTGAATCCGGCCGACATCAACACCGAAGTCTTCCGTCTGCCGGCGCTGGCCAGCGTCGAAAAGGAAGGCTCGATCAGCAATTCGGGCCGCTGGGTACAGTGGCGCTACAAGGGTGGCGACGGTCCCGGCGACACGATGGACGACCTCTGGATCATCCACAAGTTGCAGGAAGCCGTGCGCGAAATCATCAAGAAGAAGGGCGGCAAACTGCGCAATGCGGTCCTGTCGGTCAACTGGCCTTACGACAACGGTCATGGCCATCCCGACGTGCACAAAGTCGCCAAGGCGATCAACGGGTACACCACCGCCGACGGCAAACAGGTCGCCAACTTCACCAAGTTGCAGGCCGATGGCTCGACCGCCAGCGGCAACTGGCTGTACTCCGGTGCCTACAATCAAGACGGCAACAACATGGCCCGCATGAATCCGAAGGACACCCACCTGGGCATGTACCACAACTGGTCCTGGTGCTGGCCGGTCAACCGTCGCGTGCTGTACAACCGCGCTTCGGTCGATCTGAACGGGCAACCGTGGGATCCGACCAAACCGGTCATCACCTGGAACGGCAC
>Ga0272444_10000473_pt1 | contig 42441 bp, 34 predicted proteins | sample SSMForm13_FD_201033 | JGI IMG/M metagenome (GOLD analysis project Ga0272444, IMG submission 201033) | Marine sediment archaeal communities from Little Sippewissett salt marsh, Falmouth, MA, United States - SSM-Form-13 | ecosystem: Environmental > Aquatic > Marine > Wetlands > Sediment ... | reverse complement strand
CACAAAGGGCACAAAGAACACAAAGCTCTTGAGTCAGCGTAGGGTGCAATACGCGCAGCGCATTGCACCGCCCAAGCCGGTAGCGGCGCGATGCACTGTGTTTATTGCGCCCTACGGCTGGCGAATACAAGAAAACGAACCACAAAGGACACAAAGCACACAAAGGGTATGCTGGCGCGGGCCCGTTGGATAAAACCATCGCCATAGCACTTCTTTGTGTCCTTCGTGCTCTTTGTGGTTAAACCCGATTCGGAATCCTGATCATGGCCAAGGCGGCAAAAACTTCTTACGTGTGCAGCGACTGCGGTGCGAGCTTCCCCAAGTGGCAGGGCCAGTGCGGCGATTGCGGTGCCTGGAACACCTTGCAGGAGACGGTCGACAAGCCGGCGCCGGCTGGTGGCGGACGCTTCGCCGGCTATGCCGGCGATGCCAAGGCGCAGGCGATCCGCACCCTGTCGGAGATCTCCGCCGAGAGCGCGGCGCGCAGCAGCACCGGCCTGGGCGAGCTCGACCGGGTGCTCGGCGGCGGCATGGTGCTCGGCTCGGTGACTCTGATCGGCGGCGACCCGGGCATCGGCAAATCGACCCTGCTGATCCAGGCGCTGGCGCTGCTGTCGGAGAAGATGTCGGCGCTGTATGTCAGCGGCGAGGAATCGGCCGAGCAGATCAGCCTGCGCGCGCAGCGCCTGGGCCTGCCGAGCGAGCGCCTGCAGCTGCTCACCGAGACCTGCGTCGAGCGCATCATCGCGCTGGCGCAGCAGCACCGGCCCAAGGTGCTGGTGCTCGATTCCATCCAGACCATCTATACAGAAGAGATGCAGTCGGCGCCCGGCTCGGTGGCGCAGGTGCGCGAGTCGGCGGCGCGCCTGGTGCGCTTCGCCAAGCAGACCGGCACCAGCCTGTTTCTGGTCGGCCATGTCACCAAGGAAGGCGCGCTGGCAGGCCCGCGCGTGCTCGAGCACATGGTCGACACGGTGCTGTATTTCGAGGGCGAGACGGGCAGCCAGTTCCGCCTGATCCGCGCCATCAAGAACCGCTTCGGCGCGGTCAACGAGCTGGGCGTGTTCGCCATGACCGACAAGGGCCTGCGCGAGGTCAGCAACCCCTCGGCGATCTTCCTCTCGAGGCACGAGCAGCAGGTGCCGGGCAGTGCCATCCTGGTGACCCGCGAGGGCACGCGGCCCTTGTTGGTCGAGGTGCAGGCGCTGGTCGACCAGTCGCCGCTGGGCAACCCGCGGCGCGTCGCCCTGGGCCTGGAGCAGAACCGCCTGTCGATGCTGCTGGCGGTGCTGCACCGTCACGGCGGGGTCGGCATGTTCGACCAGGACGTGTTCCTCAACGTGGTCGGGGGGGTGCGCGTGACCGAGCCGGCGGCGGACATGGCGGTGTTGCTGGCGGCCCTGTCGAGCTTCCGCGACCGGCCCTTGCCGACCGACCTGGCGACCTTCGGCGAGGTCGGGCTGGCGGGCGAGATCCGCCCGGTACCGAACGGTCTGGATCGGCTGCGCGAGGCGGCCAAGCACGGCTTCACCCGCGCGGTGGTGCCCAAGGCGAACGCGCCGAAAAAACCCATCGAGGGCATGCAGGTGGTGGCGGTCAGCCGCCTGACCGAGGCGATCGACGCGATCGCCTGAGGGGGCGCTGCAGATCAGGCCTCGGCGATCAGCTGTTGCAGCTCGCGCTCCAGCAGTTGCGGATCGGCCAGGTTCCATTCCACCAGGCGGCGCAGGCGGCTTGCGCTCTGCAGATCCAGGCTGGTGATGCGCACGCCGATGTGTCCATCCTCAGCGTGCGCCACCTGCACCTCGATATCGATGTTGAAGGGCTCGACATCGCCCAGCTCCACCTGCAGGCGCGCCTGCTCACCCAGCTCGGGCTGCCATTGCGGACACTCGAGCAGCGCCCCCTTCAGCGAGATGTCGAGCAACTGGCCCGGCAGCTGGCTCCCGGGCAACGACAATTGCAGCGGGCGGTGAAACAGGATGCGTTGAAAGTGGCGGCGGTTTTCGCTGGCTTGCGGCATGCGTCGGTCTCGATGCGGTTCAGTCCTGCGCAGCTTATCGGCAGCTGGCGGCTTTTATTGAGCCGCTTCAGTCGGCGTCCGCCGCTTGCGTGATGCGTCTTTCCTGCGGGCGGATGCGCGCGGTCTTCACGCAGTTGTCCTGGGTCTGGATGATGTCGATCGGGTAGCCGGCGATCATCAGCGAGGTGCCCGGCTCGGGCAGGCTCTGCAGGTGCTCGACGATCAGGCCGTTGAGGGTCTTGGGGCCGTCGGTCGGCAGTTCCCAGTGCAGGGTGCGCACCAGCTCGCGCAGCCCGGCACTGCCGTCCACCAGGAAGGTGCCGTCTTCCTGCGGCTGCACCGAGGCGATGCTGTCGGACGGGTCGGTGGCGAACTCGCCGACGATCTCTTCCAGTATGTCGGCCATGGTCACCAGCCCCAGCACGTCGCCGTACTCGTCGACCACCAGGCCGGAACGGCGCTTGCGACGCTGGAAATTGAGCAACTGCTGGTTGAGCGGCGTGCCCTTGGGAATGAAATAGGGCTCGCGGATCAGTGCCTGGAGTTCCGCATGGGTCAGCCCGTCGGCATCCAGCGCCGCGTGCAGGATCTTGCGCGAGTGCAGAAAGCCCATGACGTTGTCGATGTTGCCGCGATACACCAGCACGCGGGTGTAGGGCAGCTGCTGCAGCTGCTCGAGGATCACACTGATCGGTTGTTCGAAATCGATGCCGTCGAGCTGGGTGCGCGGCACCATGATGTCGTCCACCAGCACCTTTTCCAGATCGAGGATGCCCAGCAGCATGCGTTGGTGGCGCTTGGGCATCATCGCGCCGGCCTCGTTGACCACGGTGCGCAGTTCCTCGCGGCTCAGCGCCTCGCCCTCGGCCCCCTCTGGGTAGATGCGCAACGCCTTGAGCACCGCATTGGCCAGCAGATTGACCACCCATACCAGCGGAAACAGCAGGCGTAGCAGTGGCGTGTACACCCAGGCGGCAGGAAAGGCGAGGGTTTCCGGATGCAGGGCAGCGAGGGTTTTCGGTGCCACCTCGGAAAAGATCAGTACCACCAGGGTGAGGATGCCGGCGGCGGCCGGGATCGCCCCTTCGCCGCCGAGGCGGATGGCGATCAGCGTGGCCAGCGAGGAGGCGAGGATGTTGACGAAATTGTTGCCGAGCAGGATCAGGCCGATCAGGCGGTCGGGCTGCGCCAGCAGCTTTTCGGCCAGGCGCGCGCCGGGATGACCGCCCTCGGCGTGGTGACGCAGGCGATAGCGGTTGAGCGTCATCAGGGCGGTTTCGGAACCGGAGAAAAAGGCGGAAAGCAGCAGCAGGAAAATCAGTGCGCCGAACAGGGCGCCTATGGGTATCTCGTCCAACGGTCGTGGCGCTCGGTTGCCTATTGAGCATCCTTTCTAGGGTGCGCTGCCGGGCCTGTCAAGTGTGGCACTGGCGCGGACATCCGCGGCGGGCCGCGCGAACCCGCGGGGTAACGGAATATGACGGAATGACGTATTTTTGACATAACCCGCGATCGGTGTTTAACTTCACCGAAAATAACGGGATTTTCCTGCGTGGATGTGCCTGGGACGGCTTCGCGCCGCAACCGAAGAGACGCTGCAGACCCAAACTGCCGGAGGCAATGGATGACGGATCAAGACGCGCAAAAGCTCACCAACCAGGCCAGCGTGATGCTGGTGGTGCCAGGCGAAGAATCTCGGGAATACCTGCAAAACATCCTGCAATTCATTGACTGTCAATCGTTTTCTCCTGAATCCCCTGAACATCTGGCGGATTTGCTGAAGCGTGAGCCAGATCAGGTCACCTCGGTGTTCATCAGCAGCGCGCTGGATACGGAGTCGCGCAATGCGTTCTTGCGCGTGCTCGACGAGGCCTCGCCGCGACCGGCGCTGATCCAGCTGCAGGAGCAGGACAGCGACGAGATGCTGATGAGCGGCGATGTACTGGGCACGCTGCGCCTGCCGACCCATTTCGACGCGATCTCCGCACTGTTGCACAAGGCACAGGTGTTCAGCGAGTCACAGCGCCTGGGCGAGAGCGGCCGCCGCCCGGTGGAGCTGTTCCGCAGCATGTCCGGCAACAGCCGCGCGACGCGCAGCATCAACAAGATGATCGAGCAGGTGGCCGACTCCGAGGCCACGGTGCTGATCCTCGGCGAGTCCGGTACCGGCAAGGAAGTGGTGGCGCGCAAGCTGCACTATCACTCGAAACGTCGCGGCAAGCCGTTCGTGCCGGTCAACTGCGGGGCCATCCCCGGCGACCTGCTGGAGAGCGAACTGTTCGGCCACGAGAAGGGCGCCTTCACCGGTGCCATCACCGCGCGCCAGGGGCGCTTCGAGCTGGCCGAGGGCGGTACCCTGTTCCTCGACGAGATCGGCGACATGAGCATGCACATGCAGGTCAAGCTGCTGCGGGTGCTGCAGGAGCGGACCTTCGAGCGGGTCGGCAGCAACAAGACCATCCGCTGCAACGTCCGCATCATCGCCGCCACCCACCGTAATCTCGAAGAGGCGATCGGGCAGGACAAGTTCCGCGAAGACCTGTACTACCGCCTCAATGTGTTCCCGATCGAGGTGCCGCCGCTGCGCGAGCGCGTCGAGGACATCCCGGTGCTGGTTGCCGACCTGATCCGGCGTATCGAGCACGAGAAGCGCGGCTCGGTGCGCCTGACGCCCGCCGCGGTCACCGCGCTGACCCATTACCGCTGGCCGGGCAATGTGCGCGAGCTGGCCAACCTGATCGAACGCCTGGCGATCCTGTTTCCCTACGGGGTGGTGGACATCGCCGACCTGCCGGAGAAGTTCCGTGCCGGGATCCCGGTGAGCAATGTCGCGGCCAGCGAGGACGCGCTGCCGGAGATCAGTGTCGCCGGCGATCAGCCCGGCACCGTGGCCACGGTGCCGCGGCTGCCGCCGGAGGGCATCGATCTGAAGGCGCACCTGGCGAACATCGAGCAGGGCCTGATCCGCCAGGCGCTGGACGAGGCGGACGGTGTGGTGGCGCATGCCGCCAAGCGCCTGAGCATGCGTCGCACCACCCTGGTGGAGAAACTGCGCAAATACGGTCTGCAGCGCGGCAGCGATCTGGCCTGAACGCCGGCGTTGTCGCCGTTTAAGTCCGCAAAGGCTGACGGGGAATTGACGTACGCATTTAATTCTTCCCCTAACTGCCTGAAAATCAAGCAATCAAGGCTTTAGGCATGGCTCTTGCTATCTCCCTTGCAGGTGACAAAACTGCAAAGGTCGTGAGCCCACATGAGCGTGCCCCAGCCGCAAGCCGAACCCGCCATCGAAGACCCAGCATCGCTGATGCAGGCCTTCGAGGCCTTCAATGAACTGTCCGAACGCCTGACCTCCGCCTACGGTCAGCTGGAAGGGCAGGTCGCCCAACTCAACGATGAATTGGCGCAGTCGCGCGCCCAGCGTCAGCGCGAGCGCGCGCAGAAGGAACAGCTGGCCGACCGCCTCAGTGCCCTGCTCGAGGCGCTGCCCGCGGCGGTGGTGCTGGTCGATGGACGCGATCGCATCGACCGCTTCAATCCGGCTGCCGAGGCCCTGTTCCAGGGACTGGCCTGGGGACGCCTGTGGAGCGAGGTGCGCGACGACAATCTGCTGTCGCAGATGAGCTCGGGCGACTGGTTGCTGCGCGGCGAGCGCAGGGTGAATGTCTCGCGCCAGCCGCTCGGCGACGGCGGGCAGATCCTGGTGGCCGTCGACATGACCGAACAGCGCGAACTCGAAGAGCGCCTGCAACGCCAGAACCGCCTCAGCGACATGGGCGAGATGGCCGCACAGCTGGCCCACCAGGTGCGCACTCCGCTCGCCACCGCGCTGCTGTACGGTGGCCAACTCGGCAAGCCGGGCCTGAACGATGCACAGCGCGAGCGCTTCGCCGCGCAACTGGTCGAGGGCCTGCGCCACACCGAGAAACTGGTCGGCGACATGCTTGCCTTCAGCCGCGGCGGCAACTTCGTCGCCAGCCCGGTGCAGCTGCGGCGGGTGCTGCAACTGGCGGTCGACACCCTGCAGCCGCGCCTGGCGGCCCAGTCGGCCGAGCTGCAACTGGCGCTGGACGAGGGCGACGACCGGTTGCTGGGCAACAGCGATGCGCTGGTCGGGGTGCTGTGCAACCTGATCGACAACAGCCTCAACCATGCCGGCGAGCAACCGGGTATCTGGCTCGATCTGCAGCTGAGCGACGGCCAGGCGCGCATCCGCGTGCAGGACAACGGCGCCGGCATCCCCAGTGATGTGCGCGAGCGCATCTTCGATCCCTTCTTTACCACGCGTGAGCGCGGCACCGGCCTCGGCCTGGCGGTCGCGCAATCGGTGCTGCTGGCACACGGCGGCAGCATCCGCGCCTGCAACTCTGATCACGGCGGCGCCTGCTTCGAACTGCGCCTGCCGCTGCAACAACAGCAACAAGGAGAAGCCTCATGAACCCGGCCCGCATCCTGGTGGTGGAAGACGACAGCGCGCTGGCGCAGGCCCTGTGCGACACGCTGCTGCTTTCCGGCTACGAAGTGCTCAGCGCCACCGACGGCGAACAGGCGCTGGCGCGCCTCGACCGCGAACAGGTCGACATGGTGCTGACCGACGTGCAGATGCGCCCGATGGACGGCCACACCTTGTTGCGCCACCTGCGCAGCCGTTTCCACGACATGCCGGTGCTGGTAATGACTGCCTATGGCACCGTCGAGAAGGCGGTGGAGGCGATGAAGCTGGGTGCGGTCGATTACCTGGCCAAGCCGTTCGAGGTGGACGACCTGCTGGACAAGGTGGCGCGCTTCCTGCCGCACCATCGGCGCGAGGCCTCGACCATGATCGCCGAGGACCTGCGCACCCGTGAACTGGCCGACCTGGCGCGGCGTGTTTCCGCCAGCGATGCGACCGTGCTGATCGGCGGTGAGTCCGGCACCGGTAAGGAGGTGCTGGCGCGCTTCGTTCACCACAACTCGATGCGTGCCGACGGGCCGTTCGTCGCCATCAACTGCGCGGCGATCCCGGAGAACATGCTCGAGGCGGTGCTGTTCGGCTACGAGAAGGGCGCCTTCACCGGTGCCTTGCGCTCCAGTGCCGGCAAGTTCGAGCAGGCGCAGGGCGGCACCCTGCTGCTGGACGAGATCTCCGAGATGAGCCTGCCCCTGCAGGCCAAGCTGCTGCGTGTTTTGCAGGAGCGCGAGGTCGAGCGCATCGGCGGCCGCGAACTGATCCAGCTGGACGTGCGCGTGCTCGCCACCAGCAACCGCCAGCTGCGCGAGGAAGTCGCCGCCGGGCGCTTCCGCGAAGACCTGTTCTACCGCCTCAACGTATTCCCCTTGACCCTGCCGGCACTGCGCGAACGGCCGCGTGACATCATCCCGCTGGCGCGTTTCCTGATGGGTCGACACCTGCGTGCCGACGAGGCCCAGCCCGAGCTGATGCCGGAGGCCGAGGCGCGCCTGCTGTCGCACAGCTGGCCGGGCAATGTGCGCGAGCTGGACAACCTGATGCAGCGTGCCCTGATCCTGTGTGACGGCCAGCATGTCACCGCGCAGGACATCCATTTCGAGGCGGTCGACGGCATGCAGCCGATGGCCGCGGCCGTGGCGGCGCCGCCGGCCGCCCCCGCGCCGCTCGAGGACAGTGCCGCCAAGAACCGTCTCAGCGACGATCTGCGCTCGGTCGAGGAACAGATGATCATCGATGCGCTGCGCAACGGCGGCAGCCGCAAACAGGCGGCGGACATCCTCGGTATCAGCCCGCGCACCCTGCGCTACAAGCTGCAGAAGCTGCGCGAGGCCGGGGTGGCCCTGCCCTGATCCTGCAATCGAGACGCCGGCATCGAAGATTGGCGTGATTACTGCAGTAGCCCGGGTGTGGCGACAAAAGTGACAAAAAACCATCAGGTGATGGAGCAGCGAGTATGAGTTCTCCCGAAATTTCCCAGGTCCTGGCGCAGATGCGCGTGATGGCCGCCCAGGCCGGCGCTCCGGGCGCCAGCGAATCGACGCCTGCCGCAGGCGGCAGCTTCCAGCAGTTGCTGAGCGAGTCGGTGAACAAGGTCAACAGCCTGCAACAGCAGTCGGGCGCGCTGAAGACCGCCTTCGAGCAGGGCCAGGAAGGCATCGACCTGGCGCAGGTGATGGTCGCCTCGCAGAAGGCCAGCCTCTCGTTCACCGCCATGGTCGAGGTGCGCAACAAGCTGGTAGACGCCTACAAGGACGTCATGAACATGCCGCTGTAGGCGGCTGCCTGAGCACCTGACAGGATCGAACCATGGCAGAAGCCGCTGAAACAACCGCAATGACCACCACCGGGGCCGAGGATTCCGCCGCCTCCCTGAAGGACAACCCGCTGTTCCGCCAGCTGGCGGTGATGGTGGGTATCGCCGCCAGCGTGGCACTGGGGGTGGCCGTGGTGTTGTGGTCGCAGGCGCCGAGCTATGCGCCGCTGTACGGCAATCTGGCGGAGAAGGACGCCTCGCAGGTGCTCGAGGCCTTGCAGAAGACCGGTGTCGAGTTCAGCGTCGATCAGGGCACCGGGATGATCATGGTGCCGGCCGGCAAGGTGAAGGAGTTGCGCATGCAGCTGGCCGCCGACGGCCTGCCCAACAGCGACGGGCTCGGTTTCGAACTGCTGCAGCAGGACACCGGCTTCGGCACCAGCCGCGTGGTCGAGAACGCGCGTTACATGCAGGCGATGCAGGGCGAGCTGGCGCGCACCATCGCCACCCTGGGGCCGATTCAGAGTGCGCGCGTGCACCTGGCCATCCCCAAGCAGTCGGTGTTCGTGCGCCAACGCAAGGCGCCGAGCGCATCGGTGACCCTGCGCCTGTATTCCGGGCGCAAGCTGGAGCCGCAACAGGTCGAGGCGATCGTGCACCTGGTCGCCTCCAGCGTGCCGGAGCTGGAGACCGGCCGGGTCACCGTGGTCGATCACAAGGGGCGCCTGCTCAGCGGCAACGAAACCGCCGACGAGATGCAGCGTTCCACCACCCAGTTCGAGTTCACCCGCAAGGTCGAGGACCATTACCGCGAGCGTATCGAATCCCTGCTCGGACCGATCGTCGGCATGGACCGGGTGCGCGCCCAGGTCACCGCGGAAATGGATTTCACCATCACCGAACAGACCCAGGAACGTTACAACCCCGACCAGCCGGCGCTGCGCAGCGAGCACATCAACGAGGAGCAGCGCCGCCTTGGCATCGCGCAGGGCATTCCCGGCGCGCTCAGCAACCAGCCACCGGCCACCGGCAACGCGCCGGAAGAGGCGGTGGGCGAAGACGGCAACGGCGAGACCGGCACGCCGCTCGATACCGCGCGCCAGGCCACCCGCAACTACGAACTGGATCGCGTGATCAGCCACACCCGCATGGCGCCGAACGCGCTGCGCCGCCTGTCGGTGGCGGTGGTGGTCGACGACCTGCTGCTGCCGGGTGCCGACGGCCAGCTGCTGCGGCGTGAACGCACGCCGGAAGAGATGGAGCGCCTGACCCAGCTGGTGCGCGAGGCGATCGGTTTCGATGCGCGGCGCGGCGACAGCGTGAAGGTGGTCAACAGCGCTTTCCTGGCGCCGGAGCCGATCGAGGCGCTGCCCGAGCCGGCACTCTGGGAAGAGGCCTGGTTCTGGGATCTGCTCAAGCAGGCCGGTGGTGTGCTGCTGGTGCTGCTGCTGATCTTCGGGGTGCTGCGCCCGACCCTCAAGCGCCTGACCGCCACCCATGCGGAACTCGAAGGCGCCGAGGGTGCCGCGCTGGCCGGTGCCGACGGTGCCACCGTGACCGGTCCGCTCGGCCCGGACGGTCAGCCGCTGCAAGGCGCCGAAGGTGACGACACCCTGCTGTTGGGCAAGGACGGTGATCGGGTCAAGCTGCCGGGCGGCGGCGAATACGAAAACATCATGGATGCAGCGCGCACGCTGGTGGATGACGATCCCAAGCGCGTTGCCCAACTGGTCAAGATCTGGATAGCTGAAGATGGCGGATAACGCGACACAAACCGACCAGCAGGTGGTCGACAAGCTCAGCGGCCTGGAACGTTCGGCGCTGCTGATGCTCGGTCTGGGCGAGCACCATGCGGCCGAGATCCTCAAGTACATGGAGCCGAAAGAGGTGCAGGAGATCGGCCTGTCGATGGCCGGCCTGGCCAATGTCACCAATTCGCAGATGGAACTGGTGATGCAGAAGTTCGTCGACACCATCGGCGAGCAGACCTCGCTGGGCATGGGTTCGGACGAATACATCCGCAATATGCTGACCAAGGCGCTGGGCTCGGACAAGGCCAGCGGCGTGATCGACCGCATCCTGCTCGGGCGCAACAGCAAGGGCCTGGAGCAGCTCAAATGGATGGACCCGCGTGCGATCGCCGAGCTGATCCGTTACGAACACCCGCAGATCATCGCCATCGTCATGTCCTTCCTCGATCCGGACCAGGCGGCCGGCGTGCTCGCCGAGTTCCCGGACCAGCGCGTGCGCAATGACGTGATCATGCGGGTCGCCACCCTCGACGGTATCCAGCCGGTGGCGCTACAGGAACTGGACGAGATCCTGGAGAAGCAGTTCGCCGGTGCCAACAACGTGAAGTCCTCCTCGCTCGGCGGGGTGAAGAAGGCGGCCGATATCCTCAACTTCGTCGACGGCTCCATCGAGGCGGCGGTGATCGAGGGTATCAACGGCGCCGACGAGGATCTGGCACAGGAGATCCAGGACAATATGTTCGTGTTCGAGAATCTCATGGATATCGACGACCGCGGCGTGCAGACCCTGCTGCGCGAGGTTTCCTCCGACCAGTTGCTGCTGGCGCTGCGCGGCGCCCCGGACGAGCTCAAGGACAAGATCTTCAAGAACATGTCTTCGCGTGCGGCGGACATGCTCAAGGACGACCTGGAGGCGGCACCGCCGGTCAAGGTCAGCGACGTCGAGGCGGCGCAGAAGGAGATCCTCACCGTGGCCCGCAAGCTCGCCGATGCCGGCGAGATCATGCTCGGCGGCGGTGGCGGTGACGACTTCATCTGATCGCCATGGAAGAGGCCAACAGCAAACGCCGCTTCATCCGCGGCCAGCAACAAGGGGCGGCCAACTGGCTGCCGCCGGACATGAGCCCGCGCCGGCAGCAGCCGGAGGCGGACCAGCAGACGCCGTTGCTGACCGCGGCGCAGCTGGAGGAACTGAGCGCACAGGCGCAGCGCGAAGGCCACGAACAGGGTCACAAGGAAGGCTTCGAGTATGGGCATCGCGAGGGCCTGGAAGAGGGCAGGGCACAGGTCCAGGCCAGGCTGCAGCAGCTCGATCAGATCATCAATGCCCTGGAGCAGCCGTTCGAGGCGCTGGACGAACAGGTCGAGCAGGAGGTGGTCACGCTGGTGATCGCCATGGTGCGGCAGCTGGTGCGGCGCGAGGTCAAGGCGGATCCGGCCCAGGTGGTCGGCGTGGTGCGCGAGGCGCTCGGCGTGCTGCCGGTGAGTGCGCGGCGCATCCGCGTGCTGCTGCATCCGGAAGATGCCGAGCTGGTGCGCGAGGCCTATACCCTGGGCGATTCCGACCAGAAGTGGCAGATCATCGAGGACCCGGTGATCGCGCGCGGCGGCTGCCGCGTGTATACCGAGAATTCCCAGGTGGACGCGACCCTCGAGTCGCGCCTGAACTCCTTGATTGCGCCGCTGCTGACCAGCGAGCGCGACAGCGATGCCTGAACTCAACCGCAACACCCTGTGGGCAAGGCGCATCGCCGGCATCGCCGACCGGCTGCCGGACTCGCGCGGTTTCGTGGTGGAGGGCAAGCTGACGCGCATGGTCGGCCTGACCCTGGAGGCGATCGGCTGCCGCGCGGCGATCGGCGAGATCTGCGATGTCATCAATGCCAACGGCGACAGTATCGAGGCCGAGGTGGTCGGCTTTGCCGGGGAGAGCATCTACCTGATGCCGACCGGCGATATCCGCGGCCTGGAACCGGACGCGCGGGTGGCGCCGACCGGCCGGGTCAGCGAGGCGGTGGTCGGGGCCGGGCTGCTCGGCCGCATCATCGACGGCAGCGGCCAGGCGCTCGACGGCAGGGGGCCGATCAATGCGCATGCGCTGTGGCCGCTGGATGGTGAGAGCATCAATCCGCTGGCGCGCGACCCGATCCGCCAGCCGCTGGATGTCGGCATCCGTGCGATCAACTCGTTGCTCAGCGTCGGGCGCGGCCAGCGTCTAGGCCTGTTCGCCGGCTCCGGTGTGGGCAAGTCGGTCCTGCTCGGCATGATGACCCGCTATACCAATGCCGACGTGGTGGTGGTCGGGCTGATCGGCGAGCGTGGCCGCGAGGTCAAGGAATTCGTCGACAACATTCTCGGCGAGGAGGGCCTGGCGCGCTCGGTGGTGGTGGCGGTGCCGGCCGACCAGCCGCCGCTGCGGCGCATGCACGGCGCCATGCTCGCCACCTCCATCGCCGAGTATTTCCGCGATCAGGGCAAGCAGGTGTTGCTGCTGATGGATTCGCTGACCCGCTATGCGCAGGCGCAGCGCGAGATCGGCCTGGCGATCAACGAGCCGCCCGCCACCAAGGGCTATCCGCCCTCGGTGTTCGCCAAGCTGCCGCAGCTGGTCGAGCGTGCCGGCAATGGCGACAAGGGCGGTGGCTCGATCACCGCCTTCTATACGGTGCTGGCCGAGGGTGACGATCAGAACGACCCGATCGCCGACGCGGCGCGCGCGATTCTCGACGGGCATATCGTGCTGTCACGGCGTATCGCCGAGTCCGGCCACTACCCGGCGATCGACATCGAGGCCTCGGTGAGCCGCGCCATGAACGAGATCACCAGCCGGGAACACCAGCAGGCGGCGCGCGAGTTCAAACAGCTGTACAGCGTGTATCAGCAGAACCGTGACCTGATCAGCGTTGGCGCCTACGAGGCCGGCTCGGATGACCAGATCGACCTGGCGATCCGTGCCATGCCCTCGCTGCGTGCCTTCCTGCAGCAGACCCAGGACACCCAGGTGGACCTGCAGCAGAGCCTGCAGGAACTGATGACCATGTTCCCACCGGATACGCCAGTGCCGGCCGAGCAACTGAGCTGATATGACAGGTTCCAAACGCTTCAAACCGATCCAGCAACTGGCCGAACGCAAAGAGCGCGATGCCGCCGCCGCCTTCGGCAAGACCCTGCGCGACCGCGAGGCCGCGCTGCAGCGCCTGCAGGAGTTGCAGCAGTATCACGGCGAATACCTGCAGCGCTTCGACGCCGCCACCCGCATGGGTATGGGCGGCGCCCAGATCCAGGAATACCTGGCCTTCATCGGCAAGCTGGAGCAGGCCATCGCAGAGCAACAGCGGGTGTTGGACCAGAAGCAACACGTGTGTGACGACAGCAAGCAACAATGGCGCGGCCAGTACACCCGGTCGCGTGCCATGGATACGGTGCTCGAGCGCATGCGTGCGGACGAGCAGCGCGAGCGTGAACGGCGCGAACAGGCGGCCAGCGACGAGCGCAACCAGCGTCGCCGCTGAAATAGTCGCGGCGGTTGCCGCTCCGCGGCAGTATCATGATGCGACTGTGGATCCGGCTGCGGCTTCGCGCTGGCGGGAGGGCTAAGGTGATGCTGATTCGTTTACGCTATCTGTTGCTGCTGTTTGTCGCTTTCACGACCGGGGGCATGGCGGCCGACTCGCCCTGGCGCCTGCTCAGCCACGACGACTATGTGAAACACACCAGTTGCCTGGTCGCCGCCAGCGACTATGCGCATCTGGGCGCGGCACTGGATCACCTGGTGTTTGCCGAGGTGCTGGACAACAGCCTCAATGACGACGTGGCGTATGCGCGTCGTCACACCCGACCGTTCTTCAGCGCCCTGTGGTATGCACACCAGGATGCCGGCGGATTCGTGCGCGAGCAGTGCCTGCCGCCCTCGCTGCTGCGTATCGGCCGCGCGCTCGGCCTGCTGGACGCACGCGGACACTACAGCCGCGATGCCGAAGGCTCGGTAAAGCCGCGCATCGTGGCGGATGAGCATGCGCATGTCGACAGCGAGGCCTATACGCTGCAATCGCGCCTGGGCTACATCGGCAGCAGCGGCTGCCTGGTCACGCGGGAGAGCTACCTGGATTACCGTGCCGCGCTGTATCACCTGTTGTTCGGCAGCGGCAGCCGCGAACAGGCGCAGGCGCAGATGCGCGATTTTCTCGCCGCCCTGGCGGCCTCGCGCCCGACGGCTTCGGGCCAGGCTGAACAGAGCTGCCTGACCCCGGCGGTTTCGCGCGTCGCCGCGTCACTCGGCGTGCTCGGGGAAGGCGTCGAGTGAGCGCTGCGGGCGTTGCGCCCGGGGCAGCTTGCGTGAATACAGCGGATCACTCGGCCAGCAGGGCCAAAGCGGCCTTGCGGCCTTCGCTGAGCAGGATGTTGAAGGTGCGGCAGGCGGCCGCATTGTCCATGATCTCGTAGCCGATGCCGGCATCCATCAAGGGAATGAATACGCGCAGGTCCGGGAAGCGTTGTTGCCCGCCGGTGCCGAGGATGAATACCTCCGGAGTCTGTGCGGCGACCTGGCGCAGTGCCTTGCTGTCGAGGGAGTCGAGGTCCGTGACCGGCCAGTCGCCGAATACCCGCTCAGGCAGCACCAGCAAGGGCGCGCGCAGGCGCTGGCCACGGATGGTCGCGGTCCCGGCCTCGTAGGCGGACACCAGGTTCAGCCCGGCGGCATCGTCGAGCAGCATTTTCATCGTCGGGATACTCCTTCGCGCAAGGTCTGCCAGTGTACCTGAGCGTGCGGCGGCGGGCCCTGTATTCATTGACAATCCGGGCGCTGCTCAGTAGCTTTAGCCCCTTTCTCTTTGCCAGACTGTCCGAGGTTTCCGTGTCATCCCCCGAAATGGAAGAATTCCATAGAATCAAGCGTTTGCCGCCATATGTGTTCGCCATTGTGAACGAACTCAAGGCCGCGGCGCGAGCGCGGGGCGAGGACATAATCGACTTCGGCATGGGCAACCCGGACCAGCCGACGCCGAAGCACATCGTCGACAAGCTGACCGAGGCGGCACAGCGTGGCGATACCCATCGCTATTCCGTGTCCAAGGGCATCCCGCGCCTGCGGCGCGCGATCTGCAACTGGTACAAGGATCGCTACGATGTGACTCTGGATCCGGAAACCCAGGCGATCGTGACCATCGGTTCCAAGGAAGGCCTGGCGCATCTGGCGCTGGCCTGCATGGGGCCGGGCGACTCGGTGTTGGTGCCCAACCCGGCCTACCCGATCCATCCCTATGGTTTCATCATCGCCGGTGCCGATGTGCGTCATGTGCCGGTGAACAGCGAGCACGATTTCTTCGACTCGCTGGAGAACGCGATCAAGGAATCCTGGCCGCGCCCGAAGATGCTGGTGCTCAACTACCCGGGCAACCCGACCACCGAGTGTGTCGACCTGGCGTTTTTCGAGCGCGTGGTGGCGATCGCCAAGGAACACAACATCTGGGTGGTGCAGGACCTGGCCTATGCCGACATCGTGTTCGATGGCTACAAGGCGCCGTCGATCCTGCAGGTGCCGGGCGCCGAGGACATCGCGGTCGAATTCTTCTCGCTGTCCAAGAGCTACAACATGCCGGGCTGGCGGGTCGGCTTCATGGTCGGAAACAAGACCCTCGTGGCGGCGCTCGGACGCATCAAGTCCTACCTCGACTACGGCATGTTCACGCCGATCCAGGTGGCGGCGATCAGTGCGCTGGAAGGGCCGCAGGAGTGTGTCGAGGAAATCCGCAGCATGTACCAGTCGCGCCGTGACGTGCTGTGCGACGGTCTCAACAACATCGGCTGGACCATCGAGAAACCCAAGGCGACCATGTTCGTGTGGGCGCCGATACCCGAGCCGTATCGCGAGATGGGCTCGCTGGAGTTTTGCAAGAAGCTGTTGCGCGATGCCAGGGTGGCGGTTTCGCCCGGCATCGGCTTCGGCGAGTTCGGCGACGACCACGTGCGCTTCGGTCTGATCGAGAACGAACACCGTACCCGCCAGGCGGTGCGCGGTATCCGTGACATGTTCCGCAAGGACGGTGTGTTGCAGCAGGCCGTTTGACCGTCGATTGAAACAAACAAGGGGGTCTGAGTCGGCCACGCCGACTCCGACCCCCTTGAGTACGAATCGCGAACAAAGCGTAGGGTGCAACAAGCACAGCGCATTGCGCCTTGTCGACTGAATTGAAAAAGGAACCGGGAGTAGAAGAGTAGTGAAACCCGTGAAGGTAGGTTTGCTTGGGCTGGGTACCGTCGGTGGCGGCACCCTCAATGTACTGGTGCGTAACGCCGCGGAGATCGCGCGCCGCGCCGGTCGCGAGATCGTGGTCAGCCATGCGGCGGCGCGTGACTATGATCCTTCCAAGCTGGAAGGCCTGGATGCGGTGCAGATCTGCAACGATGCCTTCGATGTGGTCGCGGACCCGGAAGTGGACATCGTGGTGGAACTGATCGGCGGCTATTCCCCGGCACGTGAGCTGGTGCTCAAGGCGATCGAGAACGGCAAGCACGTGGTCACCGCCAACAAGGCGCTGATCGCCCTGCATGGCAACGAGATCTTCGCCGCGGCGCAGGCCAAGGGCGTGACCGTGGCCTTCGAGGCGGCGGTGGCCGGCGGTATCCCGATCATCAAGGCGTTGCGCGAGGGCCTGGCGGCCAACCACATCGAGTGGATCGCCGGCATCATCAACGGTACCGGCAACTTCATCCTCACCGAGATGCGCGACAAGGGCCGCGACTTTGCCGATGTGCTGAAGGAGGCGCAGGAACTTGGCTATGCCGAGGCCGACCCGACTTTCGACGTCGAAGGCATCGATGCCGCGCACAAGCTGACCATCCTCGCTTCGCTGGCCTTCGGCATCCCGCTGCAGTTCGACAAGTGCTTCACCGAAGGGATCAGCAAGATCGAACCGCAGGATGTGACCTATGCCGAGCAGTTCGGTTACCGCATCAAGCACCTGGGGGTGACGCGCAAGACCGACAAGGGCGTGGAATTGCGCGTGCACCCGACCCTGATTCCGCAAAAGCGCCTGATCGCCAATGTGGACGGTGTGATGAACGCGGTACTGGTGCACGGCGATGCGGTCGGTCCGACCCTGTACTACGGTGCCGGTGCCGGTTCGCTGCCGACCGCCTCGGCGGTGGTGGCCGATGTGATCGACGTGGCGCGTGCGCTCACCACCGATCCGGAAAATCGTGTGCCGCACCTGGCGTTCCAGCCGAGCGAACTGTCCGACACCCCGGTGATCGCCATCGACGAGGTGGAGACCGCCTACTACCTGCGCATGACCGCACAGGACAAGCCGGGCGTGGTCGCCGCGGTCGCCGGCATCCTCGGCGATGCGGGTATCAGCATCGAGGCGATGCAGCAGAAGGAACCGGCCGAAGGCCAGACCGAGGTGCCGCTGGTGATGCTCACCCATCGCGTGCGCGAGGTGCAGATGAACGAGGCGATCGCGCGCATCGAGGCGCTGGATGCCATCGCCGGCAGCGTCACCCGTATCCGCGTCGAGCAACTCAGCTGAGCCGGTGACCCACTACCTGGTCGTCCCCGGTCTGCTCGGTCCGTTGCCGGGGGGAGGGGAGGCCGCGGAACCGCCGCCTCTGCCGTATCTGCAGCGCCTGCTGGCGCGCGCTGAGCAGTCTTCCGCCCCGCTCGGTTTTGCGCAGACCCTGTTCGACCTGTTCGGCCTGGATGTGCCCAGCGATGCCGATGTGCCGACCGCGGCGGTGTGCTACCAGGCGGAGGACGCTGCCGAGCCGCTGCATGGCGCTTACCTGATGCATGCCGACCCCCTGTATCTGCGTCCCGACCAGGACCGGCTGCTTGCCTACGATTTTCATCGCCAGCCGCTGTCGCTTGACGAAAGCCGGGAACTTGCCGCCGCCTTCAATGCACACTTCGCTGATGATGGTCTGAAGTTGTTGGTACCACACCCTCAGCGCTGCTACCTGGCCGTCGATCATGTGCCGCAACTGAGGACCTATCCGCTGGTCGAGGTGCTGGCACGCAATGTCGACCTGTTTCTGCCGCGTGGCAAGGACGCACCCCGCTGGCACGGCTGGCTCAACGAGGTGCAGATGTTGTTGCATGCGCTGCCCCTCAATCAGCGGCGCGAGGCGCAGGGGAAACTGCCGGTGAAAGGGTTGTGGTTCAGTGGTGGTGGGTCGCTGCCTGCCGGCCCGGTCAGGGGCTACAGGCATATCCAGGGCGAGTGCCGCCTGCTGGCCGGGTTGGATGCCATGTCCAGTAGCCGGCGCGAGGCGGCGCTACAGGTCGATCATGCGCCCGAGCGGGCCTTGTGCGAGGGCGATCTTGCCGCCTGGGTATCGGCGCTGCGCAACATCGAACGGCAGTTGTCTGAAGCTGGTGATGAGGGCCTGTGCCTGATGCCCTGCGACGGGCGCGCATGGCACTGGCAGCCGGGTATGCGCCGCCGGTTCTGGCGGCGGACCCGGCCGCTCGCCGGCTGGCTGATTGCCGGTGCCGAGACGCGTCGATAGGTGTCGGAGTCGGTTTCACCGACTCCGACACCTCGCTGGCGCGAGCAATCAGACCTTGAAGTAATCCTTGTACCAAGCGACGAAGTTGGCCACGCCTTGCTCGACCGAGGTGTCGGGCTTGTAGCCCATGTCGTTCACCAGGTCGGTGACATCGGCGTAGGTATCGGGCACATCGCCCGGCTGCAAGGGCAGCAGGTCCATCTCGGCCTTTTTGCCCAGGCAGTTTTCCAGGGTGTGGATGTAGTGCATCAGTTCCACCGGCTGGTTGTTGCCGATGTTGTACAGGCGGTAGGGCGCGCGGCTGGAAGCGGTGTCGGGATTGTCGCCACTCCACTCCGGGTTGGGCTGGGCCGGCTTGTCGAGCACGCGGATCACGCCCTCGACGATGTCGTCGATATAGGTGAAGTCGCGGCGGTGCTTGCCATAGTTGAACACCGGGATCGGCTCGCCGGCGAGGATCTTCTTGGTGAACAGGAACAGCGCCATGTCCGGGCGACCCCAGGGTCCGTACACGGTGAAAAAACGCAGGCCGGTGGTCGGCACGTTGTACAGGTGGCTGTAGGTATGCGCCATCAGCTCGTTCGCCTTCTTGCTCGCGGCGTACAGGCTGACCGGGTGGTTGACGTTGTCGTGCACCGAGAAGGGCATGTTTGTGTTGGAGCCGTACACCGAACTGGACGAGGCATACACCAGGTGCTCGACGCCTTGGTGGCGGCAGCCCTCGAGGATGTTGCCGAAGCCGACCAGGTTGCTGTCGATGTAGGCCGCCGGGTTTTCGATCGAGTAGCGGACGCCGGCCTGCGCGGCCAGGTTGACCACGCGCTGCGGCTTGTGTTTGGCGAAAGCCTCGGCGATCGCCTCGCGGTTTTCGATGCGCGTGCGCACCTCGGTGAAACCGTCGTAGTCCAGGGTGCGTGCCAGGCGGGCCTCTTTCAGGGTGACGTCGTAGTAGTCGTCGAGACCGTCGACACCGATCACCTCGTCGCCGCGCTCGAGCAGGCGCAATGCCAGGTTGTTGCCGATAAAGCCGGCGCTGCCGGTGATCAAAACTCGCATGGGGAAATCCTTGGAATGTGCTTACAGGCGGCCGTCGGTGAGGCTGCGGTCGAACAGGTACTTGACGTCGTAGACGATGGCGCCGTCCCGGCCCAGGGCGCGTACGCCGTCGATACCCAGTTCCACGAACTGTTTGTGGGAGACCGCCAGCACGATGCTGTCGTAGCTGCCGTTTTGCGGCCGGTCGATCGGGGTGATGGCGTATTCGTGCTCGGCCTCGGCCTTGTTCACCCAGGGGTCCCAGACGTCCACCTGCATGCCGAAACTGCGCAGCTCGTCGATGATATCGACCACCCGCGTATTGCGCAGGTCCGGGCAGTTTTCCTTGAAGCTCAGGCCCATCACCAGGGCGCGCCCGCCGTTGACCGGCAGGTTTTTCTGCAGCATCAGTTTGACCACCTGGCCGGCGACGTGCGCGCCCATGCCGTCGTTGATACGGCGGCCGGCCAGGATCATCGCCGGGTGATAGCCGATCGCCTGCGCCTTGTGCGTCAGGTAATAGGGGTCGACACCGATGCAGTGCCCGCCCACCAGGCCGGGGCGGAACGGCAGGAAGTTCCACTTGGTGCCGGCGGCCAGCAGCACTTCTTCGGTGTCGATGCCGAGCTTGCTGAAGATCAACGACAGCTCGTTGATCAGGGCGATGTTGACATCGCGCTGGGTATTCTCGATCACCTTGGCCGCCTCGGCGACCTTGATGCTGCTCGCCTTGTGGGTGCCGGCGACGATGATGCTGGCATACAGCTGGTCGACAAACTCGGCGATCTCCGGGGTCGAACCGGAGGTGACCTTCTTGATGCTGGTGACGCGGTGTTCCTTGTCGCCCGGGTTGATGCGTTCCGGGCTGTAGCCGGCGTAAAAGTCCTGGTTGAACTTCAGCTTGGATACTTCCTCGATCACCGGGATGCAGTCCTCCTCGGTGGCGCCCGGGTAAACTGTCGATTCATAGATCACGATGTCGCCCGGCTTGATGATCTGTCCGACCGCGCGGCTGGCCGATACCAGCGGCCCGAGGTCCGGGCTCTTGTGATCGTCGATCGGCGTCGGCACGGTGACGATGAACACATTGCACTCGCGCAGGTCTTGCAGCTGGTCGGTGTAGTGCATGGACACGGCGGCCAGTTCTTCCGGAGTCACTTCCAGCGAGCTGTCGTTACCGGCGCGCAGTTCCGCGATACGCGGTGCACTGATGTCGAAGCCGGTGACCGGGTACTTTTTGGCAAACTCGACGGCAAGGGGCAGGCCGACGTAACCGAGGCCCAGTACACCGATGTGCACGTCCGAAATGTTCATCCTGATTCCTGAATGGCGGTGCGGTAGCGAAATTGCGGGCGAAATCATATCACCTTCAGCTCGCTGAAAATCGACCGGCTTGTATGCAGACGGCCAGGCCGGGAAAACTTTTAATCATTCACCCGGGAGCCACAAAACGCTTGGTATACTCGGGCCTCGGTAACGAATAAGAAGTGCAGTCCTAGCAGCCGTCTCCGATGATCAGAATATTCGGACATTACATCTCGAAAACGTTTTTACTGCTGGGCCTGCTCGAATACCTGGTCAGCTTCTTCGCCCTGTTGGCGGGCTATCACGTGCGCTTCGGCCAGGGTCTCTGGCAGTCCGATCCCGAGGTCAATATCTGGCTGATCGGCAACCTGTACGCCTTCCTGATGTCGGTGAGCATGTTGTCGGTCGGCCTGTATCAACGCGGCATGCCCTTCACCGCCGGGGTGTTGGTCAGGTTCGGCCTGAGCTTCATCTTCACCGCGATGGCGATGAGCGTGCTGTTCTACAGCTTCCCGGGGCTGTTCCTCGGTCGCGGGGTGATGGCGCTGGCGATCCTGTTCACCTTCGGTGGGCTGCTCGGGTTGCGCAGCCTGTTTTTCCGCCTGGTGGGCAGCGAGGCGCGGATGCACCGGGTGCTGGTGCTCGGTGCCGGTGACAAGGCGGCGATGCTGGAGACGCTCAACGGGCCGCTGCATGGTTTCAACGTGATCGGCTATCTGCGCCTGAACGAGCGCGAGCAGACGATCGCAACCGACCGCCTGTTGAATTACGATCGTCCGCTGATCGAACTGGTCGACGAATACGAGGTCGACGAACTGGTGGTGGCACCGGACGACCGCCGCCAGAGCCTGCCGGTGGATGAAGTGCTCGACTGCAAGATGAGCGGCATCACCGTGCTCGACCTGCTGACCTTTTTCGAAAAGGAAACCTCGCGTATCAAGCTCGATATCCTGCACCCGAGCTGGATATTCTTCTCCAGCGGTTTCCAACTCGGTGGCGTGGCCGACTACGGCAAGCGCCTGATGGACATCGTTGGCGGCCTGTTGATACTGATCGTCGGCCTGCCGTTGATGGCCTTGGTGGCGCTGGCGATTTTCCTCGAGTGTGGCGGCAAAGGCTCGGTGTTGTTCCACCAGACCCGGGTTGGCCTGAACGGCAAGCTGTTCCAGGTGCACAAGTTTCGCAGCATGCGCATGGACGCCGAGTCCGACGGCGTGGCGCGTTGGGCGACCAGGAACGACGATCGTATCACCCGGGTGGGTGCTTTCATCCGCAAGACCCGGCTGGATGAGCTGCCGCAGGTGTTCAATGTGTTGCGCGGCGAGATGAGCCTGGTGGGACCGCGCCCGGAACGCCCGGAGTTCGTCGAGAAACTGGCGAGCGAGATACCCTTTTACAATGAACGCCACCGGGTCAAGCCCGGCCTGACCGGTTGGGCGCAGCTCAGTTACCAGTACGGTTCGACCACGGACGATGCACGCCACAAGCTGGAGTTCGACCTGTACTACGTGAAGAACGCCAGCTTCTTCCTCGATCTTATCGTGCTGCTCGAAACCGTCGAGGTGGTGTTGTGGGGCAAGGGTGCCCACTGAACGAGATCGGCCGCAGGCGTGCCCGGCCTCTGTCTTGTGGCCTGCCAGGCGTGAGCAGCGACCACTGAAGCGGGGTGCTCGCCATGTTTGATTTCGCCGCCATCGGTTACGGCCTGAGTGCTTCGCTGTTTCTGTTGCTGGCTGCCTTGCTGCTGATCGGCTGGCGCTCGCGTTTCCAGGGGCTGTTCCTGCTGCTGGCGGTGATTTCATCGAGTGTGTGGGCGGGGTTGGCCGCACTGCATTCCTACAGCGGCGATGTTCAGGTGGAACTGGTGTGGGCCAGCGAGGTGGTGCGCAACCTGGTCTGGACCCTGTTCCTGTTGCGCCTGCTGCAGCCGTTGGCCGAGGGCAGCGGCATGTATTCGCGGGTGCTGTCGTACGTGCGCTTCGGCAGCCTGCTGCTGGGTATGCTGCTGCTGGTCGTGCTGACCGAGATCCCCTTGCTGCAGAGCAGTTTTCCTTCGGCCGAGGTGCAGCGCGAATTTTCCCTGATCGGGCAGTTGTTGTTCGCGGTGCTGGGCATGGCCTTGATCGAACAACTGTTCCGCAATACCCCCGAGGAACAACGTTGGGGCATCAAGTACCTGTGTTTCGGCCTCGGCATGATCTTCGTCTACGACTTCTATCTGTACACGGACGCCTTGTTGTTCCATCGCCTGGATATCGACATCTGGTCGGCGCGCGGCGCGGTCAATGCCATGGCGGTGCCCTTGCTGGCGGTCACTGCCGCGCGCAACCCGGACTGGAGCCTGCCGGTGTTCCTGTCGCGGCGCATGGTGTTCCATTCCACCACCTTGTTCGGTGCCGGCGTGTACATGCTGCTGATGGCCATGGCCGGCTATTACATCAAGTTGTACGGTGGCGAGTGGGGTACGGTGCTGCAGATCACCTTCCTGTTCGGCGCGATCATGATCCTCGCCGCACTGCTGTTCTCCGGCCAGTTGCGGGCGCGTGCCAAGGTCTTTCTCAACAAGCATTTTTTCAGCTACCGCTACGACTATCGCGAGGAATGGCTGCGCCTGATGGGCCTGCTGGCGCGACAGCACAGTGGCCTGCCGTTGCACGAGCGGGTGATCTGGGCGCTCAGCGAGATTGCCGACAGCCCGGGCGGCATGCTGTGGCTGGTGAACGACAAGGGCCACTATCACGGCGCGTCCTACTTCAACATGACGGCGGTCGAATACCCGTCGCTGGGTCGCGATCACCCCTTGATGCGATTGATGGAAGAGCGGCAATGGATCATCGACCTAGAGGAGTACCGCCATCGGGATGAAAGTGACCTGGAGCCCGGGCTCGCCCTGCCGCCATGGCTGGAGCAGGCTCCGGAGATGTGGCTGCTGGTGCCCCTGATCCAGGAAGAGCGCATGCTCGGCTTCGTCATGCTCAGCCAGCCGCGCGCACCACAGGCGCTGAACTGGGAGAACCGCGATCTGCTGAAGACCGCCGGGATGCAGGCAGCCAGCTACATCGCCCTGCACCAGGCGGCCAACGCACTGGCCGATGCGCGTCAGTTCGAGGGCTTCAACCGGCTGTCGGCATTCGTCATCCATGACCTGAAAAACCTGATTGCGCAGCTGTCGCTGGTGGCCAAGAATGCAGCCCGCCACAAGCACAACCCGGAATTCGTCGACGACGCGATCCGCACCATCGAAAACTCGGTGGACAAGATGAACCGACTGATGGCGCAGCTGAAAACCGCGGATGCCACCGGCCGCAACGACAATACCGCCATCGATCTGGTCGCCGAGTTGCAGGCGGTGGTCGGCGGCCGCAAGAATGCCAAGCCGCAGCCACAGTTCGAGACGCAGGAACAGCGGGTCATGGTGCTCGGCCAGGAGGACAGGCTGGGCGCGGTTTTCGGCCATGTTCTGCAGAATGCGTTGGACGCAACCCCCGCGGATGGTACGGTGCGGGTGCTACTGCGGGTTGCTGGTGATCACGCTATAGTAGAGGTCCGCGACAGCGGAACCGGTATGGATGCCGAATTCGTGCAAACCCGCCTTTTCAGACCGTTCGACTCCACCAAGGGGTTGACGGGTATGGGGATCGGCGCCTACGAATGCCGTGAAGTGGTACAGGCATCGGGTGGGCAGGTGAGTGTCGACAGCCAGCCCGGCAAGGGTACGGTGTTTCGCGTCATGCTTCCCCTGCAGAAGAACTGAGAATTGCATAAGGTATCTGCGACCGTTGCGATGCAAGTCGCTTGTGTGCTGTTCATGACGAAGGGATAAACCTGTTGGCCGACCTTAAACCCAAACTTCTGATTGTCGAAGACGATCCAGGCCTGCAGAGCCAGCTGCGTTGGAGCTTCGAGGATTTCGATATCGCCGTGGCCGAAGATCGCGACAGCGCGCTGGCGCAGTTGCGGCGTCACGAACCCGCGGTGGTGACGCTCGATCTGGGGTTGCCGCCAGACCCGGGCGGGGTGAGCGAAGGCTTCGGTCTGCTCGAGGAGATCATCTCCTTTCTGCCGGAAACCAAGGTCATCGTGGTGACCGGCCACAACGATCGCACCAACGCGATGCGTGCCATCGAAATGGGCGCTTACGATTTCTACGAGAAACCCATCGACCCGGACCTGCTGGGGATCTCCATCACCCGCGCGGCGCGCCTGTATGAGATCGAACAGGAAAACACGCGTCTGCAGTCGGTACATGGCGAGACCGCGCTGGAGGGGCTGATCGCCTCCAGTCCGGAGATGCTCAAGGTGTGCCGTACCATCGAAAAGCTGGCACCCACCGATGTCTCAACACTGCTGTTGGGCGAGAGCGGCACTGGCAAGGAGGTGCTGGTCAAGGCCTTGCACAAGCTCAGTGACCGGCATGGCCATCGCCTGGTGGCGATCAACTGCGCGGCCATCCCCGAGGCATTGCTCGAGAGCGAGCTGTTCGGCTACGAAAAGGGCGCCTTCACCGGCGCGGTCAAGACCACCCCGGGCAAGATCGAGGTCGCCGACGGCGGCATGCTGTTCCTCGACGAGGTTGGCGACCTGCCGATGCCGCTGCAGGCGAAATTGCTGCGCTTCCTGCAGGAGCGGGTGATCGAGCGTGTCGGTGGCCGCAGCGAGATACCGGTTGACGTGCGCGTGGTGTGCGCGACCCATCGCGACCTGCCGGAGCAGATCGCCAGCGGTGCATTCCGCGAGGATCTGTACTACCGCATCAACGAGGCGACCATCAACGTGCCGCCGCTCAAGGATCGCCAGGGCGATGCGGTACTGCTGGCGCGCGCCTTCCTCGAGCGCTTCGCCCAGCAACTCAAGCGCCCGATCAAGGGCTTCACCTCGCAGGCGATTCTTGCCATCGAAAACTATCCTTGGCCCGGCAACGTGCGCGAACTGGAGAACCGGGTCAAACGTGCGGTGATCATGGCCGACGGTGTCCAGGTCACCGAAGAGGATCTGGAACTGGACGACTCAGAGGTCGATCCCCAGCCTTTCAATCTGCGCGAGGTCAGGGAAAAGGCCGAGTCGCGGGCGATCCTGCGTGCCCTCAGTGTCACCGACAACAATGTCTCGAAGACGGCGGAGATGCTGGGTGTCACCCGTCCCACCCTTTATAACCTGATGCGCAAATACGCGATCAAGGTCTAACAACGAATCAGAACCAGGGAGAAACTGCGGCATGCTACGCAAAATGCACCATGGATTTCGTATCGGCCTGCTCGGCCTGGCGCTGGTATGTGCCCTGCCGGCAACGGCGGCATCCGAGTCGGACGAGTATGTGGCCGAGGCCCGGCAGTACCTGAACGAAGGTAAGGCCAAAGAGGCGGTGATCCAGCTCAAGAATGCACTCAAGAGCGATCCCTCCAATGCCAAGGCCAGGGTGATGCTCGGTGCCATCTACCTGCGCACCGGCGATGCGGCCGGCGCGCAGAAGGAATTCTCCAGGGCGGCGCGCCTGGGTGCGCCCAAGCAGGAGTGGATGGTCGGCCTGGGCCAGGCCATGCTGATTCAGAACGATTTCAACGGCGTGCTCAACGAGGTCCAACCGGACGACTCCATGCCGGCGGATGCACATGCCACCGCACTGGCAATTCGCGGCAACGCCTACGTCGGATTGAACGACCGGGCCAGGGCCGAAGAGGCCTTCGATGCGGCGCTGCTGCTGCAGTCGTCGAATCCCCTGGCGCGACTCGGCAAGGCGCGCCTGTTGGTCCAGGACAACAAGCTGGATGAGGCGGCTGCACAATTCTCCGAGGTCCTCAACGAGTTTCCGGACCATGTGGAAACCCGCCTGGCCAGGGGCGAACTGTATCGCAACCTGTCCAAGCCGGACGAGGCCATCGCCGACTTCAGCGCTGCCATCGAAAAGGCGCCGCACAATATCCGCGGCTATATCGGCCGGGCCCTGGCCTATATCTCGCAGCAGCAGCACGATAAGGCCGGGCCGGATATCCAGCAGTTGTCCAGGCGTGCCGGCGATCTGCCCATCACCCATTATCTGAAGGGCCTGGTGGCGTTCCAGAAAAAGGACTTCGAGCTATCGGCGGACGAGCTGCAACTGGTATTGCGCAATTCCCCCGACAACCTGCAGGCGCAGATGCTGTACGGCATCGTCAACTATGCCCGGGGACAGTACACCATCGCCGACGATTACCTGGCGCGCGTGGTGCAACGCACCGAAGGCAATCCGCAGTTGAGCAAGCTGCTCGGCGCCGCGCGACTCAAGCTCAAGCAGCCCGATCGCGCGATCGAGGCACTCGAGCCGCTGCTCGAAGGTGAGGGCGCCAACGATGTACAGCTGCTGGCGCTGCTCGGCACCGCGCACATGCTGGCCGGCGACGAGGCAAAGGGCACCGAGTTCATGTCCAGGGCCGTCGAACTGTCGCCGGACCAGGCGCTGCTGCGCACCCAGTTGGCCGCCGGGCGCATTGCCCAGGGTGATGCCGCCGGTGCCATCAGCGACCTGGAGAGCGCGGTCAATCTCGGCCAGGACCTGATCCAGGCGGATGTGCTGCTGGTGCTTAGCTATCTCAACGAAAAGCAGTACGACAAGGCCATCGAGGCGTCCACCGCACTCGAGCAGCGTATGTCCGGCAGTCCGATTCCGGCCAACCTCACCGGTCTTGCCTACCTGGCGCAGGCCAAGCTCGAAGATGCGGAGAAGAAGTTCCAGGAAGCGCTCTCCATCGACCCCAAGTTCGTGGTGGCGCGCATGAACCTGGCGCGCATGAACCTGGTTGCCAAGAACCTGGATGCGGCGCGCGCGGACTACCGGAAGGTGCTCGAACTGGAGCCGGGGCATGTCGGTGCGATGCTGGGCCTGGCTTCGCTGGATACCCAGGCGGGGCGCGACGAGGACGCCGAAGACTGGCTGATGAAGGCCAATCAGGCCGACCCGAAAGCGGTGCAGCCGATCCTGGTACTGGCGGAGATGTATCTCAAGCGCAGCGAGGCGTTGAAGGCCACCAACCTGCTGAGTGGCCTGACACCGGAGCAGGCCAAGCTGCCGGCGGCTCTGCGTCTGAAGGGTATGGCGCAACTGCAGAGTGGCGAATTCAGCAGCGCCCGGGCGACCTTCCAGCAACTGGTCGAGGTTCAGCCGGACGGGGTGGAGGGCTGGTTCCAGCTGGCCCGTGCGCAGGCGGCCGCGGGCGACAACTCGGGTTCCCGGAAGAGTTTCGAGCGCGCCATCGAGCTTGACACCGAGCATCAGCTGCCGCTGGTGTGGATCGGTAAGGGTGAACTGGAACTGCGCGAGAAACGCTACCAGGCCGCACTGGAGCTGGCGCGGGAGATGCAAAAGCACTTCCCGGACAACGCCATGGCCTACGAGATCGAGGCCGCCGCCTACCGTGGTCAGGGCAATATCCAGGCCGCGATCACGGCGGTGGAGAAAGCGGTGCGCGCCGAAGGCAGCTCCAAGCGCATCAACCTGTTTGCGCACACACTGGCCGCCTCCGGCAATACGCCCAAGGCGGTGTTCATGCTCGAAGAGTGGCTGCAGAAAAACCCGGAGGACGGCGTTTCCTGGACCACCCTGGGCATGATGCAGCAACAGATGGGGCGCACCCGGCCGGCCCTGGATGCCTACGAGAAGGCAATAAAACTGACCGGCGGCAACCCGGTGGTGCTCAACAACATGGCCTGGCTGTATCTCGACACGCAGCCGGAGCGCGCCCTCGAGCTGGCCCGGCAGGCCTACGAGATTGCGCCCGAGCGGGCCGAGATCGTGGACACCTATGGTTGGGTGCTGTTCCAGCAGGGCAAGCACAAGGAAGCATTGAACGTGCTGCAGCAGGCATTGGTGATCGCGCCACGCAACGCCGAGATCGGCCTGCATGTGGCCGATGCCTTGCACCATCTCGGTCGTGATGCCGAGGCGCGGCCCTTGGTCGAGCGCATCATCGAGGAACACCCGCATACCCAGTTCGCGGCGCCGGCGCGTGAGCTGCTGAAGAAACTGAGAGACTGATCAGGCACCTTGCCTGCCAGGCCCCGCCGACAGCGAAGCTGTGGCGGGGCTTTTTTGTGGCTGTGTCTGCGTTGGCGGTTGAGTCTCAGGGGTCGGAGTCGGCCCTTGCGGGCACGGCGTTTTGAGCTATCCCGGGGTAGGCCGACTCCGACCCCTCATCCGGAAACAAACCCGCGGCGATCAGGGCGCTGCCATAGGCCGCTTCGGTCTGCACTGATTGCTCGACCGCACAGCCGAGCAGGCGCTGGCGGATCGCCTGCCAGGCAAGGTTGCTCGCGCCACCGCCGCTGCTGAGAACCCGCGTCGGGTAGGGGGCACCCAGGGCGTGCAGGTGTTGGTAGCCTAGCTGTTCGATGCGCGCTATGCCCTCGAGCAGGCCCTGCAGGAATTGCACCTGGTCGTCCGGCCGCGGAGACAAGCGAGGCGGCATGTCCGGGTCATTGATGGGAAAGCGCTCGCCAGGCGTGAGCAGGGGGTAGTAGTCGAGCCCGCTGTCGCTGTCCGGGTCGATCTGTGCGCTCAGCTGTGCCAGCTGTTGCTCGGAGAAGAAATGCCGCAGCACGTTGCCGCCACTGTTGGAGGCACCGCCGGCGAGCCACAGGTTTCCCAGGCGGTGGCTGTAAACACCGCTGGCCGGGTCGAACACCGGCTGTGCTGACAGCACCTTGAGTACCAGGGTGCTGCCGAGGGCGGTGGAGGCCTCGCCGATCTGGCGGATGCCGCTGGCGAGTGTCGCGGCATTGCTGTCGGTGGTGCCGGCGATCAGTCGCACCGGCTGTTGGCAATGCCAGCGACGCGCCAGTTCAGGGCGCAGCTCGCCCAGCGGCCGGCCGACCGGCAGCACCCGCGGCAGCAGCCTTTGATCGATACCGCAGCGGGCTATCCACCCCGGCCAGCGCCGCTCGAGCGGGTCGTAGCCCATTTTCAGCGCATTGTTCTCGTCACTGAGCCCTAACGGGGCACCGAGCCTGGCCGCGATCCAGTCCGCCTGGTGCAGGGCATAAACCGCTGCGCCGACCTGTGCGTGGCGGTGCAGGTACATCAACTTGGCCAGCGCCGAGTTGGGGCTGTGCACCGCCGCCTGTGGCGCTGCGATGTCTTCGAGCAGGGCCGCCTCGGCCGTGGAGCGGCTGTCGTTGTACATGAGCGCGGGCCCGGTCGGCGTGCCGTCGGCTTCGCACGACAACAGGGTGCCGGAGGTGCCGTCGACGCTGATCGCAGCGGGTTGCAGGCTGTCGTCGCGCAACAAGTCGTCGAGCACCCGCAGGCAGGCCTGCCACCAGTCGGCCGGCGCCTGTTCGAAATGGCCGGTGACGGTTGAGCTGGAAGGGGGCAGCGGGGCGCGGGCCTCGCCGAGCAAGGCGCCGCGTTGATCGATGGCGCAGGCCCTGACCCCGGACGTGCCGAGGTCGATACCGATATAGGCCCGCTTCGCCATCAGGGCAGGTTGACGGTCTCCGGCGCCTGCCAGTTGGGATCGCGGTGTTCCGCCACGACGGTGGTGTAGATGCCGCCGCGCACGTTGAAATCCGCGGTCAGGCGCATGAAACGCGGCTTGGTCGCGGCCACCAGGTCGCTGAGGATGCGGTTGGTCACCGCCTCGTGGAAGGCGCCCTCGTCGCGGAACGACCAGACGTACATCTTCAGCGCCTTGAGCTCCACGCACAGCTGGTCGGCGACATATTCGAGGTGCAGTTCGGCGAAATCCGGCTGCCCGGTCTTGGGGCACAGGCAGGTGAATTCGGGGATGCGGATGCGGATGGTGTAGTCGCGCTCCGGCTGCGGATTGTCGAAGGTTTCGAGGGTTTTGCTCGGTGTTGAGGGCATGCGGATTCCCGGATCGAAAAAAGTTGCGCGCGATTATACGGCAAAGCGTGCTGCGCGGGTCAGTGGGTGTCCTGGAAAACTCGACAAAAGGCTATTTAAAACAACAAATTGAGGAAGGAACCTGATCCCGGTTGACAGCTTGGCGCGCGGCTTGTTGGGGGTCCTGCCATCCTGTATCTTTGCGCCCCATGCGACTGGAAAAAATCAAACTCGCGGGCTTCAAATCCTTTGTCGACCCGACCACCGTGCATTTCCCCAGTAACCTCGTCGGCATCGTCGGCCCCAACGGCTGCGGCAAGTCCAACGTCATCGACGCGGTGCGCTGGGTGATGGGCGAGAGCTCGGCCAAGATGCTGCGTGGCGAATCCATGGCGGACGTCATCTTCAACGGCTCGAGCAGCCGCAAGCCGGTCGGTACCGCGAGCATCGAATTGATCTTCGACAATGCCGACGGCAGTGCCGGCGGCCAGTACGCGCAGTACTCGAACATCTCGGTCAAGCGCCAGGTGACGCGCGACGGCCAGTCCCTGTATTTCCTCAACGGCGTGCGCTGCCGCCGCCGCGATATCACCGACCTGTTTCTCGGCACCGGCCTGGGGCCGCGTAGTTACTCGATCATCGAGCAGGGCATGATCTCGCGCATCATCGAGGCGCGCCCGGAAGAATTGCGTGTGTACCTCGAAGAGGCGGCCGGCATCTCCAAGTACAAGGAGCGCCGTCGTGAGACCGAGAACCGTATCGGCCACACCCGCGAGAACCTCGAGCGTCTCGATGACCTGCGCGAGGAGGTGCAGAAGCAACTGCGGCACCTGGAACGCCAGGCCGCCACCGCAGAGAAATACAAGGAGTTCAAGCAGGAAGAGCGGCGGGTGCGCGCCGAGTTGATGGCGCTGAAGCTGTCGGGCATGCGCGAGGACATCGAGCAGCGCGAGCGCAAGATCGCCGAGCAGGAGAACACCCTGCAGGCGGCGCTCGCCGAACAGCGCGAGATCGAGGCCGGCATCGAGTCGCAACGGGCCGCGCACATGGAGGCGAACGACAGCTTCAATGCCATCCAGGGCCAGTTCTATGCGATCGGCTCGGACATCGCGCGCCTGGAAGAGGCGATCCAGTACGCGCGCGAGGCGCGCCGCCAGCAGGAGATCGACCTGCAACAGGCCGAACAGGCCTTCAAGGATGCCGAGGCGCTGAGCCGGCAGGACCAGGGCAAGCTGCAGGAACTGGCCGACCGACTGCAGCGCGACCGCCCGCTGCTGGAAGAGGCACGCGAGGCGGAAGAGGCCGCGCGTGAACAGCTGCAGGGCGCCGAGTCGGCGATGCACGAATGGCAGTCGCGCTGGGACAGCTTCAACCAGCAGGCCAACGAGCCGGCGCAACAGGCGCAGGTCGAGCGCACCCGCATCAACCACATCGAGCAGCAGGAACAGCAACTGCGGCGGCGTATCGAGCGCAACCAGGAAGAACAGTCGCGCCTGTCCGACATCGAACTGGAGGCGGAGATCCGCGAGTTGCAGCGCCGCGAGGAGGAATCCGAGGCGGGGCTGGAGGCCTCGCGCGAGCATGTGGAAAACGCACGTGTGGCGATCGAACAGGCACGCGAGGCGATCGCGCAGCGCCAGGATGCGCTGAACGACGCGCGTTCCGAGCTGCAGACCCTGAAGGGGCGGCTGTCTTCCCTGCATGCATTGCAGCAGGCGGCCAAGGGCAACGACGACGAGGCGCTGAATGCCTGGTTGCAGGACAAGGGCCTGCAGGCCTCGAAGCGCCTGCTCGAATCGATCCAGGTGGAAGCGCGCTGGCAGCACGCGGTGGAGGTGGCGCTAGGCCATCACCTGCAGGCGGTGATGGTCGGCGACCTGGCCGGTTATGCCGACGATAGCGAGGCCATGCAGCAGGCCGGTGTGCACCTGTTCGAAGCGAATGAAGGCGGCATCGACGCGCGCAGCGGTTCGCTGGCCTCGGTGGTCAGGGGGCCGCGCGGCCTGGTGAGCATCCTCAACCAGGTGCTGCTGGCCGACGATCTGGATCAGGCCCTGGACGGGCGCGCCCGGCTGGCCGATGGCGAATCCTACATCACCCCGCAGGGCATGCTGGTCGGCAACGGCTGGCTGAGCATCCACCGCAGCGGCGCTGCCGAGACCGGTGTGCTGGCGCGCGAACAGGAGATCCGCGAGCTGTCGCAACGCGAGGAAGAGCTGCTGCCCAGCGTCGAGGAGTTGCAGGCGAGCCTCGAGCAGGATCGCGAACAGCTCAAGCAGACCGAGCTGCAGCGCGAACAGGCGCAGCAGCAACAGGACACGGCGGCACGCGTGCTCGCCGACCTGCGTGCCCTGCTCAGCGGCAAGCAGGCGCGCGCCGAGCAGATCCGCCAGCGCCTGCAGGGCCTGGTCGACGAAGGCGAGGAGCTGCGCCTGCAGCTCGAGGAAGGTGCCGGCGAGATGGAGGCGGCGCGTTCGCGCCTGCACGCCGCGCTGGAACAGGTCGACGACCTGGGCAAGCAGCGCGAGGCCCTGAGCGGTGAGCGCGACAAGCATCGCGAGACGCTCGAAGAGGCGCGCCAGGCAATGTCCAATGCGCGCAACAAGGTGCACGAGATCGCGCTGCGCGTCGAATCCATGCGCACCTCGGAAGATTCGCTGCGTTCCGGTATCGATCGCATGCAGGCGCAGCTCGAGCACCTGCAGAACCGTTGCTCGGAACTGCGCGAGCACCTCGAGGGCGGCAAGTCGCCGATCGGCGAGCAGCAGGTGGAACTGGAGGCCAAGCTGGAACAGCGCGTGGCCGTGGAAGAGCAGCTGGCGAGCGCGCGCAAGGCGCTGGAGGCAATCGATCACAGCCTGCGCGAACTGGAGCAATCGCGCCACGGTGCCGAGCAGAAGGTGCAGGACGCGCGTATCCGCCTCGACCAGTCACGCATGGCGCGCCAGGAGATCGTGGTGCGCGGCGGCACCGTCGAGGAGCAGTTGGCGGAAACCGGTTTCGAGCTGGAACAACTGCTGGCGGAGATGCCCGAGGACGCCGAGGTGCGGGTGTGGCAGGAGCGTGCCGACCAGCTGTCGACCCGCATCCAGCGCCTCGGCCCGATCAACCTGGCGGCGATCGACGAGTTCAAGGAACAGAGCGAGCGCATGGAATACCTGGATCGCCAGCACGCCGACGTCACCAAGTCGCTGGAGACCCTGGAGGAGGCGATCCGCAAGATCGACCGCGAGACCCGCACCCGCTTCAAGGAGACCTTCGACAAGGTGGATGCGGGCTTCAAGGAGCTGTTCCCCAAGCTGTTCGGCGGCGGCCATGCCTACCTGGAACTGACCGGCGAAGACCTGCTCGATACCGGCGTGACCGTGATGGCGCGCCCGCCCGGCAAACGCAACTCCAGCATCCACCTGTTGTCCGGTGGTGAGAAGGCGCTGACCGCGGTGGCCCTGGTGTTCTCCATCTTCCAGCTCAATCCGGCGCCGTTCTGCATGCTCGACGAGGTGGACGCCCCGCTCGACGATGCCAACGTCGGCCGCTACTCGAAGCTGGTGAAGGAGATGTCCGAACACGTGCAGTTCATTTTCATCACCCACAACAAGGTGACCATGGAGATCGCCAACCAGCTGTCGGGTGTGACCATGCAGGAGCCGGGCGTGTCGCGCCTGGTGTCTGTGGACGTGGAAGAGGCCGCAGCCATGGCGGCGGTATAACGAATCGGAAGTTTCATCATGGATTCAGATCTGCTGCGTCTCATCCTGCTGGTCCTGGGTGTGCTGCTGGTCGTCGGTATCTACCTGTGGGACCGCTACAAGCGCATCTCGCAGCGTTTTCCGCGCATCAAGATGGGCCGCAACCTGGAAGAGCCTGATTTCGACCTGCCCGAGCGCGACGACGACGTCGGCGAGGTGCGCGTGGTCGGAAGCAAAGAGCCGTACATCGAGCAGCCGCAAGCCGAGCGCCAAGACGAACAGCCGCTGCCGCTGCAGGAGTCGTTTCGCATCGACGACGACCGGCCGGTGGCCGGGGATGCCGGCGAGCCGCTGGAGCTGCAGCAGTGGGACCAGCTAAAACCCGAGGGCGAGTCGCAGTTCACCCTCGACTTCGAAGAGTTCAATGCGCACGGTGACAGCGATTACCTGAACATCGATCCGGCCCTGCTCGACGAGCTGCCGCGCAAGATCATCCAGATCAACATCATGGCGCGTGGCGAGCCGTTCAGCGCCGAGCAGATCCAGCGCGCCACTGCCGAGGTCGACCTGGACTACGGTGACATGCATATCTATCACCGTCACAGCGACAGTGGCCAGGTGCTGTTCAGCATGGCCAGCGTGGTTGAGCCCGGCACCTTCCCCAAGGGCAGGGACGAGGCCTTCTCCACGCCCGGCATGACCCTGTTCACCCAGTTGCCGGGGGCGCGCGACGGCCTGGCGATCTTCAGCGACATGTTGTTCACCGCCGAGCGCCTGGGCGCGATCCTCAATGCCGATCTGCACGACGAGACGCACAGCGTGCTGACCAAGCAGAGCATCGAGCACACGCGTGACGAGATCCTCGAACACCGTCGCCAGATCCACGTGTTGCGGAGCCGCCGTTGACCACGGAAAAGCAGGCGGCAGCGCGCATCGCCAGGCTGCGCGAGCAGATCGACCACCACAACCATCTTTACTACGTGCTGGATGCGCCGGAGATCCCGGACAGCGAGTACGACCGGCTGATGCGCGAGTTGCAGGCGCTCGAACAACAGCACCCGCAGTTGGTTACCCCGGACTCGCCGACCCAGCGGGTCGGTGCACTGCCGCTGCAGGCCTTCGAGGAGGTCGAGCACCGCATTCCCATGCTGTCGCTGGACAATGCCTTCAGCGATGAGGAACTGGACGATTTCGATCGCCGCGTGCGCGATCGCCTGGGCAAGGGCGCGCAGGTCAGCTATGCCGCCGAGCCCAAGCTGGACGGCCTGGCGATCAGTATCCGGTACGAGGATGGCCTGCTGGTGCAGGCGGCGACGCGCGGCGACGGCCGCAGCGGCGAGAACGTGACGCAGAACGTGCGCACCATCCAGTCGGTACCGCTGCGCCTGTACGGCAAGGGCTGGCCGAAGGTGCTGGAGGTGCGCGGCGAGATCTTCATGCCCAAGGCCGGTTTCGAGAAACTCAACCAGCGCCAGCGCGATCTGGGCGAGAAGACCTTCGTCAATCCGCGCAACGCCGCCGCCGGCAGCCTGCGTCAGCTCGACTCGAAGGTAACCGCGACCCGTCCGCTGGCGATGTTCTGCTACGGCGTCGGCGAGGTGATCGGCCACGACATGGCCGCTACCCACAGCGCCAACATGCAGTTGCTCAAGGGCTGGGGCCTGCCGATCTCGCCGGAGCTGCAGGTGTGCGACAGCCTGGCCGAGTGCCACGACTATTTCCAGGCCATCGGCGAGCGCCGCGATGTGCTGCTCTACGATATCGACGGCGTGGTGTTCAAGGTCGATGTGATCGAACAGCAGGAGCAGCTCGGCTTCGTGGCGCGCGCACCGCGCTGGGCGATCGCGCAGAAATTCCCGGCACAGGAAGAGCTGACGGTACTGGAGGATGTCGAGTTCCAGGTCGGCCGCACCGGTGCACTCACGCCGGTGGCCCGGCTCAAGCCGGTGTTCGTCGGCGGTGTCACGGTCAGCAACGCCACCCTGCACAACATGGACGAGATCGAGCGCAAGGACGTGCGCATCGGCGATACGGTGATCGTGCGCCGCGCCGGCGACGTCATCCCGGAAGTGGTCAGCAGCCTGCCGGAGCGAAGGCCGGAAGATGCCAGGCCGGTGCGCCTGCCGCAGCAGTGTCCGGTGTGCGGTTCGGACGTGGTGCGCCCTGCCGGCGAGGCGGTGGCCCGTTGCAGTGGCGGCCTGTTCTGCTCGGCGCAGCGCAAGGAGGCGGTCAAGCACTTCGCCTCGCGCAAGGCGATGGATATCGAGGGCCTGGGCGACAAGCTGGTCGAGCAACTGGTCGATGCGCAGCTGATCAACGATCCGGCCGATCTGTTCAGCCTTTCCCTGGAGCAACTGGCAGGCCTGGAGCGCATGGCCGAGAAGTCCGCCGGCAATCTGTTGCAGGCGCTGGAGAATTCCAGGGAAACGACCCTGGGGCGCTTCCTGTTCGCGCTGGGCATCCTCGGCATCGGCGAGACCATGGCCAATACCTTGGCAACTGAGTTGCAGACGCTCGAGGCGATCGAGGCGCTGACGCTTGCCGACCTGGTGGAGATCAAGCCCAGCCAGGCCAAGAGCCTGCAGCAGAAACTGGCCGAGCTTCCCAGGCCTGCAACCAAGCTGGATGAGATCGACCCGCCGGCGGATCTGAAGTGGTGCAAGCCGATCCACATGCAGCTGCTGGCGCAGCGCTTTGCCTCGCTGGGCGAGTTGCAGGCGGCAGAGCCCGAGGCCCTGGCGAACGTGCCGCGCATCAAGATAGAAGGGGTGGGCGATGTGCTGGCGGAAAAGCTGGTGACCTTTTTCGATCAGCCGCACAACCTGGAGGTCATCGAAAAGCTGCGTGCCGCGGGCGTGCACTGGCCGGACCCGCTGGCGCACATCAATCCGGAGGAGCAGACTCTGGCGGGGCAGACCTTCGTGTTGACTGGCAAGCTGTCGCGGCCGCGTGACGAATACAAGCAACAGCTGCTCGAGCGTGGCGCCAAGGTGGCGGGCAGTGTGTCCAAGAACACCGATTTTCTGGTGGCCGGCGAAGCGGCCGGTTCCAAGCTGGCCAAGGCGCAGCAACTGGGCGTCGAGGTGATCGACGAAGATCGCCTGCTGCAGCTGCTCGGCGACTGACGCCGCCAAGCGCGATCATGCAGGCCGGCCGGTGCGCGCGCCGGCGCCTGGTCCAGCGGACAGTGCGGTAGGGGTCAATCCGCGTCTGGGGCCGGGGCCTTGCCGGGCTCGAAGCCCTTGGGCATCTTGCCGGCGAGCAGGTAGGCAAAGGCAACCACCTCGGCCACCGCGCGGTACAGCTGCTCCGGCACTTCGTCACCCAGCGGGATCTGGACCAGGGTCGCCGCCAGCTCCGGGTCCGGATACAGCGGCACATCGTGCTGCTCGGCCAGGGCGATAATGCGCTCGGCGGTCGCCTTGTCGCCCTTGGCGGTCACCCGCGGCGCATTCTCGCCGTCGTAGTTCAGCGCCACCGCGATATTGGCATTGCCGGCGATCGGCCGGCGTTTGTCCTGCGGTCCGCTCATGCGCGTTCGTCCAGCAGGCTGTCGCTCGGTGGGGCAGGGCGCGGCGGCGTGCCGGTAAGGCTGCTGACCGCGGCCACCTGCAGGCCGGCATCGAGCAGCGCCTGCTGCAGTTTCGGGATGGCGCGCTCGATGATGGCGGCGGTGCTGTCCTGTTGCGACCAGAAGGCGGCGGACACCTGCTCACCGCTGAGATTGATACGGCTGAAGATGCCGCCGAGGGTGTCGAAGTCGAACTCGATATCCACCTTCCATACCCGCTGCGGGTCCTCGCCGTCTTCCCCGGCCGTCTCCTCGCGCCGTACCCGCAGTTGCAGGTGATCCTGCTTGTCGACCAGTTGGATCGGCATCTCGAACTGCCATACCTGGCGGCCGGGTTCGTCGCCGGGCAGGCTGCTCGCCTGGTGCGACTGGATGCGTCCCAGGCTGGCCTCGACCAGGCGCAGCAGCCGGTTCATCAGCTGATCGCCGTTGATCGGCTTGCCGTCCTGCTGCGCCGCCTCGCCGCTCTGTGCCTGCTGGGCCGCGCGCGCCTTGGGGGTGAACAGCCGCAGCAACTGCAACAGCTGCACCTTCTGGTCCTGGGTATTCAGCTTGTCACGTGCCAGGTTGGGCTCGAAAAACAGCCCCGACTGCTGGAAGGCCTTCTGCACCGTCTGCGCGCTCACCTGCTGTGGCGGCGGAGCGGGTGGCACCAGCACCCGCAGGATCTGCTGTGGCGCGGCAGTGCGCACGGCCGGGCTGCTCGGCAACTGGCGGATCGCCTGCTGTACATCCTGTGGCGGCAACTGACGGCGCATCGCGCTGCGCAGCACCAGCTGTGCCGCCGGTTGCGTCTGTGGTCGCAGGATCTTCAGCTGCGGTTCCGGCAAGCCCTTTTGCACCCGCAGCGACAGCGCCTCGCCCTGCTGCAGTGGTACCCGCGTTTTTGCCGTGAGCGTGGTGTTGCCGACCAGCAGCTTGGCGATGCCGGCGGTGGTCGCCTGGGCGACACGCGCCTGCAGCAACTGCCCAGGCTTCATCAGCTTGAGCAGGCCGAGGGTGTCGATGCGGCCGGTATCGACCAGCGCTTGTAGTGGGGCGGGTATTTTCACGGTTTGAACCTTGCGCCTGTTATCGGCCGTTTTTGCCGGAAATCCAGCCTTTGCACGCGTTTTGCTCTCCTGCTAATCTGAACCGGTCCAATCAGGACAGTTCAATCACTCTAAGGAAGGAGTATCCCTATGAACGCAAAAGGACTGCGTTGTATTTCCCGTTTCGCCATCGTGCTGAGCCTGCTGGCGGTCTCTGCCGGGGCCGCGGCATCCAGCTGCAAATCCCTCGAACAGCAGGCCTGTGTCAGCGACACCGCCTGTGTGTGGGTGGATGGCTACCAGCGCAGCGACGGCAGGCAGGTGTCGGCCTATTGCCGCGCCGCGCCGCAAAAGGGCAAGTCCAATGCGGCGCTGCCGCAACTGCGGCAGACCGATCAGCCGGGCTGATCTTCGCCGCGGAACGCCTGCTTCGGCAGGCGTTCTTTTTTGTCCGGCCTCCTGTTATCGTCGGTCCTGAGCCACCAAACGCTGCCGCCATGGATCAGGACTCGATCGTATTCACCGTCTTTCTGGTTTTCACCGGCGCAGCGCTGTTCGCCACCCTGGCCCTGTATGCCCGGCAGTCCCTGCTGGTCGCCTATATCCTGCTCGGTGTGCTGCTTGGGCCCTGGGGCCTGGAGTTGGTCGATGACCCCGAACTGATCCGCGACATCTCCGAGTTCGGCATCATCTTTCTGCTGTTTCTGCTGGGGCTGAACCTGCAGCCGCAGGAGTTGGCGCGCATGATGCGCAAGACCACCCTGGTCACCCTGATCAGTTCGGCACTGTTTGCGCTCGCCGGGTTTGCGATTGCCCTGGCATTCGGTTTCACCCTGATGGAGGGACTGCTGATCGGCGGGGCAGCGACTTTCTCCAGCACCATCGTCGGTCTCAAGCTGCTGCCGACCACCATGCTGCACCACCAGCGCACCGGCGAGGTGATCATCAGCATCCTGCTGTTGCAGGACCTGCTGGCGATCGTGCTGTTGCTGGTGGTGCAGGGTTCGAGCTCCGGCGAAATGCCCTTGAGCGAGCTGTTGCTGCTGATCCTGGCACTGCCGGGCCTGGTGCTGCTGGCGTGGCTGCTCAACCGCTACCTGCTGCTGCCGCTGATCCGCCGTTTCGATCGTATCCAGGAATACATCTTCCTGATGACCATCGGCTGGTGTCTGGGGGTGGCGGAACTGGCCAGTCTGCTCGGCCTGTCGGCGGAGATCGGCGCCTTCATCGCCGGGGTCACCCTGGCCTCCAGCCCGATCGCCCTGTTCATCGCCGAGAGCCTCAAGCCGCTGCGCGATTTCTTCCTGGTGCTGTTCTTCTTCTCGCTCGGCGCGGGCTTCGACCTGGGCATGATCGAGCAGGTGCTGCTGCCGGCGCTGCTGCTGGCGGCGGTGATGATGCTGCTCAAGCCGCCGGTGTTCCGCCGCCTGCTGCTGCGCACCGGCGAGTCTGAAAAGCGCTCGCACGAGGTCGGTTACCGCCTGGGGCAGATGAGCGAGTTTTCCCTGCTGCTGGCGGTGCTGGCGCTGGAGATGGGGGTGATCGGCTCGCAGGCCTCCTACCTGATCCAGCTGGCGACCCTGCTGACCTTCCTGGTGTCCTCCTACCTGGTGGTGCTGCGTTTCCCGACGCCGATCGCCGTGTCCGACGCCCTGCGGCGCGACTGATCGGGATGTTCGGCGGGGTCGTTTTTTGTCCGAAAACCGCCGCTTCGCTGTCACCGATCTTTCACACTCGACTTCTAGACTCGCCGCAGAACCCAAGTCGAGAAAAGAGAATGAGCAAGCGAGAACGCCCGCAGCCAATGCATGCTGCCTACACGGATCCGGCCAAGATCCGCGATGAAATCGCCTACCTGGAAGGGCGCCTGAACGAGATCGGTTACGATGGCGACTGCGCCTACGAAAAGGCGATGATCAAGTTTTTCGAGCAGCAGGTCGGCATCCGCCGCGCCTGGCTGGATGCCTCCTGAGTGGGCAACCCGCTTACTTGGGCGTGAAGCTGAGTTGCTGACCGCCCACCGAGGCCTCGGCCATCAGGCCGCCCTTGGCCAGGGTGAATACCGCCACCCCTTTGTGATAGTCGGCGTTCGCCGCCGCGCCCTTGTCTGCCACCACGGCTGATACCTGGGCATCGAATTCCATTTTTTCCGCCTTGAGGCGCTGCAGGGCATCGGCGTCACGGAAGAACACGATCTCGCTGTAGGCCTGCCCGCCGAACTGCAGCCCGACACTCACCTGCTTGAGCTCGCTGAAGCCGATCACCTGGCCCTTCTGGTAGACCACGCCCTTGCCGTAGGCGCCACCGACCCAGAAGCCCGCCTTGCCGACGGTCGGGTAGACCGCCCAGCCTTCGGCCTGGTCGAAGAAGCTCGCCAGTGACGGGTCCTTGGCCTTGAAACGCTCGATCGCCAGATTCGCCTCGCCGATGATGTTTTTTTCTTCGTTCGGATCCCAGCCGGCGTGAGCGCCGAGGCTGAGCAGACCGCACAGAAACAGGGTGATGATGCGTTGCATGGCTGACTCCCGGGAAATAGCTGTTGTTGCAACTAGTGTGCGAGGCTAACCGAGCGCTTGCAAGCGTTCCGGACCTATTCCACAACCCGCAGAAACTGGCTGTGCTGCAGGTCCTCGAGGAACTGCTGCAGCGGTAGCGGCGGACGCCCGAGAAAGCCCTGGTAGTAGGCACAGTGGTTGTTGCGCAGGAACTGCAGCTGCTCGTAGTTCTCCACGCCTTCGGCGATCACGCGCATGCCCATGTGGTCGGCGATGCCGAGGATGGTCCGGACGATGGCCGCATCGTCCACGTCGGTGGCCAGGTCCTGCACGAAGCTCTTGTCGATCTTCAGCGTGTCCGCCGGCAGCTGCTTGAGATAGGACAGCGACGAGTAGCCGGTGCCGAAGTCGTCGATGGCGAAGCGGAAACCCATCTGCTTGAGCGCGAGCATGCGTTGGCGCGCGTCATGGGTGTTGTTCATGATCACCGTTTCAGTGATCTCGAACAGGATGCGCCGCGGGTCGGCGCCGGTTTCCTCGATCACCTGCTGCACCTGCTCGACGAAATTGGGCTGGTGGAACTGCTGGTGGCTGATGTTGATCGCCAGGTAGTCCGGCGTGTACAGGGCGCGGTCGCGCGCGATCCTCGCCTGCTGCAGGCAGACCTCGCGCAACACCCAGTCGGCCAGGTGCAGCATCAGCGCACTGTCCTCGATCTGCGGCAGGAAGTGTTCCGGGGTGATCTCGCCGTCCTGCGGGTGCACCCAGCGCAGCAGGGCCTCGGCGCCGAGCATGCGCCCGTCACGGATGCGCAGCACCGGCTGGAAATACAGCTGCAGGTTGCCGTCGCGCATGGCGTTGCGCACCTCGCTCTCCACGCGCATGCGCTGTGCGGCACGTTCGTCCATCTCGATGTCGAAGCGGGTGACCGTATTGCGTCCGGCCTTTTTCGCCTGGTACATCGCCAGGTCGGCATGGCGCAGCAGGGTCTCCATGGTTTCGCCATCGCGCGGGAA
>Ga0272444_10000472_pt1 | contig 42447 bp, 31 predicted proteins | sample SSMForm13_FD_201033 | JGI IMG/M metagenome (GOLD analysis project Ga0272444, IMG submission 201033) | Marine sediment archaeal communities from Little Sippewissett salt marsh, Falmouth, MA, United States - SSM-Form-13 | ecosystem: Environmental > Aquatic > Marine > Wetlands > Sediment ... | reverse complement strand
AATACAAAACTGTAATAAATGCATTTTTTTGCTCTAGTTATGGGAATTATGATGCTGCATCATAATTCCAAATCTAAAATAACCTGAGACATATTTAATCTAGCGGACTAATTATCCCAAGCTTGTTTTTGCTAACAACATGTGTATATATCATCGTTTTTCTAAGGTCTGCATGGCCTAAAAGTTCCTGTATTGTCCTGATATCATGCCCATTCTTTTCCTGCATTCGGCAACTTTCGTTCCAGAGCACCTGAAAGTTGGACGCTCGCGAGACCGTTTTCCCTATCTTTATCGTATATTTTGCGCACGGACTCCATGTGGTTTCTCAAGGTGCCTTTGATGCTTCCCGGAAGAACCGTTTCGCGATCCTTGTCTCCCTGTCTCCCTTGCCACGCATAGTCACAGCCATTCTTGAAAAATCGATATCCTTGATTCTCAGATTCACACGTTCCCGGAGTCGCAGGCCGCATCCATAGATGGTTTTTGCCATGAGACGATTGCTCCCCTCCATCTGATCGAGCAGTATAAAGGGGCACGGGGTTGAATTTAGGCGTTTTTTTTCATTTGTTTATGATAATGAAGTCATATGCCACGTCAAGCCAAAATAGATGCCCGCCCGCCTCGCCTGAGCTCGCGATGGCGGGCAGGCGCCGGGGGGGCCTTGCATCATATCCTATGAAGGGGTGTGGAGGCAATGACAAATTATCTGTGGTCATCTGCGTGAATCTGTGTCCATTTGCCTGCCCCGCTCTCCCTATTTTGGTATCACTCGGTTACAAAATCGGGCGACAGTGGGCAAGTAGTCAGCGACCTCAGGCAAAGCCGGAGGATTGATTGTGAACCGCTCAAAGCGGTCATAAAACCATGGGCCACCTAAAGGTGGCAAACCTCAGCGCAGATTCCGCTGATCTGGTTTTCCATCAGTTTCGTTCTGCTTTTGTATGTGTCTGTCTAAGCACTTGATATTTGCAATTTCATATGGAGAAGATTTTTACAACTTTCAAGGACTGCGGCGATATAAAGATAAGTTTGATCCGGTCTGGCAGCCAAAATATCTGGCTTGTCCCGGCGGCCTGGTTTTGCCGCGCATCCTTTGTAATCTTGCCGCCCTCATTGCAGGTGGCATAAAGAAAATCATTGCCAAATAAAGTATTATATTTCTATAATCTTAGAACCGAAAGGAATTCAAAATGTCCATTATCACCATCTCAATCGCTAAGGAAGTTGGTTATGTTTAAAAAACTATTGCCCAAGGAACACCGTTTTTTCGAACTTTTTGAACAGCAGACGGTGGTTATCAAGAAAGGTTTGGACCTGTTTGAATTATTGCTTCGAGAATACTCACGCCGGAAAGAGCTGACCCAACAAATTAAAGAGATGGAAAATGATGCCGACGCCGTGGCCCACCAAATCTACCGGTTGATGAACAACACCTTTGTGACGCCTTTTGACCGCGAAGATATCCAGACGCTCGTGGACCGGATGGATGATGTGATGGATCTGCTTGAAAAAGCCAGCGCACGCATGGAGATTTATGATCTGCCTGCTCCACCGGAGAACATCGGTAAAATGCTCGCAATTCTCCGAAAAGCATTCGACAGAATCTCCTCTGCCGTGGGTATGCTCAGGGATTGGAAACACCGGGATGCGATTTTCCAAATTTGCGTTGAGGTCAACAGCCTGGAAAACCAAGGCGATACGCTGCTTCGAATCTCCCTGGAGCGTTTGTTCAAGGAAGCATCAGACCCGTTTTATGTGATCAAGGCCAAGGAAATATACGAAAGCCTTGAGGATGCCATTGATCGCTGTGAGGATCTATCCAACGTCATTGAGACGATTATCATCAAGAATGCATAGAAGGTGTGTCGATGGATCCGACGATTATCGCTGTTATCATTATTATCTTGGCCCTGCTGTTTGATTTTCTAAACGGCATGAACGATGCTGCCAATTCCATTGCCACCATCGTCTCCACCCGTGTGCTCACACCGCGGTTTGCCGTGGCTTGGGCGGCCTTTTTCAATTTAGTTGCCGCCTTTGGGTTCGGCGTGGGTGTTGCCAAGACCATCGGCAAAGGCGTCGTGTCACCGGAGATTCTGTCGCTCTGGTTCGTTCTGGCCGTTCTTTTTGGCGCCATCGGGTGGACCTATACCTGCACAAAGTTGGGGCTTCCCATCAGCGTCTCCCACGCACTGGTGGGCGGCATTATCGGGGCCGGGCTCGTTAAGGGCGGGGTTAAGGTACTGGTAATGAAAAGCATCATCAAAATCACCGCCTTTATCATCCTCTCGCCGCTGATCGGCTTTTTTCTGGGCATCTTTTTTTCCATCGTCACCACCTGGACCTTCCGCCGCTGGTCTCCCTGGCGCGTGGATCGCCTGTTTCGTGCCGGACAGCTTCTTTCCTCGGCCCTTTTCAGTCTGGGGCACGGCGCCAACGACGCCCAGAAAACCATGGGCATCATCGTTATGGTGCTGGTGGCTTCCGGCTGGCAGGAAGGGTTTCACGTGCCCTTGTGGGTGATTCTCTCCTGTCATGTTGCCATTGCTCTGGGAACCCTGCTGGGCGGCTGGCGCGTGGTAAAAACTATGGGAATGCGGGTGACCAAACTGGTACCGGTGAGCGGATTCTGCGCCGAGTCGGCCGCCGCCGCTTCGATTATCGGGAGTTCATTGGGCGGCATTCCAGTGTCAACCACCCATACGATTACCGGCGGAATCATCGGCGTGGGGTCCCTTCGCCGGTTATCCGCCGTCAAATGGGGGGTTGCCGGAAACATTTTCGTGGCCTGGGTCCTGACACTGCCCGGTTCGGCCCTGATCTCAGCGCTGGCGTACCTGGCCCTGAAAGCCCTTGGAGCAGCCTGACCCTTAAAATTTGAGGGGCGTGTCCCGCAAGTCTCCACTTGTTGAAATGTTTGGAAAAACTCGTCAGACCACGCTAAGTATCTTAAAAATTGTTAAAAAAGTTCTAAAGGTTACCGTTTTTTGTTCTTAAATATGCTATTTGGGATAAAAAATAACCGGCCTAAGGATTTTTTTTGAAATATTATTTACAAAGTATTCGCTGGGCGATGACAAATTATCTGTGGTCATCTGCGTTAATCTGTGTCCATTTGCCTGCCCCGCGATGCCCTGTGAAATTTGCAATAGCAAGAGCTTGTCCTCTAGCTTCGGCAAATGGTAATGGGACGCAGCGTATTTCACCGAGGGTGCACCCCGTTGAAATACCGGGACAGGCCGGAAGATCGTACTGGGGTGACTAATTATCCTGTGTAAAAACTATACAATTTTACCAAGCCTAACAAAGCGTTTTTGTAACATATTGATTCACCTAAATAATTTCATTGATTTTTTTCCGTATTCAATTATAGACCTTCAAAGCTTTTTTTAAGCAGGAAGAATATCGGGAACGCCCCTTGATTCTTCTGTCGTAATGACCACCTGCTGCCGCTTTAAAGTATGTCCGATAATATAAGGACGTTCCCAGCCCCAAAAGACCGGGCTAATGCCAATCTGGTTAACAACATTTTGAAATATTGTGATTATTTGTATTGATTACTGCTTGAACTCATTCCTTTGAGAGCAAGTACAAGCAATTGGGAACTGGCAATAAGAATACAGTAACTCCTGGGATTAAATCGATATGTCACCTGTGTGCCAAAGGTTTCCGAAATGATATATCATGGAAAAAGTCCGATGAAAAAACAAAACATCAACATCCCCAAGGAAAAAATTGCGGACTTCTGCCAGCGCCATTATATCAAACGTCTTGCCTTATTCGGTTCGGCGCTGCGCGACGATTTTACGCCGGGGTTTATCAGTAAATATTTTAGACACCAGGTATTGGAGGAAGCAAAGGATCATTATGTCTCAGCATAGCAATGAAATACGTTTACGGGTACGATGCAGTTGATCTTGACGTGCTCTGGGATACAATAATCGACGATCTTCCTCCGTTGATTGACGAACTGGAAAAAATACTTTCGTCTATACCGAATGGCAATTAAGTAAAGGTAGTCAAGGAATCCCCAAAATTCCTCATGTTTCATCTCAAAAGGGATAAATTCATCAACTTAAAATAACATTTTTATAGTTTTCGCGAAGCGATAGCATCATTTGTTTAGCCTGAGCCTACCCCGTTAAATTTACGATAGCAACAGCTTGTCCCGTAACTTCGGCAAATGGTACGGGGTATATGCGTCTGTAATTACCTATGTTGCTCTAATCCTGTCAAAAAAATGCATCTCGGCGTTCTTCATGCATTTCACCGAGAATTGCTGAACAATTGGCTTTGGAGTTTGTAATTTGGAATTTATTTGATATTATTAATGTGTTAGTACCTTTGTGGCAAAAAAGTTTAGTTTCGGTTTATCCGGGTTAGACTCATGCAAATGAAATTAAAACAGAAAATTTTATTCAACAAGATGGTTCTGGTATCGGCACCCTGGCCCCTATACAGCCGTCCCTCCATTCAAATCGGCACGCTGAAATCCTATCTAAAGAAAAAATTTCCTGATCTGAAGGTGGATGCACATCATTTTTATTTAAAAATCGCCGAGGCCATCGGATACGAACGCTATCGAGCAATTTGCGAGCGGACATGGCTTGCGGAAACCATTTACGCGGCTCTGTTATATCCGGAACGTCTAAAGCGTATAGAAAAAATCTTTTATAAACAGGCGACTGGTAAATCTTTGCTGCGGGGAATTCTTTTTGAAGATTTAACCCAGCAGATTCAAAAGGTTTCAGAGACGTTTATACACACCATTGACTGGAAAGCATATGGGTTGGCGGGTTTTTCCATATGTCTTTGCCAGTTAACTGCGTCACTCTATTTCATCAGGCAAATTAAAAGGCAATTTCCGAATCTTTACATTGTTGTGGGCGGGTCCATGTTTACCGGTGATGCCGCACGGAACCTGTTTAAAATATTTCCCGAAATTGATGTGGCCGTCAACGGTGAAGGCGAACTTCCCCTGAGCCGATTGATTGCTTATCTCAAAGATACGCGGTATAAAGTGATTCCTCCGGTTAAGGGAATTATCACACCGGAATCCGCTGAGAAAAAAACACCGGCTGATTTTCATCAGATGAATGAGTTATCCGCTCTTGTTCCTCCGGATTACGACGACTATTTTGAATTGCTGCAATCATTCGAACCAGAAAAAACCTTTTTCCCAACACTTCCCATGGAAATCTCAAGAGGTTGCTGGTGGCAGCGCAAACAAGAAAGCGGCAAATCTACAGGATGTGCCTTTTGTAATCTCAACCTCCAGTGGGACGGTTACCGATCAAAAAAGCCGGCTCAGGTGGTTTCGGAAATTGATCATCTCACCACGAAATACAGAACACTTTCCGTAGCCTTTATGGACAACCTTCTCCCTTTGAAAACATCCCGGGATATTTTTAATCGCATAGCAAGACTGGGAAAGGATTTTCGCCTGTTCGGAGAACTCAGGGCCACCACTCCGGAACGCTTACTGAACGTCATGCAGGCCGCCGGAATGCAGGAGGTCCAGATCGGTATAGAAGCACTAAGCACACGGCTCCTTAAGAAACTCAATAAGGGAACCACGACCATCCAGAATATTGAAATCATGAAACACTGCGAAATGACAGGCATTAAAAATTCATCAAATCTAATACTCTATTTCCCGGGTAGCGACCAGAAGGATGTGGACGAAACGCTTCGGAACCTGGATTTTGCTCTGTGCTTTCGTCCGTTAAAGATGGTTAATTTCTGGCTCGGGCTGGGGAGCCCTGTATGGCAAAACCCTGAAATCTTCGGACTTAAATCTGTTTTTAACCACCGTAATTATGCGCACATATTTCCACCGGACGTTTTTAAAGCCATGCGGTTTACCATACAGTCCTATCGAGGGGACCTCGGGCTTCAGAAAAAACTCTGGCGGCCGGTCAAAAAAAAGTTGAACGCCTGGGAAAAATCCTATGGCGAACTCCATAAGGGTCCAAGACATGAGAACATTTTAAGCTTTCGCGATGGCAGAAATTTTATAATCATACGCCAGAAAAGACTCAACGGCCACTCCCTGACCCACCGCCTGGAGGGGACGTCCCGGGCAATCTATGTTTTTTGTTTACGGCACCGGTCATTTAAAAAAATCCTTTTCCGTTTCCCGTCTGTGGCTTCAGAGAGAATCGAGACTTTTTTAAAAATGATGGTTGACAAAAAACTGATGTTCCAAGAAAACGACAATTATCTAAGCTTGGCCGTGCCTGCCAAGAAAAAATTTCATGAACAGTAACCAAAGAACGTTATCATTTCATGTCATAATTTCAGGTTTGGAAACACTTCAAAAATATGCTATTTGAACACAGGGATACATTATCCTCGTGCATTAAAACTGTTAGAACAGGTTCGATGGGGTATTAAGGAGATAAAAAGGAGAGATTTATGGGTTTTCTGGGAAAGGTAATCGGAGGTACAATAGGATTTGCTATGGCAGGTCCCTTGGGTGCAATTGCCGGTGCTGCGCTTGGACATGCGTTTGACTCCGGCGGTCAAACTTACTACAGAACCGAACGGGCCCGTCTTTCGGCCGGTGAAGAAGCCCAGTTTACCTTTTTCGTTGCAGCGTTTTCCATGCTCGCAAAGCTTGTCAAGGCAGACGGCCAGGTATCAAAAGAAGAAATAAAAGCCGTTGAAAATTTTATGGTATACGACTTGAACCTAAACCCTGAAAGCAAAAGACTGGCCACAAACATTTTTCATACTGCCATTGATTCTCCGGATAACTTTAATGCTTTTGCCGGCCAGTTTTACAACCAATTTCGATCTCAGTACCAAATGCTCGACCTTATGATAGATATATTACTCAGAGTATCTGTAGCTGACGGTACGCTGAGCCCAAACGAAGAAAAGCTTATCCTGTCCGCTGTGAAAATATTTAATTTCAACGATGAAAAATACAGGAAACTAAAATCAAAATATATTCAGAATGTTGAGAAATATTATGCCGTCCTTGGATGTGACAGGAACGACTCAAATGAGCACATAAAGAAACAATACCGAAAGCTTGTGTCCGATTATCACCCTGACAAGATCGCATCAAAGGGGTTGCCTGAGGAATTTGCAAAATTTGCCAGTGATAAATTCCGTGAAATCCAGTCCGCCTATGAAGAGATTAAAAAAGAAAAAGGGATCAAGTAGTGTCCATTCATATAAAATGAAACAAACATGCAAACTAAATCCATACAAAGCAACACCGAATGTGGCATAACCCGTAGAGAATTTTTATGGATTTCTTCAATGTCCGCAGCCGGTTTTGTGGTCGGGTGTGCAGCAAACCCGGTTACCGGCAGGCCTCAATTCATGGTGGTATCGGAGGCCCAGGAAATTGAGATCGACAAACAACATTCGCCCCATCAATTTTCTTCGGACTACGGCACTCTGCAGGATACATCCCTGAATAATTATATCGATCAAACCGGCAAAAATTTAGCCGCCCGAACCCATCGTCCCCATATGCCGTACTCCTTCCGAGGCGTGAATGCGACTTATGTGAATGCCTATGCCTTTCCGGGGGGAAGTATCGCCGCAACCCGGGGAATTTTGCTTGCCCTTGAGAACGAAGCACAACTTGCTGCCCTGCTGGGCCATGAACTCGGTCATGTTAACCGTCGACATACTGCTGAACAAATGTCTAAAAGTGTATTAACAAACGTCTTTATCGGCGGTATTGCGGCATATGCAGGAACAAAAAGCTCCGGCCTTGGCAACCTGGCATCACAACTGGGAATGGTCGGTGCCGGAGCGCTCCTTGCATCCTACAGCAGAGACAACGAACGTGAGGCCGATGCCTCGGGTTTGGAATATATGGTCCAAGCCGGATATAACGCAAACGGATTTGTGGGACTGATGGATATGCTGAGACGCACCTCCAAGTATAAGCCCAGTGCCATTGAATTGATGTTTGCGACACATCCTATGAGCGATGAGCGTTACCATACGGCTGTGGAAGCCGTGCATACACAATACCGGTCTTCGAAGAACTTTCCCCTATACCGAGATCGCTACATGGACCATACGGCGAAACTGCGGAAAATTAAATTAACCATCGAAGCCTTACAAAAAGGCGAAAGCTTAATGGCCAAGGGTAAATATGCTGAAGCTGATATCCATTTTTCAAAAGCCTTGAGTCAAACTCCAGACGATTATGCCGGGCTTGTCATGATGTCAACATGCCAGCTTGCCCAGAAACATTATGCAAAAGCCGGATCCTTTGCAGAAAAAGCAAAAACTGTCTATCCACAGGAGGGTCAGGCATATTATCTTTCCGGATTTGCCAAAATCAAGCAAAAAGATTACGACTCAGCATATGAAGAATTTAAATATTATGAAAAATTACTGTCAGGTAATCCTAACATTATTTTTTTTCAAGGATTGTCTCTGGAGGGGATGCAGGATATCAAGAAATCGGCTAACGAGTACAATAGATATCTTAAAATGGTTAACCAGGGCGAAAAAGCGAAATATGCCTATCAACGTCTGGTTAAGTGGGGTTACATCAAAAAATAGCACTTTTTTTATGAAAATTTCTGTACAAAAAAAAATGTCCTGTTCAGATCATAGGATAAAAAGACGATGTCTCTCCTGCGGTACAGATGAAAATCTTGGCCGCCGAAAGTATTGTTCCATTGATTGCCGACAGAAGCTCAGGTATGCGCTTAATTTAAGAACCGGTTTGCTCAAAACATTAAACACCCGCTATGCGACCTTTTATTTTACCGACATGATGATCGTTATGGATGTTCTTCCTTATAATTCCAAAGAAATCTTCAGCTTTATCTATCCTCGTTCTACCGGAAAAAAACCCGCCGAGGATTACTGTATTATGTCCGAGATTCTTGGAAATACATGGTGGGCCGAAAAAAAACGAACGCATCGAAACTATCTTGCCACTCGTTTCTTGCTCGAAAAGGCAAGACGCAATGATCCTGCATTCTGTTCTGTAATGCCGCCGGAAATAAAAATCCCCGCCGTTAAAAAGGCATCGCTGACGCACTTAAAGCTGGGCAAGTCGGATTTGAATTCCCCGAAACTTGAAAAAACAATAAAAAGTGCATTCCGGCTTCAGGTTAAAAAACACCATCCCGACCTTGGAGGAGATACAGATACATTCAGAAGAATCCACCAGGCATATTTAGAGCTTATCAGCTGGGCGGAGAATCCTTCCTATCTCAAACGTCGGGGATTCCCGGACAAATGGTTTTACGATAGCAATAAAAACAAATGGTTGCAACCAGCGCCCTATATAAAAAACCAAGCGACTTAAGTGGGTGGAAAACAAGACCGTTGGTAAACGCTGATGCCTTTCTATTGACAAACCGTGGCTCCGAAGCTTTTTTTAGGTGTCAGGTGTCAGGTTTCAGGTTTCAGGAATGATGAACTCAGGCGCTAAGTCTCACTTTATTTGCGCTTAAATCCAGGATTATTTGATCCATTTTTAAAAGAATATTTAATTGTCATACAGGCAATTTTAAACGGCTATTTTATCTTTTAATCTTAACCGTTTATCCGCAGTGTATGCTTTGTTGGCAACTCATGTTGAATTAACAGTGTCATTTATTATTCTGAACCTTAGGCCCTGACACCTGAAACCTGACACCTGAAACCAGGCATACGGAAAGGAATAAATATGGGATATTTTTTAAAGCCATATTATGGGTGATTTTCACCAGCCCACCTGACACCAAATAGCCATAGCAATCTTAGCAAACAACAGTCTTGATTTACACCCGACTTAAGTTTGATAAATTCGTAAGGGGTCGCGAAAAAATGAAGCTCCCCGCAGCGCCGCTATGCGGGATCTCCGCTTGGCTATATCTTGTAACGCTCAGCCACAATACGCTCCACTTCCTCTTCAGTCGGCATGGTATCACGGTAGCCGGCCAGGTACTGGTTTCTGAACCATCTAAAAAGAGATACGGTCTCGTTTACAAAGACAAGCTCAGGAATCACGTCACCTTCCTGGACCTTGATATGACGATTGTACTGGCCCAGCATACTCACCACATCATAGAAAGTGGCCGGCTCTCTTTTGATGCCCTTTTTAAAGGATTTCCCTTTGGCCGGATATGTTTTGTCGGGATCGGGGTTGGCCGAGATGTCAAGCTTATGGAACGGCCTTCTGACCTGTATCTGCCATTTCCTGGCCTCATTCATCATCCTCGAGATTAAAGGACCCGCCCAGTCATGGCTCTGGTGGCCCTGTGAACAATATGAGAAAAATTCCACCACGGACGGGCCGCAATAAGCGATGGCCTCCTTTAATATCTTGATGGCGTAAAACGGATTGTCCACGGTTAGCTTGGCCGAATAAACATGTGAAATTGCTGTGGCCTGGCTGACGATCCGACGGTGCAAGGTGGTCTTTCCGGCATGTTTGACCCCTATGGGGGATGTTGATCTGTCACAACCGAAACGGGTGGCGCCCGATTTTTGGGCCCCGGTGTTCATGTATCCCTCGTTGTTGTAAATCACCCAGGTGACATCGAAGTTTTCGCCCAGGGCATAATTGAAGGGACCGTTGCCGATGTCGTAAATGGCGCCGTCCCCGGCAAAAACAATGATCTTGGTCAATACATCGTTGAAATTGTTATGATATGCCTGGTCCATACTGAATTTGGCCCCAAGAGCGGCAGCAGATGCCGTACCGAAACCGTAGTGACCCGACTGGTAGATCCGGGTATTGAACGGATTGACCAGTTCGGAAACCTGGTTACAGCCTGTGGAATTGATCGTGTAGATGCTGAACCCTCGGTCGATCATATGATCTATGGCATGCCGGTTTATATCCGACAGAACCTTGATTCCCTGGTAGAAGGTCTCGATTCCTTTGGGACTGTTGCGCAAACTTTCTAATGCAAAAAAGGTCAACAGGTTAATGGTACCCTCGCCACAGCCTGGACACAAGGTATGTTTGCCCGGATAAAGCTTAGAAAAAACAAAGAGAACCTGATGGTTTAAGGCCATCCGGTCCACATAACCGGCTGCATCGTAAGTATTGTCAAGATCCTGGTATTTTTTGGGCAGAAAATCCGTATCTTTTATTTTTGATTTGTCCACCATGGTAAATGCGTTCACCGGACAGACCTGGGAACATACCCCGCACCCTTTGCAGGAGGCATCAATAACGTTGAGGTTCATGGCGAACCTTTCCCAGGGGATGCCTCTGGGCGGTTTTTTGAAAACTTTGAAATAGTCTGCCGCATTATCAGGAATAGGCTTGTCTGTTATGGTGGAATAGATGGCTGAATCCGGGCATAAAGCAGCACACATGCCGCAGGCAATGCATTTTTTCGCATCCCACACCGGGATCTGGGTCCCGATATAGCTCATGTCCCTAAACCTGCTGGTGGCCGACGGAACCACAGGCAAAAATCGATCCCAGGAAACATTTTTACCCTCCAGGATAGGTTTAACCATATCCTGGTCAAACTGTTTCTGATAATCTTTAATCAGGTTGACCGGCTTGATGGTTCCCATCTCATCTTTTTGGGAAAGCTTAGTTCGCAAACCCGCAGTTCCGAACCCTTTGCCAAAATCTTCGGGTTTAACTACCGTTATCGGCTTCTGACTATCCGAGACCCCGGCAAACGCCCCGGCCATTTGTTCTGGCAGTGAAGCTGCCAGTTTTGATCCTTCATTTAAAAGTGCGATGTTCGATTTAACAATCTCTTGACCTTTTTTGGGTCCCAGTTTTTGCTCAAGTATGTTTTGAAACTTGCTTCCGAATTCATCGGCGGAAAGTATCTTTGTCTCACCGTTGATAAGACCCAGCATCATGGCGCCGGGCAGGTTCCGTTTGAGATGCGTCAGGGCAGCCCGGGTTGCGTCCAGGACAATTACTTTAATCTTTCTCTCTGAAATAAGCTCGCGCATTTCGGAGGGGAATGATCCCATGACTTCGTCTTTTGTTCTGGAGCTGTTTATAACGAGAAGACCGTTCTCATTCAGCCCTCCCACATAATCCCTTAAAATCTCTCCGGAGAGAAACTTATCATTGAAAAATGCAAGTACATCGTGCTCGGTGAGCTCCGAGGAATTGCGAATCGGAGCGGAGCTGATCCTAAGGTTCATAAAAACCGGCGCCCCTTTCCTGGCAGCACCGTATCGCGCACCGGACTGAATATATCTTTTGCCGTTGTCATTACCTTCCGCATAAATAAGGGCCGCAGTCTCTAAAGCTGTCTTGACGCCTTCCGCACCGATACCGATAAATGTCATTCCAAGCTCACGATCTTTGTAGTCCGGAAGTGGTTTGGGCGCTAATGTATAAGGACCTTCAATTCCGACAAAAAAGTCACGGAGAAAATGCTCGCGCGTCTTTCCTTGAAAACATGCCCACATATTCTCTATAACTGCCGCGGCGTGGTATTTGTTAAAATCCTTGCTCCCCAGTCCGTACACCCCGTGCAAAAGGGTCGGCATGTCCGTACGGCCGTAGATTTTATGCTCCGGCCTGCCTTCGCGGCCGGCCCGAAGAGAAACCTGGAGCGCGGATTGTATATCCGCTAAAAGAAGCTGGTTGTGGGCCATGCCGGATCGTTCCAGAACGGTGACCACCTTTGCATTTCGCATGCCGTAGGCAAGCTCCTGAAAACAGGGAGGGTTGAAAAGTACCGGGCGAACCACCCCCACTTTCACCCCCTTCACATCCCGGTAGTAATCCACCATATCCTTGAGAACACCGGCTGCGGATCCCAGAATTACAACCACCATTTCCGCATCTTCGGTGCGGTAGCATTCCACCGCCTTTAAATTCGTCCCCATGATTTTGTTCATCATGTTCATGGCGGCAATAAGGCCCCTTTTAATAAATCGGTAAGCAAGATCCTGGGCCACCTGACCTTCCATGGTAAGATCCACGTCGGTAAAGGTGCCGGTTAAAGTCTTTTCCTCAAAATCGGGCTGATAAAATCTGTTCGGAAGTCCGACAAAATACTTAAGAAAATCGTCTGAAAGCACCTTTATGTTCTCTAACGCATGGGATTTGATAAACCCGTCGCCGATGACCATGCACGGAAGCATTACCTGGCGGAGCTCGGCGGTCTTAAAGGCTATGGGTAAAAGATCGTGGAGTTCCTGGTTGTCCCCGGCAACCAGTTGAGCCCAACCGGTATTGCGAACACCGTAAAAATCAGTGTGACCACAATGAATACTTAAAGATCCTTTGTTGACCTCCCTTGCCATAATGGTCATCACCACAGGTAAGCGTTTGCCGGCCACTGAAAAAAGGTTTTTGGTCTTTAAAACCAATCCCTGGGAAGAAGAGTTGTCAACGTAACGTCCTCCCTGGGATGACATGGCCTCCACCGCAGCAATGGCGGAAAGCTCATCACTGGGCTGAAAATACATGAGTTCAGAACCAAACAGGTTCTTCTGGCCCTCTGAGGCAACCTTGGCAAAATTTTCGGCAATAGGGGTAGACGGCGTAATGGGATAACCGCAGAGGCCGTCGACAACCCTGGTGAGAATCGAAAGCGCCGCATAGTTGCCGTCCATAATGACTTCTTTTCGCTTCCGAATGGCACTTAATTTTTCTTCAGGAATAGTAGCCAGGTCAAACTCAAAAAGTTTTTTGGCATCGAATCGCTCCCACTCTGCCTTCCAGTCCGGTTGAACTATCTTTTCTTTTTCTTTCCACCTGCGATAGGGAAGTTGATCTAAAAGAGTAAATATGTCTATTTTTGGTCTCATTAATCGGTACTCCTAAACTGTATTTATCAATTTCGGCATGTTGCAGAAATCCTGATTTAATCGATTTCTTGGGTTTTAGAATTGATGTAATAAATTCTTTAAAATTGATAATATGTTAAAAAAAGCTTGCTTTGACGCTCACAATACCCGGGAATATCTTTAGCCTCGATTTAAGGAAACGAGAATGGCCAGTATAAATAGTGCCTGAACGAAAACTGTCTTTTCCGCCAATATCTGCGTCAGACTCAAATTTTAATCCTCGAAATACTACCAGATATTACTGTGGTTAAAATTTTTGTCTTCCTTGATCTTAACGAAAAATCCTAGTTTTCGTTCGGGCACTAAATAAAACGGGTATTAACCGGATTTCTAACAGGTAAAACACTTCCATTTTAGGAAGATAAGGCTGCGAAGGAAGGATAGGATTCCTTTCAAGCCAAACGTGAAGGCCTTCCTTGTGGGAAGGCCTGTTGACATTCGCCTTGATCAAGCTAATTGAATTATTAATATATTGGAATAAAAATAAAATGTCAATATCTAATGTCGAATGGGTGTAAATCAAGATTGTTGGTGATTTAGCTCAAGCAATCCAGGTTTCAGGCGTCAGCTCTTATGTTCGTCCTCCTGACACCTGAAACCCGACACCTGAAACCAGACCTTCGAATTTCGATGGAAAGTAATAAATGACCGCTGTTAACCAACATCAGTAAATTACACATACGTCGAATTTTTAGGCAAATTCAACCCTAATTGCGTAAATATTCTTGAAAAAGATAACCGTTTAGTGATAATACTCATATAATAAAAGATGCTTCCTATCGGAAATAATACAATATACTTCGACAGCTCACTGAAAACCATCATTTTTAGCATCCTTACATAAAATAATAACCGGGGGATGTTCTAATGACAAAAAAACCAATCTGCAAAAAAATGACACCCGGGGTTAACCAAGAAGATACAATAAATAAACATCGTAAAGGGCGGCAGGCGGTATTACATGAAAGAGGCTTGCAACTGGAAGCAATAGTGGAAGCTTTTGATGGGCTGATATATTTATCTTCCCAGGACTACCGTGTTGAATTTATGAACGAACATTATATCAAACATATCGGTTATGACGCTACCGGGCAAGTATGTTATAAATCTCTACAAAATCGTGATTCTATCTGCCCCTGGTGTCTTAACAACCGAATATTTAAAGGTGAAACCGTTCGGTGTGAAGTCTTTACCCCGAAGAATAACTGGTATTATGTGGTTAGCACGCCAATATACCATTCAGATGGATCTATTTCCAAGTTGGCTATGATTATGGATATTTCCGACCGCAAGCAGGCGGAACAATCTTTGAAACAAAAAATAGAAGAACAGGAATTACTTTTAAATAACATACAGACTCAAATCTGGTATTTAGTAAATGCAAAAACATATGGCGCGGTAAACAAAGCCCATGCAGAGTTTTTAAACTTGGAAAAAAAAGACATAGAATACCAATCTCTTTACAATATTTTGAGTAAAGAGGAGGCTGAGACGATAATCGCCAACAACATAAAGGTATTTGATCAAAAAATAAAGATCTGCAGTGAAGAATGGGTAATTAATGGAAAAGGAGAAAAACGATTATTATCGACAACCAAAACCCCAAAGCTGGACGACAATGGAAATGTTGAATACGTTGTTTGTTCAGGGGAAGATATAACCGATTACCGGAATTCAGAAGAATCTCTTCGACAGAGTAAAAAACGCCTTGACCTTGCCATGGAGGCAACCAGCGATGCATTATGGGATTTGGACCTGGTGACGAACAAAGCTTTTTTCAATCCTTGTTTCTATACCATGCTCGGCTATACACCCTATGAAATGCCACAGAGTTTCGATACATGGAAAAGCTTGATCCACCCTGAAGATAAGGAATCGGCAATCGACAAGATTAATGAATATGCTAAAAAAAATTCCGGTTCGTTTGAAGTGGAATACCGCTTAAAAACAAATCAGGGGGGGTGGCGATGGATTATGGCAAGAGGTAAGATTGTTGACCGAAACAAAAACGGTACGCCCATCCGGATCGTCGGAACTCATGTGGATATTACCGAGCGGAAGCTAAATGAAGAGGCTCTGCGAATCAGCGAGGCCCATCTGCGTGAGGAAAACTTGCGACTGAAAGCTTCTTTTAGAGGGTCTATCCAGTTCGGCAGTATTATTGGGAAAAGCAAAAAAATGCATGATGTCTATCAAACGATTTTAAAAGCCGCCCTATCCAATACCAATGTTATTATTTACGGGGAATCCGGCACCGGTAAAGAATTGGTGGCTCAAACCATTCATGATTTGAGTAACTGTGGCAGCAAAAATTTCGTAACCGTTAATTGCGGCGCCATTCCGGACAACCTGATTGAAAGTGAATTTTTCGGATACAAAAAAGGGGCATTTACCGGAGCGGATATTGATAAACCCGGTTATTTAGATATGGCCGACGGCGGCACCTTATTTATGGATGAAGTGGCCGAGCTTGACCTTAACATGCAGGTAAAATTGTTGCGAGCAATTGAAGGTGGCGGATATACACCCATAGGAAGCAGGGAAATCAAAAAACCGAATATCCGTATTATTTCAGCAACAAACAAAGATTTAAAAGATTGTGTGGAAAAAGGCAGCGTGCGAGAGGATTTTTACTATCGAATACATATCATTCCCATCACCATTCCGCCATTAAGAGAACGTAAAGAGGATATTTCTCTGTTGCTCTATCATTTTTTGCATGCTTATTGCGAGGATGATAATATACCCTCAATTCCCAAGGACATCATTAAATCCATGCAAAGTTACGATTGGCCGGGTAACGTCCGGGAACTCCAGAACGCCATACACCGCTATATCACTTTAAAGGAAATCGACTTTTTGGATATATCACCATCCAAACCCGCCAAACCGGAAATTATCGCAGAAAAATTAATCCTTGAAAATTTCAATAATTTTAAGTTACGTACCGCAAAGGAAAGTTTCGAGAAAAAATATATCGAAAAATTGCTGCATGAACACCATTGGCATAAAGCCAAGGTCGCATCGATTTTGGGCATCAACCGCAGGACACTGTTCAGAAAGATAAAAACGTATAGAATTTAATAATCCCATATCGGGCTCTTTTTGTCCCATAACCAATATTATCTGCACTATCAATAAGTAATCCTCTGTTTCCACTCTTTTGAGACATTTTTGTCTCTATTCCAAAAAGCCATATACATATTAAAACCGTATAGCAATGCTATTTTATCATTTTATTTCAAATACTTAGATATATACATTTTTTTGGCACAATTCTTGCTGGATATATTGTTAAATATATTTTTAATGCCAAAAAAAGCCTGATAGGTATGATATAAAGATTACTGTAACTAATCGAATTTATAAATGAATTCTACGGTTAGAGAGGTGAATCAATGGAAACTAAGGCAAGTTTTGATTTAGGCAGGATGAGGCTTTCGGGCAACCATGCCATCGCCCGGGGAGTCTTAGAGGCGGGTGTGCGAGTGACCACGGGTTATCCCGGAGCACCCATTTCGGACCTCCAGGGAAGCTTCGAGCAATTGGCGGGGAATATCCCCAAAAGAAACCCTTTTACCATCAGGGTGGGTGAAATGTTGGATCAAACCGGCTATCAACTTGCCGCTCACTGGGGAACGACCACCAACGAAGACAACGCCGCGGCATTGGCACTGGGAGCCGTAATCTGCAAAGGGGATTTTAAAAAGCGGGAGTTCCTTACCCAAGAAGAATGGGACCTGGTTTATGGCGATACGGTATTTGCCAAAGACAAAGAAAAGCGAATTCCCGTAGGCTCTCGAGTGATGTGTTCATTTAAGCACCTGGGTGCAAATACTGCAGCGGATGCGCTTCGGGTTGCGGTTAATGTTGTTCCGTACACCGGGGGTTTGGGCATTGCCTCAGGAGATGACCGTCAGGGCACATCCTCACAGACCATGCAAGACAATAAAGTCCTCTTCGGGTTTCATTTTAGAATTCCCACCCTGGAACTTCACTCCCCCAGCACCGCCCACACGACCGTCAAGAACTGCTATCGCCTCTTCGAGGAATTAGGTGTTCCGTTTGCGGTAATCATGAACTATGATCTTTCCTACCGGGAGGTTTCCGTGGACCCGGTGGTGGAGTTGGACATGGAGGCGAATCATCGGCGCAAGGGCTTCACAAGAGACCCCAAACATTTGGTCACCATCGGACCCCACATCCGGCCCAGAGAAAGAAAATTTCATTCAAAACTGATTCCCCTATTCAAACAAAAAATTATAGAGAACTTCGAGCTTCTGGGAAACCGGGTGACAGAATACGGCACTAATCCCAAGGTCGTGATAATAGTGAACGGTCCCTTCAGGGAAGACTTTCGCCTGGTGGATGACGACCCGGCTCTTAAGGATCGCCTTTTAAAAAAATACGGAGATGTCACGGTAATAGAGAGTAACCTTGTATTTCCCCAACCCGGCGCTTTTTATGAGAATCTGGTTTCAAAGCATCCCATCGAAAAGATCTATGTATTCGAGGAAGGCTACGGTCGGGTAATATACCTTCAACTCTTAGAGCTGGTAAACCGCCGGGATCTCAAAGTAAAAGTATTGGACCGCGGCATTCCATACGAACCCAGGATCTACGAACGGTTTTCCTATATCGATCATATTTTGAATGGTTAAAGGAGGTACTATTATGGCTTCCAAACAAAACCTTGCGCCTAAAGACAACGCAGCAGATGAGATAACCTACCTGCGACCGGTTTCAAATTGCTCCGGTTGCGGTGACACCAAGGTTTCCTGGTCCGTGCGTGAGGGCATGCGACGGTTTAATCGACAGCTGAAACTTAAAGGCAAAGACAGGTATGAACTCATCTATGCGGCGGACAGAGGATGCGGCAACCTTCAGGGCTACCACGCTTACGGCATAGTGGATGCCATTTTTTGTATGGGCACCGGCGCCATCGTCGGTGACGGAATCAAAGAGTCCTGCTCCGAGAAACAGATTGTGGTGACCGCATCAGGAGACGGCGCTTATAATTTTAATATCAGCGGAATCAAATTCGCCGCCAAAAACAAAAAGTTTGGCGCCATTAACGTCATCTATAACAACTACAACATCCGGATGACCGGCGGCCAGATTCCCCTTGAAGTGGACTTCGACAAAGAAGGTTCGGCCTTGGGCTTCGAGGTAATCCATATAAACCCATACCGTGTAAATGACAACGCCGAACTCTTCAAAGAACTTTATCGTCGGTATCTCAACAAGGAAAAAATCATGGTGGTGGCAGACGGGGTCTGCGTACTGGACATGGGAAAAACTGCCAAAGACTCAGGAATCCGGATGGGTCATTTTATAAGGTCCGATGAGTGCCTGGATCTTAAGTTTGCCAAAGAAAGAGAGCGGGTAGCCCGGGAGGAGCCTGAAAAACTTAAGGATCTACCCAAGTTCAAATGCCGGCGTTGCGGCATCGGGCTCAGGTGCCATGCACTGCTCGACAACGACCCCGGCAAATGCTTCGGCTGCGGGGCGTGTATCCAGTTTCCCTGCCCGGTTGGCGCCCTGAGTTTCGAGGGTCCAAGCTTTTCCACTTCAATCAGCATAAACGAACTTAAAAAGATTTAGGAGGAAGGCATGGCTAAAGAAAAACAGCTAACCATCACCAATCCATCCATCGGCGGTTCCGGCTACCTCACACTGTCGAATATACAGGCGGACGCAGCAATTGAAGCAGGTTTTCATGCAGCCATTCACCAGTGCCGGGGGTTGGCCCAGGCCGGAGGTCCACTTTGCGTGGATGTCATGATCCGTGAACATGAAGTCAAGGGTTCCGTGCCCCATTCCGTGGACTATGTCAACGGGTTTGATCTTTCCGAGGCCTGGCGAGCTGTCTATACGGCGGGAGACTTTGAAAAATCCTTTCCCAGAGGACTCACGGTTGTGGCCGATTTCTATGTGGATGAACCGATTTTGGTTACTGCCAGCCGCAAAGGCCCGAGATATCTTACTCGAGATGAGTATCTTAAAAGGTTTGAGGAAGTCATCCACCAAGGACATGACCTGAGGCTGGTGTTTTTTGACTTTAAGAAACATAAGCTTCTGACGATTATGAAGGGTCCGTTCTCACTGGGAGTTATCGCGGCGGATCTTAAAATAAGAAAGGACGATCGATTTATAACCCTGTCCAAAAAGGCAGCCATTCAGGGAATACTCCATAATGTGCCTCAAAAGAAGGACCCCGCAACCAATGCCAAGATAAGGAGACTCAATCAAAACGTTTTTGAAACCGGATACGCAGCCAGGAAGCAGTTTGCCGGGTCACGAGATGAGAGGATCATCCTAATTTAACGTCTCGGGAATTCTACAACTTTTTGAAAATACAGGTTTATTAATGGCAACCTGTTTATTTCATCAGAATGGAAGAATGGAATGCACCTTTTATCAAGAATCTATTTGGCTTTTTCAACACTTAAAAATTAGGAGGGTGTTATGACATGTGACAATAAATGCGAAATTGTGGAATGGAAGGCATCCAATCTCCATTTAATACAAGAAGTTGCCTCTCCAAATGTTAGTATGGATAATGCCAAGCTTTTAGCAATGGCCAAAGACCAAATAATTAAAGAAAATACGACCAGCACCGCCACAGGATGTTCCAGCGGATGTGAATGTAACCGCACTGGAGAGCCGGAGCGGGTATGGAGCGGGGATAGGTATAGAAAAACAGTAATCACCGGAAAATTATCTGACGGGAGCGAATGGAAAGCGGAATTCTTATTCAAATTGAATTTGACAAAGATCAGATACTCCGGCGAGTGTGTGCCGATTCATCAACATATAGAACCGATTCATGTTGAAATTGAGCCCATGCCGTAATAACTGCATCATAATCAACAGATTTTTTTACACACAATAAGTTATTTTGACAAACATAAGTTCGAGCTATCCTGAACAGCGCGTTTTCGTTAGGAGCTATTAGAGCGAATCATGCAATAATGCATAACTATCGCTGCACAACCCCTCCTCCGGTATAACCGCAATGGCTTTCCCCGCTTCTTATCTGATCAATAAGTCTGTTGATTAATGAGGATTTTCGTTCAAGATCAAGGCATGCGAAAAAAATAACCACCCCAGTACGATCTGCCGACCTACGGGGCAGGCAGGCATATAGTTGATATTCCGAGGATTATTTTTTGAGCATAACACAGAGATTGGTCGAAAAGACCATTAATCAACAGACTTATCAATCTGGCACATTAACGGGAAGGTATGAACACCGCTTTTAAAAAATTATAAGTCTTTTATATTTTTACGCATAATCCTTTGTTAAAGCACAATATATTGTAGTCTCTTTTCCTTGACATACAAAAAATAAAAATTATAGTTTACAGTTTATTTTTCTTTCTATAAGAACAGACATTGTGACCTTTGAGGAATGTTCAATTTTGTTGCAAGACCAATTATGGATAAAAAATTAATTATACACCTATTATCAATAGGACTTGCGAAATTTCTATTCATTTCTATAATGATCATAGGTGTATCTGTTGCCTCCATACATAATAGCCGTAAGCCTGCCGAGATTCTCAATAAAATGTCGGCGAATTCAAAGGGTGCGAACTCCGGATCTGTGATGGAGGAATACGATTATGCCAACATGGGACACAGGTTATCATCCATTGGCAGAAAGGACGCCGAACGTCTCTTACATCGTATTGTCATTCAAACGGCCAGTCGCCACCAGGTTGATCCTGCCCTTGTAAAGGCGATCATTATGGCGGAGTCCGGATATAATGCCAGAGCAATTTCCAAAAGAGGTGCAAAAGGCCTTATGCAGCTCATGCCGGCAACCGCCCAGGCGCTGGGTGTGGAGGATGTTTTCAACCCCAAGCAAAACATAAGCGGCGGGGTACGGTATTTCAAAAAGCTGGTTACCCAATTCGACGGGGACGTGAAACTGGCTCTTGCGGCATACAATGCCGGGAGCAAAAACGTAAGGCATTATCAGGGGGTCCCACCGTTCAAGGCAACCCAATACTATATCAAAAAGGTCTTTAAATATTATCAGATTTACAAGGACCAGATGACGGGTGAAATGGACAGAGCTTAACCTAATTTTGTCATAAACAATGCTAAGTTTTTGGTGTGAGAATAAAAAAGCCCGACTTTTTAATCGGGCTTTTTGTTTTTCTGGCGGAGAGAGAGGGATTCGAACCCTCGGTGGAAGTTTCCCCCCACACTCGCTTAGCAGGCGAGCGCCTTCAGCCGACTCGGCCATCTCTCCGATTACAGTTAAATGGCGGAGGGAGTAGGATTCGAACCCACGGAGCTGTTACACTCAACGGTTTTCAAGACCGCCGCTTTCGACCACTCAGCCATCCCTCCGAGTAACTTGAACTTTCAATTATCATTTTCCAAATTATAGGTCAATATTTTTGTTATTGTTAGTTGACATGACCTGTTTTTTATGATTTCCGACAAAATATTAGTTCTTGAGTTGTAAATTTTGTGCTTTTAGCGGCAAAACTTTTTTCATTCTGCCACTAAGGCACCAAGGTTCACCCTGTTAAATAGTTCCAATTTTCGCTTAGTATAGATATTCGATGGTAGTTTTTAACAAAAATCGATTCTGATTTTTCAATATTTAACAGGGCAGGCGAAGAAAGAATAATAAATATATTCTTTGTGTATTTGTGGCAAATACTTTTGGTTCCGTCCCGTCCGCCTCACTCCGCCCGGCAGGAGGGCGGGCTTGTCCGGGTTAGGCACTAACTGTTTGATGAATTTGACTTTTTGCAAATTGATCAAAGACTAATTGTACAAGGGAAATCGACCATGAAACAAAAATATTTAATTTTAAAAAACCATGAAAAAACCAAGCTTATAATTAAAGAATTTGCCGAGTTGGATAAAGAAATGTTTTCATTTCTCTGTGAGGAGACATTTGACGATGAGTCAGTAACATCAGCAATTGCCAAAGGGGAAGATTTTCTTATCGAGACATTGAGGACTAAAAATTTGTTTCCGATCAGGATATATGCAAAAGAAATAGCTGCAGCAGTTACAAATATGTATGAATCCGGAAATGATCAATCCGTTGAGCTGGTTTTTGACGACCACGATCTTATGAAAAATGAACAGGAAGAGCCGGCCGCCGAAGATAAGATTGAAGACGAAGTTGTCGAAATTGATGATCTGGTTGAAGATGATTCCCCTGTACCGGATTATGATGACAAAAGCGAAATAAAAAATATTACGTATTCTCTAAAAATCGATAATGGGTCATCGAATAGCAAAGATGAAGATTAGACCCAAATTTTCATAAAATAATTTTCTGATCGATAGTTTAGGATTCTTTAACCTATGATACCTTAGAAAAATTTTTCAAGCGGTTAACGGGACCCAAAGCCAAGAAAGTTGAAAATTTTAACCACTCTTCTGGATCATGGCAGCGGCGGGAAGATGTCTCACCATCTTATTCCGGATCTTATGCTGCCTATATCTGACAATCCCAATTTTGCTGGTCTGCTGATGGGAAAATATTTTCAAACCACCCTCTTAATCTTTTCCCTATTATTATTTGCCGGATGCGGTTTTCAAAAACAAGTCTCCTTCTCGGGGAAAACCATGGGCACAACCTATCATATTACCGTTGTGACCGAGTTCTTTGAAAACACAAAAGCTCTCAAAGATAGAATTGACATGCGGCTTGTTGAAATCAACAAAAGTATGTCCACCTACAGGAAAGACAGTGAAATAAGCAAGTTTAATGAATTAAAGCAAGCCGGAAAAAAGTTTTACATATCGGACGATTTTTTTAATGTCATGACGGTTGCGAAAACCGTGTATACAGTGACAGGCGGAGCTTGGGACGGTACTGTCAAGCCGCTTGAAAATCTTTGGGGATTCGGCGATTCTGAAAATAAAAATAGAATTCCTTCAAAAACAGAAATAGAAACGCTTTTACCTAATATCGGATTCAATAATATTGAGATTTTAACCAGCCACCATCTTATCAAGAAAGCAGCGTCCATATCGATCGATCTTGCTTCAATCGCAAAAGGTTACGGCGTTGATCAGGTAGCGACACTCATCAGAACAAATGGAATAAAAAATTTTCTAGTGGAAATCGGGGGCGAAGTATTCGCTGCAGGTTTCCGAAAAGACGGCAAAAATTGGAAAATTGGAATCAACAGACCCAGGGGAAATGCATCTTTTGATCAGGTGTATAAGGTTGTGTACCTACAAGACAAAGGCTTTGCAACCAGCGGCGATTACAGAAATTATTTCGAATGTCAAGGAAAACGCTTTTCCCACATACTCGATCCGAGAAATGGATATCCCATAAACAACGGGGTGGTAAGTGTTTCAATTGTTGCGGATACTTGCACATTTGCAGACGGTCTGGCCACTGCGGTTATGGTTCTGGGTCATAAAAAAGGACTTGAGCTGGTGAACACCCTTGACAACACGGAATGTTTAATTGTGGTCCAGGCAAAGAACGGAACCTTAATCGATTATTATTCAAAAGGTTTTATACCCCCAAAGCAAGGGATAATGCATGGCTCGAAAATCGATTGACATAAAAATACGGGTCCTGTAACTTTTTCTTTTTAAAAAATCCTAGTCCAATTTTTTAAAAGGGTTACCTTGTTTTTTTTGTTGACTTTTTACCGTGTTGAATAGTTAAAAAGTAAGCTGGAAGTAAAATTAGGGGCTTCGCACCAATATCGCGGCATTCCTTTCTTTCATTTCCATAACATAACCAATTGACTATTTAAAAAATTACTATTTCAAAAGGAAAGGTGAATCGTGTGGAAATTGTAGTATTGTTAAAACAAGTTCCGGCAACAGAATCGTTAATCGGGATCGCCGACGACGGCGTATCCATAAAGACTGATGACATCAAGTGGGTCATTAACCCTTATGACGAATTTGCGGTTGAAGAAGCCCTTCAAATAAGGGAGGCTCACGGCGGTTCGGTTACCATCATTTCCGTGGGACCGGAAAAAACCACCGAAGCCATAAGAACCGCCCTTGCAATGGGCGCCGACAAGGGGATACTGATCAATGATCCGGCCGCTCAAGTGTGCGATGGTTTAAGTACGGCACGAATTCTGGCAACCGTGTTGAAGGAAACCCCTTTTGATCTGATCATCGCAGGTCAGCGGGCGGTTGACGATGATAATTTTCAGGTAGGACCGGCCGTAGCAGAATTTTTAGGCATTCCAAATATTTCCATGGTTATCAAGCAAGAAATCATTGACTCTAAGATCAAATGCCAGGGGACAATTGATGGGGGGACCGTGATCCTGGAAGCACCCCTGCCCGCTCTTTTTACGACTCAGCGCGGACTGAACGAACCTCGCTATGCTTCTCTTCCGGGAATCATGAAAGCAAAAAAGAAACCCATCGATATTAAAACCCTGGCAGACACGGGACTTGATGCTGACCGGATCGGGAAATCGCTGACAAGGATCGTGGCAATGCAAACTCCTCCGGAGCGAAAAGGCGGAAGTATGATAGCCGGTGACTCCACACAGGCAAAGGCTGTGGAACTTGTCAGAATCTTGCATGAAGAGGCTAAGGTCATTTAATAAGGAGATAAATATGTCACAAGGTGTACTGGCAATAGCAGAACAAATAGAAGGAGTTTTCAGAAAAGTCACTTACGAAGCATTAAGCGAGGGAAGACGCATCGCTGACCGTCTAAATTGTGATCTTACTGCCCTGGTATTAGGGGCAGAAATAGAAAATATTTCAAAAGCGCTTGCTCAATATGGAGCTGATAAAATAATTGTCGCCCAAAGCCCTGCCCTTTCCGAGTACCTGACCGATGCCTATACCACTGTAATTGCGGATTACATTAACAAAGAAAAGCCAACGGTAGTTATTCTGGGTGCATCCACCCAAGGCAAGGACTTGTCTGCACGTCTTAGCGCTCGACTGAATGCCCCTCTGGCTATGGATTGTGTGGACATCCGTTTCGAGGAAAATAGTCTCATGGCAACACGTCCCATGTACGGAGGCAAAATTCTGGCAGATGTGGCCCTTGACGGAGATCCGCAGATCTTGGCTATTCGACCCAATGCAATGACCATTGCAAAGGCTGACGGAGCCGGATCCATTGAAAAACTTGATACGGATACCGGTAACACGATGCTTCAATTTATTGAAAAAAGTCTCGATACCGGCAAGGTCGAACTCACTGAAGCGGATACGGTTGTATCCGGCGGCAGGGGAATGGCAGGGGCCGATTTTACGGTAATAGAAGACCTGGCTCAACTGCTTGATGGTGCTGTGGGGGCATCACGATCTGCGGTAGATGAAGGCTGGCGGCCCGCTTCAGACCAGGTGGGGCAAACCGGAAAAGTTGTTTCCCCAAATCTTTACATTGCCTGCGGGATATCCGGTGCGATTCAACACCTTGCCGGAATGTCTTCATCCAAAGTTGTTGTGGCCATAAACAAAGACCCGGAAGCGCCTATCTTTTCCAAAGCGGATTACGGTATTGAGGGCGATCTTTTTGAAGTCGTGCCGTTAATTGCTGAGGAAATAAGGAAAATAAAGGGCTGAACCCAAAAAATATTTCCGGTTCCGGATCCGGGTCTAAAAATTCAATGTATCACCAAAGCAAAAAATTTATTTTTATGCGCTTAAAGGCTGCCGAACAACTCCGGGAGCCTTTTGAGGTTTAACCGGATTAATGACACTATTCTGTATACGATACCAATGAAACTGCACCTGGTAAGCTTAGGCTGTGCTAAAAATCTTGTTGACAGTGAAGTCATGCTGGGTCGGCTCGTGAAGGCCGGCTGGACCAACACCCGGGACCCCGGAGAAGCCCATATCATAATCGTCAATACATGTAGCTTTATCGAATCTGCCATAAACGAATCTATCGACACCATTCTTGCTCTGGCAAAGTATAAACATAATGGGTTCTGCCGTCGTCTTATCGTGGCCGGATGCCTTCCTGAACGTTTCAGAGAAGAAATCGTCACTGCCATTCCTGAGGTCGACTTGTTCCTGGGAACCGGCGCATTTGATAAAATCGTAGAAGCTGTGGATGGATCTTTGAATGCCGTCAGCTGCTTTTTGCCGGACCCGAATTTGACAGGCGTTCAGCATCAGGAAGTCCCAAGAATACGGAGTTCTTCTCACATGGCTTATCTAAAAATTGCGGAGGGATGCAACCGGCATTGTACCTATTGTATTATCCCAAAGCTTCGCGGAAAACAAAAAAGCCGCCGCCTTGAAGATATAGTTGCTGAATCACGTGACTTGATCTCATCGGGGGTAAAGGAACTTGTTTTGGTTGCACAGGACACAACGGGTTATGGGTTGGACCTGTGCCCGCCGGTTTCACTCAGCCGGTTGCTTGAAAGTATTTCTGAAATATCCGAAAGAATATGGATCAGACTGTTGTATGGGCATCCGGAATCTATAGAAGATTCCGTTATCAAAACTATTTCCAGGCACCCAAACATATGCTCTTATTTTGACATTCCGATTCAGCATTCAAGTGACGGTGTTTTAAAAAAGATGGGTCGCAATTATACATCTGCCAACCTTCGCAGACTTTTTGATAAAATCCGATCAGCTGTCTCAGATGCCGCCTTGAGGACAACCGTAATCGTGGGTTTCCCGGGAGAAACGGATAAAGATTTTGAAGCACTTTTATCCTTCGTGAAGGACATATGTTTCGACCACCTGGGAGTCTTCATATATTCTGATTTCAAAGACCTCAATTCTCACAACCTCCCGTGCCACATTCCGGAACATGTGGCTAAGGATCGGCATGACAAACTTATGTGCTGCCAATCGAAAATATCTTTGGATAATAACCAAAAGTATATCGGCAAAATTTATGACGTTCTCGTGGAAAATACCACCGGAGAAAATCTTTTCAACGGCCGCACATTTTTTCAGGCCCCGGAGGTCGATGGCATTACATATATTCATTCCCATGGGCTGGAAATCGGCTCATTTGTCGGTGTAAGGGTTGCAGACGCATTTGAATATGATCTCACAGGAGAAGTTGTATGAACGAGACAAAGCATAAGATCCTTGCCCTGGTTAAAGAGGACCTCGATGCAATTGAAACCGCCCTCGAAGAAAACTTAAATCCGTATTTAGATCTAGTGGCACAAATCGCCAAACATATATTGTTCAGCGGCGGCAAACGCTTAAGACCTTTGCTTATGGTCCTTTCGGCCAGAATTTGCGGCTACAATGGGAACTATGACAAAACGTTCTCAACCATTTTTGAATACTTGCATGCCGCCACCCTATTGCACGATGATCTTGTGGATCAAGCAAGATTTCGGAGAGGCAATCCCGTGGCCCATTCAATATGGGGCAATGCACCTGCTGTCCTTGTCGGAGATTTTCTCCTCGCCCGCTCCCTTACCATCGCCGCCAAAACAGAACTGCCCGATGTTATCAGGATCGTCGCAGAAATTACAGAAAATATGTCCCAAGGCGAAATTCATCAGCTGATGAAAAAAGGGTGTTTAGACCTCACCGAAAAAGAGTACCTGGAAGTCATACGGCGTAAAACCGCTGTTCTTTTTCAGGGAACATGCCGGGTAAGTGCCCTGATATCAGGTGCCTCAAAGGAAAAGGAAGCCGCCCTATCGGATTACGGTTTTAACCTTGGAATCGCTTTTCAGATGGTCGATGATCTTCTCGACTACACCTTGGATACCGACATTCTTGGAAAAGAGGTTGGAGCAGATCTCAAAGAAGGGAAACTCACGCTTCCGGTCATATATTCCCTCAAAGCCGCGAATACAAAAGACCGGATTCAGATGGAAAAAATAATAGAAAATAAGGATTTTTCCGTCAACGATTTTGAAACTTTGATCGCACTGATGAAAAAGTACGGCGGGCAAAAATATACCGAAAAACTGGCAAGAGAATATGTTGGAAATGCAAAGGATTCCCTGGCGGTTTTTAAAAATTCAAAAACCAAAGAGATCCTTTTGATGATTGCCGATTATTCTCTGACCCGCAATATGTAATTATTCTTAAGTAAAGAATGCTGGCACAAAGGACCAGGCTTTGGTTTGCCCCTGAAAGAGGCTGTTTTACTTAAAGCTGCACAAGTTAAAAGTGCCTAAAGTGATCTAAAGTGCCTAAAGTTATGGTGTCGCTCCCGTCTGCCATTGCAAGGCACGAGCGGGCAGGTTGCTCCGCTGATTTTATATAATTGACAGAATTCCTTAACTTTAGATCACTTTAAACTTTAGTTCACTTCAAACTCTTGCAGCAATTCTTCAGGCAGAGCCGGATAACTCTGACCTAGCTCATAGGACCAGGTTTTCAAGATCAAAATAAACTAAAATATTCCCGGAGGAGATGAAAAGGATATGTTTGTATCTATTAAAACCATCATTCGATTTGTTTTTGCAGTATTTTTCTTTTCAATTGTGCTTATTCTGCCTGCTTTTGTTCAGGCAAAAAACCAGATTTCAACAAAGACTGTTATGGTGATGGGAACGGGTAAAATATATCAAGATAACTCTGCCAAGGCAAGAGAAGAAGCAATCGCAGACAGCCTGGTTTCAGCAGTGGAGAGGGTGGCAATGGAAATTTTTCCTTTAGAATCCATGGTTCGAAACTTTCAGGCGTTCAATGAGATGATTTATAATAATACCAATAAATTCATCCTGGATTACAAAGTACTGGCAGAGTTTCCATCTACAAACACTTACAGGGTAATGGTGGAAGCAACCGTTTCAATCATCATCTTAGAGAAACTCATGTCAAGCGCCGGGATTTTACTTGAAGAAAAACCCTTGCCAAAAATTCTGGTTTTAATTTCAGATCAGAACCTAAACGACCTTTCGCCCAACTATTGGTGGGGACAAAAAAAATATCTTTCAGAATCTTTCTCGATAACATCTTTGGTTAACACCATTAAAACAAAGGGATTCCCCATCATCGACAACCATATCATCTCTCAAAATACCCGGGTTAATCCCATATACGACAAACCCGATCTTAATGATATTGAAGCGATTAACCTTAGCCTCGGTTCACAGGCAGGAGTAGTAATCATCGGAAAGTCGGTTGCAAGTATATCGCCGAATATCATAGGTGAAAACATAAGGTCTTTTAAAGCGGTAGTATCGGCGCGAGCCATTCGGACGGATACGGGTGCAGAAATCGCAACCACAATACAAACCTCCGTAACAGCAAATACCGATGAAATTGCCGGGGTCCGGGATGCGCTTTCAAGGGCCGGATCTATTGCAGGTGAAGACCTTGCTTCTCAAATAGTTACAAGCTGGCAGAAACAAGAAAAACCATCCAATAGTCTTGAAATCATAGTTGAAGGTACCGGCGATATTGCAAACTTCGAAAAATTCCGTCGTATTCTCAAAGAGATATCGGGGGTGAAGAATCTTCGAATAAAGGAATTGAAGCCTGATGAGGCCGTCATTATCGTCGATCTTCAGGGAACTGCCAAAGAGCTTGCGGATGCCTTAATGCTCAAAGCCTTTGGATTAATCGGTATTAACATTTACGAAGTATCGCAGGATCGATTAAGAATAGAGCTTATCGCGGGTTAACCTTAAAAACGCAACTTCTTGAAATTAGAGGTTTCATCCCAATTGGAATAATGGAAGATTAAATAATTGAATATAAATATTCCTAATATTTTAACAATTATCAGGATATTACTTACCCCTCTTTTTGTAATTTTCCTTCTAAGAGATATGTTTTCATTTGCGCTTCTGGTTTTCAGTATTGCAGCAGTCAGTGACGGCCTGGACGGTCTTCTGGCAAGATATTTCAACCAATATAGTGTATTAGGCGCTTATCTTGACCCCATCGCGGATAAGCTTTTGCTGGTCTCTGCTTTTGTCAGCCTGGCGGTTCTTAAAATCATCCCTCCCTGGTTGACGGTTATTGTCATCAGCCGTGATATTATGATTGTAATCGGAATCCTAATTTTTGCAATGACCGATATACCTATTGAAATGAAACCGAGTCTCGTCAGTAAATGTACTACTGTCGCCCAGTTATTCACAATCTTTTTAACCCTTCTTGACCCGCAAATTCCAGGTACCCAAATAATTAAACAGTTGCTGTTCTGGATTACGGCAGGATTAACTGTAACTTCCGGACTTCACTATATTTACTTTGGCTTAAACGTTTTACAGAACGCCACTGGAAAAAATTAAAGACAACGGTTGATGAACTCGTAAAAAGTCCGATTTAGGCGATTTCTTAAAAAGTTCAAATTCAAGGCGTGCAAATTTTGCAATCATGAGGCGTAGTTATCGTACGTTAAATGATTGCGAAATGCAGCACAACGCAGAAGTTGGACTTTTTACGAGACCGTCAAGGTTTAAAGAACAACAACATAAGGAATCTATCGTGTACAAAGTTATGATAAGGGATAACATGTCCCCTGTTGCGAAAGACATACTTGAAGCAACCGGAAAAATAGAAGTTGTGGTCGATAATGACAAGACAACCAGTGACCCCAAGGCATTATCTCAAATTATCGATGAGTTCCATGGTCTTGCAATCAGGAGCGGGACCCGGATTACAGAACAGGTATTAAAAAATGCCGAACAGCTCAAGGTTATTGGCCGGGCCGGCATTGGGGTTGACAATATCGATGTTCAGGGGGCTACAAAACAGGGCATCGTGGTCATGAATGCCCCGGGTGGCAATACAGTAACCACGGCGGAACATACCCTATCTCTTATGTTGGCACTTGCCAGAAATATTCCTCAGGGCACGGCATCCCTTCGAGAAGGAAAATGGGAAAAGAAAAAGCTGCCGGGCGTTGAAATAACCGGAAAAACATTGGGTATCATCGGCCTTGGCCATATCGGCCGTGTGGTGGCAAACCGGGCAAAGGGTCTTAAAATGAAGGTTATTGCCGCCGATCCTTATGTCAGCAAGGAAGCGGCTAAGTCCCTTGAAGTTGAACTGGTGCCGCTGGAGGACCTTCTTTCACGTTCGGATTTTATTACGCTTCATGTGCCGCGCCTCAAGGAAACGGCGAACATGATTGATGCAGCAACAATTAAAAAGATGAAACCGGGGGTCAGAATTATTAACTGTTCCAGGGGTGAAATCGTCCAACTTGATGATCTTTACCAGGCAATCTTAAGCGGACATGTGGCCGGCGCAGCCCTTGATGTTTTTCCACAGGAACCGCCGGACCCATCATTACCCATACTGCAGCAACCCAATGTAATTTTTACGCCACATTTAGGGGCCAGTACCGGCGAGGCACAGCTCAAAGTGGCACATATGATTGCCCACCAGATTGCTGCTTATCTTGTAGACGGCATCATAACCAATGCCATCAATTTCCCATCGGTATCCATGGAAATTATGGATCAGCTTCGTCCCTATCTCGACCTTGCCGAAAAAATGGGATCGTTGATGGGCCAACTTGTCAGAAAAGTTCACGACATCACCATAAGCTACAGCGGCAGCGTATCCAGACTTGACACAAGGCCCTTAACTCACGCGGCACTGAAGGGGCTTCTCGGTTCTTTTACCGACACGCCGGTAAACTACGTAAACGCACCATCCCTTGCTCAAGACAAAGGAATTCATGTCCGCGAAACCATAAGCCGGACAACCTATGATTTTACCAGCCTGATCCGAGTGAGACTGGAAGATCATAAAAAGGGAATTAACGAAATCTGGGGAACAATCTATGAAAAAAAATATCCGAGACTGGTAAGAATTGGGGAAATTTACCTGGATGCAATCCCCGAAGGATGGATGATTGTTATTAATAATTTTGACAAACCCGGTGTTATCGGAAATGTGGGCACAACCCTTGGTCGCCACAACATTAACATCGGCCGTTTCCAGTTGGGAAGACGGGGCAAGCGGGCTCTGTGCCTGGTAAACATCGATACGCCGGCAGATGAAAGGGTTATTGAAGAAATAACGTGCCTGCCCAATATCATCTCTGTCCGTCAGGTACACCTATAACCGTCACTATAGCCATTTTTACAATTATTAGAAGTGGTTTCAAAACCTTCAATCAGATTCAAGGTCAAGGCGGGACGAGGGATTCAAACGCAGGAATATATTTAATATTTCGAGTATTGAATCCCTCGTCCCAACACAGAAATTGGGCCTGAGGGGAGGTTTTGAAATCATTTCTAGAAAACTTCCGAACACAACTCCCCAAATATACCCAGATTCTCACAGATATGGATTCCGCCCGCCTTCATGGCCTCGATCTTTGCCTGGGCCGTACCGCTGCTGCCGCTGATGATTGCACCGGCATGTCCCATACGCCGGCCTGGAGGCGCGGTCAGGCCTGCAACAAATCCCACCACCGGTTTTGTCACATGCTTTGCTATAAATTCGGATGCCTCCTCTTCAGCAGTTCCGCCGATCTCGCCAACCATAACAATACCCCTAGTCTCCGGGTCCTTTTCAAAGGCATCCAGACAGTCAATAAAATTGGTGCCGTTTACGGGATCACCGCCAATCCCCAGGCAGGTGGTCTGCCCGATTCCTTGCAGGGTTAACTGGTGAACCACCTCGTACGTCAAGGTTCCGGAACGGGAGACAACACCCACCGGCCCGCCGGGTTTGTGGATCGGGCCGGGCATAATACCGATCTTACACTGGCCGGGCGTTATGATACCCGGGCAATTGGGACCGATGAGGCGGGACGTTTTACCCGCCAGGGTGTTTTTGACTTTTATCATATCCATCACCGGTATTCCTTCGGTTATGGCAACGATAATATCCACACCGGCGTCTGCAGCCTCCATGATGGCATCTGCGGCAAAAGCCGGCGGTACAAAAACCATGCTGCAGTTTGCCCCGGTCCGCGCCACAGCCTCCTTCACGGTATTGAAAACCGGAATATCGTCCATGTTCCGGCCGCCCTTGCCCGGGGTTACTCCGGCAACCACTTTTGTGCCGTAGGCCACACACTGTTGCGTGTGAAACTGCCCCTCTTTGCCGGTAATTCCCTGAACCAACAAACGCGTATTATTATCAACGAATATACTCATTCTTCATGCCTCGCTTTTTATCTTACGGGCTCTGCCGTCAGCCGGCCACCAACTGTGCCACCTTGTGTGCCGCATCCTTCATATCTGAAGCGGTCGTAAAGTTCAGACCGGATTCAGCCAGAATCTTTCGACCTTGTTCTACATTGGTCCCCTCCATTCGGATCACTACAGGGACGTTGATACCTGTTTTTTCTGCCGCCTTGACAACCCCTTCTGCCAGCATATCACAGCGTAATATCCCACCGAAAATGTTAATCAGAATCCCCTTGACATTCTTATCTCCGAGCATGATCCTGAAACCGTTCTCAACCATCTCCGCACTGGCGCCGCCCCCCACATCCAGAAAGTTGGCCGGCTCGGCACCCGCCAGTTTAATGATATCCATGGTGGCCATTGCCAGGCCGGCGCCGTTGACCATATTCCCCACATTGCCGTCCAGTTTGATGTAATTGAGATGAAATTTGGAAGCTTCCACCTCCAGAGGATCCTCTTCGTCAATATCTCGATATTCAATGATATCCTTATGGCGATACAGGGCGTTGTCGTCAAAATCCACTTTGGCATCCAGGGCGGTCACCGCATCCTCGGCGGTGATAACCAGAGGATTAATCTCCACCAAGGAACAGTCGTAATCCATAAACAGTCTGTATAGGCTTCCAAGCATGGAAACAAAGGGCTTCATCACGGAGGATGACAGCTCTAATCCAAAAGCAACCTCACGACAGTGAAAGGGCTGGATACCCACCAGCGGATCAATAAAAACCTTGATGATCTTTTCCGGAGTTTCGACGGCAACCTCTTCAATATCCATTCCTCCGGCCTGGCTGGCCATAATAACAATTTTAGCGGTTGACCGGTCCGGAATAATGCTCAAATAAAGTTCCTTTTCAATGTTGAGTCCTTGCTCAACCAAAACTTTCTTGACCCTCTTCCCATCGGGCCCGGTTTGGTGGGTCACCAAATTCATTCCAATGATCTTACCGGCAATGCCGAAAACTTCATCCATTGATCCGGCAAGCTTTACCCCGCCGCCTTTGCCCCGGCCACCGGCATGAATCTGGGCTTTAACCACAACCGGAAATCCGCCTAAATTTTCAGCAACCTGTTTGGCTTCATCAGGATTGAACGCAACGGCGCCGTCAGGAATGGGAATGTTGTATTTTTTAAATAATTCTTTTGCCTGATATTCGTGGATCTTCATGATCCTGATCCTCCCTTTTGAAATTGAAGGTTGAAAATTATTGTCAACAAATCTTCAATCTGGGTGTAACTCAAAATTGTTGGTTATTTAGCTCAAGCAATCCAGGTTTCAGGTGTCAGTGTTCAGGTGTCAGTTCTTACATTCGTCCTTCTGACACCTGACACCCGACACCTGAAACCAGACCTTCGAATTCAGGTGGTAAGTAATAAATAATCGCTGTTAATCAACATCAGTGAATTACACACATTCAATTTTCAATTGCTTCAGCCGATAACGCACAGCACAGCGTCCTTGGCTACGCTATCGCCGCTGGAAAAATTTATCGCCTTGACCGTACCATTCACAGGCGCCGGAAGGGCATTTTCCATCTTCATGGCCTCCAGGATGACTACCGTGTCCCCTTTGCTTACCGCATCTCCCACCTGTTTGGAATATTTGACAATCATGCCGGGCATGGGTGCTTTCAACGGAGTGCCTTCAACATCGGCAGCCACAGGAGCCGGTTTCGGTTTTGCAGGTTCCGCCGGTTTGGGGGGCGAAGGCTTGGGTTTGGGGGGTGCAGGTTCCGCCGGTTTGGCGGGTGCAGGCGCCACCGGTTTGGCAGGTGCCGGCGCTGCAGCCGGTGCCACCGGTGCCGGAGCTGAAACCGGCGGTTGAACCGGCATTTGCTGGACATAGCTGATAACCGGAGATCCTCCGGGCTCTTCAACCCCAACCTCAAAGTATTCATTATCCACAAATACGTTAAATGTGCGAAGCGCATCGGTCTTGGGCGGAGCTTTCTTTTCCACCTTCCGGACCAAATGGCCGAGTTTGGCCAGCTTGACCAACTCGTCTTCTTCTTTAATCTCTTCCAGGGTCCGGGCCTTGACTTCGGTCGGCGGATCTTCCTTGCCGTATTTCCAGTTCAAAAACCGTTTCCCTGTTATGGGATACAGGGCGTACGTAATCACATCGTCCAGATCCTGGGCCAGGCCCTCGGTATCTTTTTTGGCCTGTTCGAGTTCGGGCTCCAAAACCTCGGCCGGCCGGCAGGTGATGGGTTCTTCTCCCCTTGGATAGTCTTTAAGCGCTTTCTTTTGAACCTCGGGATCTATGGGGATGGCCGTCTTGCCATATAAACCGTAACACAAATCTTTGACCTGGCCGGTAATCATCTTGTAGCGTTCATCTTTATCGTCAAACAAAACATTATTGACCGTCTGAATCCCAACGATCTGACTGGTGGGTGTGACCAGGGGAACCTGTCCCAGTTCTTTTCTCACCCTGGGAAGTTCTTTGTAAACCTCATCGATCTTATGCAAAGCATCCATTTCCCTTAACTGGTTCACCAGATTGGAAAGCATGCCTCCCGGAGTCTGGTGCAACAGAACACTGATATCGATAACCGACACCTTGGAATCATCCAGCAGGTGTTTGTACTTGGGCAAGACTTTCTTTTCCAGTATTTCGTTGATCTCCGCCAGTTGCCGGATATCGAATCCCGTGTCACGGTTGGTCCCTAAAAGGGTCATCACAAGGGGTTCTACTGCCGCATGGGAGGTGCGGTAGGCATAGGGCGACATGCAGGTGTCTATGATATCAACACCGGCCTCGATGGCCTTGAGATGGCTCATGGGAGACATCCCTGAAGTAAAATGGCTGTGCAGATGGATGGGAGGCTTTACCGCGGCCTTTAAGGCTTTAACAATTTCATACGCATCATACGGCGCAATCAAGCCGGCCATGTCTTTGACACAGATAGTGTCGGCACCCATGGCCTCCAACTCCTTGGCCTTTTTAACATAATAGTCAATATTGTAAACCTCTCCGCCCATGCGCGGTTCGGTCATACTATAACAGATACAGCCCTGGAAATGTTTCCCGCATTCTTTGATAACGGGAACAACGGTTTCAAAGTTACGGTAGTCGTTCAAGGCATCAAATGTCCGGAAAATGTCCATGCCGTTTGCAGACGCTCGATCCACAAAAGCCCGGGCAAGATCATCCGCATAATTTCTGTAGCCCACAAGATTCTGAGCTCTCAAAAGCATGGAAAACGGTGTCTTGGTAATGTACCGCTTTAATGTGCGGATCCTTTCCCACGGGTCCTCATTCAAAAAACGATGCATGGTATCAAAAGTGGCGCCCCCCCATGTTTCCATGGCCCAGAACCCCACCTGGTCCATCTTCTCGGCCACCGGAATCATGTCTTCGGTTCGTCCCCGGGTGGCAAACAGGGACTGATGACCATCGCGCAGGCTCAGGTCATGTATCTTAACGGGATTATCCGCCGCCGGCCGGTCCTTGCTGTAATCCATGGCCGTTATTTTCACCTGATTATGATCGCTCATTTTAATATTCTCCTCTTAGAAATATTTTTTCCCTTTCAAAAGCGGCTACGCCGCGTTAAAAAAATCGTGAAGCGATTCTATTTGAAGGTTCTCATCTGCATCATATTTCTCATTTGCATCTGGGCCTGCCGGCCGCTCATTCCCCATAGTTTTACCGGTGCCATAGCAGCAGCATAGGCAGCTTGAGACACTTCAACTTCAGGTGCAGCCAGAGACTGTATACAGATGGCCTCTTCCTCTGTTTTGATATAGTTCATCACCGCAGATATTGCAGCCGATATTTTCTTTGTGTTTCCCATTGGTTCACCATTCAAGAAACGTTTTAGGTGTTAGGTGTTAAGTTTTAATGCATAAAAAAGGATCTTCGCCCTATTTAAAACCTAAAACTTAAATCTTAAACCCTTACATGGGTATATTCCCGTGTTTCTTGGGAGGACTCACCTCCCGCTTGCTGCACATGACTTCCAACGCATCGATCAGCCGCGGACGGGTCTCACTGGGAACAATCACCGCATCCACAAAACCCCGACTGGCCGCACAATAGGGATTAGAAAACAGATTTTCATATTCTTTTACTTTTTCCTTGCGCTTGGCTTCAGGATCATCCGCAGCATTGATCTCCCTTCGATGAATTACATTACATGCCCCGGCAGCGCCCATAACTGCAATTTCCGAACTGGGCCAGGCAAATGCCATGTCAGCGCCCAGGTCTTTTGAACACATGGCAAGATAAGACCCTCCGTAGTCCTTGCGGGTCACCAGAAGCAATTTTGGGACCGTTGCTTCCGAATAGCACCACAAGAGTTTTGCCCCGTGACGGATAATACCCCCCCACTCCTGATGGCTCCCGGGAAGATAGCCGGGCACATCTGCTATGGTCAGCATGGGAATGTTAAAGGCATCACAAAAACGGATAAACCGGGTGGCCTTGTCCGATGCGTCAATGTCCAGACATCCGGCCAGAACCTGGGGCTGATTGGCAATAATACCGATACTTCTTCCGTTTAATCTGGCAAAACATACGATAATATTCCGGGCAAAGTGTTCATGGGGCTCAAAAATATCTCCGTTATCCACAATTAAACGGATAACGTCCTTCATGTCATAAGATTGGTTGGGATTGTCCGGAATAAGGGCGTCAAGGGCAGGGTCCGTGCGCCGGGGATCATCACCGGTATTCACCACCGGCGGATCTTCCATGTTGTTAGACGGGAGATAAGATAAAAGTTTTTTGATCCGGTTGATGGCGTCTTCATCGTTTTCACAGGCGAAATGCGCCACCCCGCTCTTTTCGTTGTGGGTCATGGCGCCCCCAAGCTCCTCAAAAGTGATCTTCTCACCGGTGACCGATTTAATAACATCCGGACCGGTAATAAACATGTAGCTGGTATCTTTTACCATAAAAATCCAGTCGGTCATGGCCGGAGAATACACCGCCCCTCCTGCCGTGGGTCCCATTATCGCTGAAATCTGGGGAATAACACCGGAAGACATGGAATTGCGGTAAAAAATCTGCCCGTATCCGGAAAGGGAATCCACTCCTTCCTGAATCCTGGCCCCGCCGGAATCGTTCATGCCCACAAACGGCACGCCGGCTTTTAACGCCATATCCATGATCTTGCAAATCTTTTTTGAATGCATCTCACCCAAACTGCCGGCTCTGGCCGTAAAATCCTGGGCAAAGGCAAATACCGGCCGGCCCTCCACAAGACCATGGCCGGTGATGACACCGTCTGACGTAATATCAACCTTTTCCATGCCAAAATTCACACACCGGTGAGTAACGAACATATCCAGCTCACGAAATGTGCCGGGATCGAAAAAAATACCGAGACGCTCCCGGGCGGTGAGTTTGCCTTTCTCTTTCTGTTTGGCAACCGCTTTTTCCCCGCCCATCTGAAGAACCTTTGCTTCCCGTTCTTTTAGATCCTTAATTTTATCTTCAATAATACCCATTATCAAATTCCTTTCATCTCTCCAGATGGACCTGATTGATGAATAAATATAAATTGCCGAATCAGGTCAAAAAATACCTCTTTTTGGAAAAATTTAGAAAAAACCTGTAACTTCTCAATAAGTTCTGGTGCATTAAATGATGATATTAACCCGGCTTCATAATTTATTGAGAAGTTACCCGGAAATTCTATAACCTGTCGAGATAACAAATTTCTTAATAGCAAACTACTTGTGCCGTGGAAATGTAAGAAGGGGGTATCCCTTAATCATATGAATAGATTTCGTAATCAGTCTTTTCTCCGAGCAAATGATCAATTTTTTCCTGGGTTCCTTTTCTGATGTCGTTAACCACCCATTCCCTCCAGTTCTCCATGGACTGCCAGGTACTCACCACCAAGCTCTCGCCGGGTCGATCGATTCTCTTGAATGTTTCACCGGAAATGTAACCCGGTTGTTGCATGGCTAAATTCCTGAGCTTTTGAAGAAGAGGCTTTAACGCTTCCGCCTTGTTTTGAGGTACTATCCTTTTAATGATTATTTTTACTGCCATTTTACCATCCTCCTTTCTTTGATGGTTGCGTAAAAAAGTGACTATTTGACTTTTACCTAAGTTAAGCGATTTTTTGCCAAGAGATGTGCTGAGATCTTGATGCATAAGGGTTCGCAAAAACCGTCCCGAAAAATCATCGGGATGGATATTTCGAGAATTTTCGCGGATCCTTGATCCGCAAGTCCAAGATCCCGCGTCAGCGGGGAGATCGTCGCAGATCGAGTAAAAAATCGCTCAGTTTAGTTTTAGGAACGGACCACAACCGCTGAACATTTACTTTGATGAACTTCTAAAAAGTTTTTTACGATATTTCCTCTTTTGATTCTATATACAAGAATTATTGTCAAGCAAAAAAAGAAGTCGGCTTGCCGCTATTGTGGATGCAGTGGTACCGTTTTCAACCTCTTTTAAGATCCCCGGCAGCATCTTATTAACCTCGGAATTTTTATAGAACCTTTCTTTTAGGCCCTCTTTTACAAGGGACCACATCCAGTCAACGGCCTGTCTTTTTCGGTTTGCATCGAGTTCTCCGGTACCGGTTAATTTCTTTCGATGATCTAAAACAGTTTCCCAGATCAGATCAATCCCGGTCATCTCCAGGGCACTGCAGCTCAAGACCGGAGGTCTCCAGGTCAGCGACGACGGCGTTAAAAAATGCAGGGCGGTCTCATACTGCTTTTTTGCAAGTTCTGCCTTTTCAATATTATCGCCGTCTGCTTTGTTAATGGCAACAGCGTCCGCCAGTTCCAAGATTCCCTTTTTTAATCCCTGCAGTTCATCCCCCGCACCCGCAATCATCAGCACCAGAAAAAAATCGACCATGGATGCCACAGTAGTTTCAGACTGGCCCACACCCACGGTTTCAATAATCATAACGTCAAAACCGGCAGCTTCGCAAACAATCATTGTCTCCCGGGTTTTTTTTGCAACTCCGCCAAGGGTGCCGCCTGAAGGTGAAGGCCTGATAAAGGCTCTCTTCTCAACAGCCAGCTTTTCCATACGAGTCTTATCTGCCAGTACGCTCCCGCCACTTCTTTTACTGCTGGGGTCAACGGCAAGTACAGCCACCCGATGTCCCTTTTCCACGAGAATGTTTCCGAGGCTCTCAATAAATGTACTTTTACCCACACCCGGCACTCCTGTAATTCCAAGGCGCACCGCCTTGCCCGTGTACGGAAGCAGCAAATCGATAATGATTCGAGCCAGCTCCTGATGAGAAGAAAGCGAACTTTCGATCAATGTAATTGTCTTTGCGAGCACACGCCGGTTGCAAACCAGCACGCCCTGAACATAATGCTGAGGATCATGGGATATCATTGTCGTTACCTAAACCGGACAAGCCGGAACAAAAATGGATTGAAAATATTCAATTATTCGAAATAAAGACACTATACTGATTAAAAAATTTTACCATAAAAAGCACAAAATTCAACTTTAAGGAACTATCCTGCGTCGTAAACGAAAGTTTTTAGCAATTCACCATCTTCATAAAGAAAAACCGTTGCATTATTTTCTCCGGGTATTAACAGCCAGATTTCTTCTCCCGGCTTCATGAAACCGTCGAAAAGATCGGCTGAAACCCCAAAGCTGTTTAAGCGCACCCTGATGTGTCTTTTTAAAAAACCGTCTTTTAGCCTGTATCTAAAAAGGCCGCCTCCTTGGGACTCATTTAAATAGTTATGGCCTTTTTGTACGGGTTTTCTGTTTATGACAATATTAACAGCACTCCCCTGGGTTACCCGATAGCCGGAGAGCAGTTCCTGAGCCACAACGGTATTTAAGGGTTTGTCTTTGTGAAAACGAGTTGTTATTTCTCCGAGAATCAGATCTATACTCTCAATCGTAGTAATCGCACTGCTGAGAGACAGTCCTAAAAGATCAGGCATCTTATAGGCCCGGGGTCTGGTCCCCATGCTCACAAGCAGATTCACACATTCGCCTCTTGTTATCATGGTTCCTGGAGCCGGAATCTGAACAATAATTTCGTCTTTTTTTATAGTATTGCTGTAAGTACTCGATATTTCTCCCCTGCGCAAGTTGTTTTCTTCCAGGATGATCCGAGCCTGTCGTACAAAAAGCCCTTTAAGGTTTGGCATTAAAATAGACTTCGCACCTTTTGAAATTATTATTCTGATATCACGTCCCTTTTTTATTTCCGCCCCGTGTTCCGGTTCCTGGAAAATAACGTTGTTTTCAGGAACATCGGCGCTGTATTCCGACCCTTTAACCTTTGTATTAAGCCCCAAATCGGTTAATAATTTAAGAACATAGACCACATTTTTCCCGGAAAGATCAGGAACCACCACAGTATCTTCGCTCTTTATCATAAGCGTAAGAGTGACATAAGCACTTGCACCAACGATCAGGACAAATAAAAAAAACAGGGCCGACAGTTTAAATATTCGTGAAATCACTTTATCCGTTTCATACAAACGATATTTAACCTAAGTTGAGCGATTTTTTTCGAAGAGATGTGCTGAGATCTTGATGCATAAGGGTTCGCGAAAACCGCAGGCATACCCGTGGATATGTCGAGGATTTTCGCGGATCCTTGATGCGCAAGAGATCGGTGCAGATCGAGTAAAAAATCGCTCAATTTAGGTTTAAGTAAAATATGCTTTCCTTTTACCCAAATTTCAC
>Ga0272444_10000471_pt1 | contig 42449 bp, 41 predicted proteins | sample SSMForm13_FD_201033 | JGI IMG/M metagenome (GOLD analysis project Ga0272444, IMG submission 201033) | Marine sediment archaeal communities from Little Sippewissett salt marsh, Falmouth, MA, United States - SSM-Form-13 | ecosystem: Environmental > Aquatic > Marine > Wetlands > Sediment ... | reverse complement strand
GGACCATCGACGACATGGGTTGGACCACCGCCTCCTATGACGGCATCAAGTATCTGGAAAAAGAGATGGGGGACAAGGTCGAGATAAGCTATACCGAAAAGGTGCTTGCCGCGGATGCCGAAAGGGTGATCAGGGATTATGCCAAGCAGGGATACGACATCATATTCGGAACCACCTTCGAGCATATGGACCCCATGCTAATGGTGGCAAGGGATTTTCCGGATACCGCCTTCGAGCACTGCTCCGGCTACAAGACCTCCTCCAATATGGGCAATTATTTCGGCCGCATGTACCAGGGTGAATACCTTGCAGGTTACACGGCGGGCCTTATGGGATTCAAGAACATAGGCACGGTCGCCACTAACCCCATTCCCGAGCCGGTAAGGGGAATAAACGCCTTCACAATCGGCCTTGTCAAGGGTTTGAAAGAGGCGGGTCATGAATACGACCCTGAAAAGGTAAATACCGTTGTCTGGCTCAAGGCGTGGAGGGACCCCATAAATGAAACGACTCTGGCTGAAACGCTCGTAAACCGCAAACATGACCTCATAAGACAGATGGCCGACACCCCCGACAGCAGCATAGCGGCATGCGCAAAAGGAGTACCCGCTATCGGCTATGGTTCCGATTCCGCGAAATACGGGGCCAAATGCGCACTTCTTTCAACCATATGGAACTGGGGACCCTATTATGTGGATGCGGTCAAAAGGGTAGCTGCAGGCAAGTGGAAACCACAGGAATACTGGGGCGGGTTTGACAAAAACAACATCACACTCACCGGTTTTAATGAATCGGTACCGGATGAAGTCCGGAAAAAGGTTCTGTCGGAGCAGAAAAAGCTGAAAGAGAATCAGGATAATATCTTTGCCGGCCCGATTTATGACAAAGAGGGGAAACTTCGCGTAGCCGAGGGTAAAAAGGCAACGGACAAGGAACTTCTGACAATGCGATGGCTCATAAAGGGCGTAAACGGAAAAATTCCGGATTAAAACCAACCGGCCCGGGGGTATCATGGCACCCCCGGGCCGGTCAAAAGGGATGGAAAAGTGATGGATACCCTAGGAAGCCTTGAATCGGGTGAGAAATATCTCCTCAAGGTCCCCGGGCTGCCCTATGAAATAGAGCTGCCGCATGTAATCATGCAGGAAGAAAAGTCGAGTATGCGTATCGTCTCTTTCAACCTGGTAGGGCAGATAAAACTCAACAGGGACCTGGGACTTTTGCTTGCGGACAAGATCAGGGCCGCGATACCTGACCTTGAAAACGTAGCCATACTGACCGTTGTTGAAAAGGCGCTCCAGCTTACCCAGGTGATTGCGCAGGAGCTTGAAATAGACGCCGTAGCGGTCGCCTATAACCGAATCAAGCCCCATATGGAATCTGAACGCAGGCCCGTTATTCAGGTCGGCGCCGACTCCATTACAAGCGGGGGGAAATTTCTGGCCCTGTATGAAAGGGACCTCAATCTCCTTGCAAACGCATCAGGCGGAATAATATTCATTGATGATGTGGTAAGCACGGGGGGAACGGTATTTGCCCTGACCCAGCTGGTGGAAGAGATAGCACGCAATCAGGATATGCAGGACCCGCCGGATATCCTGGGGATCTTCTGCGCGGCCCAGGAAGGCACCGATCATCCGTTCCTTCCGGCCCCCCTCCACAGCCTGACAAACCTCCCCGACCCTCAAATTATCTCCTCTAAATGACAGGGTGCCTAAAGTAATGGAAAACAGTGAAAAAGTCAGGCCGGATTCGATCCTCTCTCTTGAAGGGATATCCAAAAGATTCGGCCCGGTCTGGGCAAACAGGGATATCAGTCTCAACATATCACAGGGTGAGATACACGCGCTTCTGGGCGAAAACGGCGCCGGAAAAAGCACCCTCATGTCCATACTTTCAGGCAGATACAGGCCGGATCAAGGCGGGATAAGGTTAAAAGGCAAGGCCGTTTCTTTCAATTCCCCTGCCGGGGCCCTTTCCATCGGCATAGGCATGGTCTATCAGAGGTTCATGCTTGTCGAGCCGTTAAGTGTTGCTGAAAATATCGTCCTGGGCTGTGCGGGCATGCTCAAATCTCTTGATATGGGCAGGATAAACAGCGAGATAGAAAGCTTTTCAAAAGAATACGGCCTTTATGTGGACCCGGGCAAGAAGATCCATCAGCTTTCAATGGGGGAGAGGCAGAAGGTGGAGATATTGAAACTTCTCTACCGGCGAGCGGAGATCCTGATCCTGGATGAACCGACTGCGATCCTCTCCCCACCCGAGATAAAACCGTTATTTGAGACCCTTACCAGGCTGGCCGGGGCGGGACGCACGATCATTTTCATATCTCACAAGCTTGAAGAGGTCATGAGCCTTTCAGACAGGATTTCCATAATGAGAAGGGGGAAAATTATCGCCACCCTTCTTCCGGAGCAGATACGCTCAAAGAGGGAACTGGCAAGGCTTATGGTGGGAAGGGAGATCGTCCTTAAGGTTGACAAGGAAAAGGTCCCTGTCGGGAAAAGCGTGTTCGCCGTCAAAGGCCTCGGTTCCGGAGGCAGTGATAATCATATCCCTTTTGATCAAATCGATCTGGAGGTCCGCACCGGCGAGATCCTTGCAATAACCGGGGTGGCGGGGAACGGCCAGGACACCCTTGTTGCATGCCTGACAGGTCTTCTGCCCTTTAAAAAGGGTTCCGTCACCTATAAGGGAAGACGGTTTAATTCGCTTGAATGGATAAAGACCGCCAAAAGGGGCCTTGTTTACATACCTGAGGATAGATACGGCACCGCAAGCATTCCGGCACAAAGCCTCGTTGAAAATTTCATGCTCACAAGGGTGGAAGAATTCGGGAAAGGCCCTTTTCTTGATCTCAAAGGGGCCCGCGCGGAAACATCCGGGGCGATCGACCATTTCGGCATCAAGACACCTTCAGGACCTTCTTCAAAGGCAAGGCAGCTGTCCGGCGGCAATCTTCAGAAATTCATCCTTGCCAGGGAGCTGGGTCGAAAACCGCGATTGATTATTGCGGAACATCCCACCCAGGGCCTTGATGTGGGCGCCACCGAAGAGGTCTGGGATTCGCTTCTGAGGCAGAGGGAGCATGCGGCCGTAATACTGGTCTCCGGAGATCTCAAGGAGGTGCTTTCGCTGGCAGACAGGATTGCAGTCATGTTCAGGGGAAAGATTTTAAAGGTGATATCAACCAGCGATGAGGAGGGGGTTTCTCAGGTCGGACTCCTGATGGCGGGCGTTTCTGAAAGGACGGATTGTGGTAGTATTTAAGGTGGAAAAAAAGGCTGATTCCGGGTTCTCTCTTATTCAGATCCTGCTTCTGGCGGTTATTCCCGCCATCCTTGTAGGTGCGGTTATTTTTATGGCGGTCGGAGCGAACCCTTTAAGGGCCTACTATATAATGTTTATGGGAGGTTTCGGAGACTGGTTCCATTTTTCTGAAGTACTCGTAAAGGCCACTCCCCTTATCTTTACCGGCCTTGCGGTAGCACTGGCCGCCAGGATGCTGCTCTGGAATATCGGGTGCGAGGGACAGCTTGTGTTCGGGGGGATATTCGCATCAGGCACGGCGCTTTTTTTTCAGAGCTATATACCGGACCCCTTGATGATCCCCTTTGTTTTACTCAGCGGGTTTGCGGGCGGCGCCGTCTGGGCGCTGTTGCCTGCGATCCTCAAGGCCAGGTGGGAGGTAAACGAGATTATCACCACCCTCATGTTCAATTACATAGCAGTCATATTAATGGAGCACCTCTACTTTGGACCATGGCGTGATCCCATGGGGAGAGGGTTTCCCGGAACCGCCATGTTTAATGAGTCCGCCTGGTTTCCAAGATTTTTCCAGACCAGGGTTCATCTGGGCCTTTTTGTTGCCATAGCGGCATGTATGCTCCTGTTTGTCATCCTTAAAAAAACCAAGTGGGGATACAGGATAACGGTTACAGGCAACAGCCTTGGGGCGGCCCGCTATTCAGGCATAAACATTACCTGCCAAAGGATCGCCGTACTGATCATCAGCGGGGGGCTTGCGGGGCTCGCAGGCACGAGCGAGGTCTGCGGCATTCACCTTCGTCTGCAGCAGGGGCTTGCGGTAGGATACGGCTATGACGGCATCATCATAGCCTTTCTTGCCGGTTTGAATCCGCTTGCAGTGCCTTTTGTGGCCATAATTCTGGGTGGTCTCATAGTAGGAGGAGACCAGCTTCAGACAACCCTTCACCTTCCTTCCTCGATCAGCCTCGTGCTTGAGGGAACGATCCTGCTGGCGATACTAGCCAGCAATTTTTTCTCCCTTTACAGGATAAGGATACTAAGGAGGAGTGCATGAACGACCTGATATTCATAGCCTCCATAACCCTGAAATCATGCATCGCCGTTCTTCTGGCAAGTATAGGGGAGATCTTTACCGAAAAAAGCGGCATCCTTAACCTGGGAGTCGAAGGGATCATGCTCATCGGCGCGATGACGGGTTTTATTATCGGCTACACGACCGGATCCCCTGTCATGGCCTTCACAGGGGCAATGCTCGCGGGAGGCCTTCTCGCCCTTTTACATGCTTTCCTTTCCATTAATCTGCATGCCAGTCAGGTCATAAGCGGGCTTGCCATAACCATTTTCGGGATGGGAATGAGCAGTTTTCTCGGAAGGCCGTTTATAGGCAAGCTGGGCATAAGGCTTGAGGAACTTGATTGCGCCTTTCTGGACAAGGTCCCTTTTCTGGGACGGATCCTGGCCCAGCAGACCTTTCTTGTCCTTATAGCCCTCATGATCGTGCCTCTTTCCTGGTTCATACTCTTTCGTACCAATCTGGGCCTCAACATCAGGGCTGCGGGAGAAGACCCTGCAGCTGCCGACGCGGCAGGCGTGCCCGTCAAATTTCTCAGATACGGCTGCACCCTGTTCGGGGGACTGATGGCCGGCATGGCCGGGGCCTACCTCTCCCTTGTATACACTCCGGGGTGGAAAGAGGGAATGTCCGCGGGTCAGGGCTGGATTGCCATTGCCATGGTGATATTTTCTACATGGAACCCGGTAAGGGCGCTTTTCGGAGCGCTCCTGTTCGGGGGGCTCAATGCACTCCAGTTTTATTTTCAGGCCACAGGGGCGGAACTGATCCCGACCTATATCTTAAGAATCCTTCCTTACCTGCTAACCGTTCTGGTGCTTTTTCTTGTCACGGCCCTTAAAAGAGGCGGAATCGGCACAACCCCATCCGCCCTGGGTAACCCCTTCAGCAGGGAGGAGTAAAAAGCGCATTACCGGCACTTGTCCCGATCCGTTAAGGCGTCGTTTTTTCCAATTTGCCTCAGAGAACCAAATCTCCTATAATGAATCAAAAATATTCCATTCCTAATGATATACAAAGATGGGATCATAATCAGGGATCATTTCCCGATCGGTTGAAGTCGATCGGGCAGGATAAGTGGATACTCGGAAACCGGGTAGTTGAGATCCCTTATCGAAAACCCTGTTTTCTTGTACAGGAACCCTTTTTCTTCAACTGAATTGGAGAAGAGACATAATAAGAAAGGGAGGTCACAGGACATGGCCGGGCTTATCGTTTGGAAGGATGAGGCGATGGACAAACTCAGAAAAGACTTTGACCGCCTCCTGGACAGGTGCTGGTCCCGATACGGGCTTGAGGCTTTCCATGAGGACCTGGAGGAAAGGCCCGGGATCTATCTTTTTGAAAAGGATAACACGGTTTTGGTAAGGGCCGAAATTCCCGGCCTCAAATCAAGCGATATCGAACTGTACGCTACTTCCGATACGCTGAGCATTCATGTTGAAACCCATGACAGGACCATGGTCAGACAGGAGGGGTTTTCAGGTCGAAAGGAAAAGAGTTGCTCCATTTCCCGAACATTCCGCCTGCCCTGCAATGTGGAGGTGGATGAGATAACCGCAACATACCGGGACGGTGTACTTGAAGTCCTTATGCCGAAAAAACATGAAAAGGGGGGCAGATATGTAATCGTAAGCAAGGCGGGTAACGGTTGATTCGGCCCGGCACATTTTGATCCAAGGCTTGTGACACAGATATATTTTTCAGCAAAAAAGTAAAGCCACGCATTGTGAGGAGAAAACAGATGCCGAAAAGCAGAAAGCAAAAAGAGGTACCCCTTGAAAAGCTGAGGTGGCGACTTGATCTTGCCGATTTGCCTTTTGAAACGACGGATGACATCGAGCCTTTAAAAGAAATCATCGGGCAGGACAGAGGTGTCGAGGCCTTCAGGTTCGGTATGGGAATGGACAAGCAGGGCTACAATGTATTCGTTACAGGCGCAGCCGGCACCGGCAGGATGTCTACGGTCAAAAAGCTGCTCAAAGAGATGTCAAAAAACGACAAGGCTCCTCAGGATCTCTGTTATGTAAACAATTTCCAGAACCCTGAGGAGCCGCTGCTTCTCTGTCTAAAAATGGGAATGGGAGGTGCTTTTAAAAGCTCTGTCTCCGATCTGGCCGAGACCTTAAAGAACCAGATCCCCAAGCTTTTTGAGAGTCAGGAATATGTCAACCTCAAAAAGGAGGTAATGGAGGCTTACGAGAGCAAGGGAAAGGGATTTTTCAAAAGCCTTGACCAGAAGGTCAAGGAAGAAGGTTTTGCCCTTGTGGACCTACAGGTGGGCCAGATCAAAAGGCCTGAAGTGATGCCCATTATAGATGGAAACCCCTTGCACATCGACCAGGTTGAAGAGATGGTCGAGAAGGGAAGATTTCCTGCCGATGAATTCAAATCGCTAAAGGAAAAACAGGAAAAACTGAGGGGCCAGATAGACCAGATCTTTATCGAGTTGAGAGATCTTCAGAAAGAGGTGCAGGAAAAGATTGAAAAGATGGACTATGTCAATTTCATGAAAAGGGCCTCGGAACTTGCCGCACCCGTCTACAAAAAATTCAGTCAGAAGGAAGTCAAAAATTATCTGGATGCCCTGCTCAAAGACATGGCGGAAAACCTTCAGATATTCAGGCCTCAGGCCCAGCAGATGCCTCCGGGACTCCAGTTGATGATGCCTGAGGGGGACACCTTTCAGCCGTATCAGGTCAACCTGTTGGTGGACAACAGTCATCAGAAGGGGCCACCTGTTATAATAGAGTCTTATCCAACCTACAGGAACATATTCGGGAGCATAGAAAGGATTGTCGACAGGGCCGGGATATGGCGGACGGATTTCAGCAAGATCAAGGCGGGTTCCCTTCTGAAGGCAAACGGCGGATACCTCGTTATAAACCTGATGGACGCGGTCATGGAGCCGGGCGTGTGGCCGGCCCTTAAAAGGGCGTTAAAGAGCGAAAAACTGGAGATCCAGACCTATGACCCATTCTATCTGTTTACCACCTCCGGGCTGAAACCGGAGCCGATTGATCTTTCCGTTAAAATAGTCGTAATTTCAGACATATACCTTTACCAGATGCTTCTTTTCTACGACGAAGATGTAAAAAAAATATTCAAGGTAAGGGCCGACTTTGACAGCTCCATGGATAAAGATGACAAAGGCATCATGCAGCTTGCATCCTTTGTAAAGATGAAAACCGATGAGGAGAACCTGCACCCCTTTGACAGGTCCGCCGTGGCGGCGCTGGTTGAACAGGCGGTGAGGATGAGCGGAAGACAGGAAAAACTTTCCACCAGTTTTCCCGCTATAACCGATCTGATAAGGGAATCGGAATTCTGGGCCTCCCGGGCTAACGAGTCGATCGTAAAAGAGGCCCATGTCGACAAGGCGATTGAATCGAAGAGATACCGCTCCAACATGGTTGAAGAACATATTCAGGAGATGATAGACCGCGGCACCCTCATGATAGATTCGGACGGGGAAGCAACTGGACAGGTAAACGGGCTTGCGGTGTACACCCTGGGGGACTATTCCTTCGGCAAACCGGCCAGGATAACCGCCTCCACCTCAATGGGAAAGGCGGGAATCATAAATATCGAAAGAGAAGCCGACATGTCGGGCAATACCCACAGCAAGGGGGTCTTCATCCTGAGCGGGTACCTCAGAAAAAAATATGCGCAGGACAAACCTCTTACCATGAGTGCAAGCATCGCCTTTGAACAGTCCTACGGAGGCATTGACGGGGACAGCGCGTCTTCAACGGAGATCTACGCACTGCTTTCAAGTCTGTCAGGTGTTCCGCTGAAACAATACATAGCGGTTACCGGATCGGTCAACCAGAAGGGCGAAGTTCAGCCGATAGGCGGAGTAAATGAGAAGATAGAAGGCTTTTACGACTGCTGTATCAAAGCGGGAATCACGGGAAGGCAGGGAGTAATGATTCCGCACAGCAACGTCAAAGATCTTATGCTGAGAAAGGATGTCGTCGAGGCCGTAAAAAAAGGCAAGTTTCATATCTATTCAGTAAAAACAATCGATGAAGGCATTGAAGTTCTTACCGATAAAAAGGCAGGAGTGAAAAAGAAGGACGGTACCTACATAAAGGGAACAATAAATTATCTGGTCGATATGAAGCTTCACGAACTGGCTGAAGGCCTTAAAAATTTCGGAGAAAACGAAGAAGGAGACACCCCAAAAAGCGGTAAAAAGGCGACGAAAGGCAGAAAAAAGGGTGAATGAAAGCAAAGCCGGTCCCTTTTCTCTAACCGTTAAACAAAGGATTGCCTGGGCCGGGGATGCCTTTGATCGTCTGAGGATTAGGTTCTATGAAGACGAGGCTTCAAGCCTGCTTCTGAAACGGCTCCAAAAGGCGATAAATGTCTCCAAAAAGTTGTCTGAACAGATCGGCATTTCTGAGATATGTCATAAATGCGATCGATTGGAAGGGGGTTCCTGCTGTGGGGCAGGCATGGAAAACAGGTATGACGGATGGCTGCTACTTGTCAATATGCTGCTTCAAGTCAACCTGCCGGAAGAAAGGTTTGATCCTTCAAGTTGCTATTTTCTGGGGCAAAACGGCTGCACCCTAAAGGCCCGCCACGTGATATGCATAAACCATGTATGCGGGAAGATCACCGGCGCGATAAAAAAAGAGGACCTTATGCTTTTAAGGGAAAAGGAGGGAGAAGAGCTGGAAATCCTTTTCCACCTCAATGAGAGGCTGAAGGTGCTTGCTGAGCAGTGGGACTGAGCGAAGCGAAGAAAAAGTGCCAGCGCCGCAGCGTAATCATTAATTTATACGGCATGGATTCGCACGAACGAAGGCGCGGGGGCTCTTTTGAAGGCAAGGGAAAAAAACAAATGAGGCGTACTACGTTTTACGCATCAGATGACATCTTGGTGGATCAGGGCTACTCGCATGACAGATACGGCTGCTGACAGGACCACTCAAAAGACCCTCGACAAAGTCGCAAGTTTTTACGACGGAAGAAAGGTGGGAGATGTGGGCCCTTTGGGTTTCAGGAGATCCACCGACATTGCCACTCTTGGGAACTGCATTGCCGTTATGATGGATGAGGGGCTTTTGAGACCGGGGGAATCATCATTTCTCGACCTGGGATGTGCCGACGGCAGGGTCAATGTATTTATGAGTTACCTGGTTAAAATCTCGGCAGGCATCGAGATGGACGAATTGACCCTGGAGGAATACGAACCGCTGAAACAGGAGCTTGAGGAGGCACTGAAAGCTCATAAACTCAAGGTTCCACCTGAAAACATATTCCTTTTTCCGGGAGATGCCCTGGACAGCCAAACCCACATGGCGATCCGCGATTCAGCGGATTTTGATCTGAGCGATTTTGATCTCTTTTACACCTACCTTATCATGCATGAGGAATTCTCCAGGCTCGTGTTGAAAAAGGCGAAAAGGGGCGCCATATTCATGGTTTACGGCCTGGACAGGATAATGCCCCGATATAAGGGACTCAGACTCATTGAAAAACTCAGTCCCCTGGAAGGCATACTGGCCCTTTACCGGAAAATCTGAAATGTACGGCAAGGGTGTGTAGGTGGATTCCGGGTGCCTTCAGGACCAAAGATACTGAAACAGAGACCGGCATGAATCAGGCGTTCTGCATTCCCAGATCAAAGGCCTTCAGGTTTGATTCGAGAAATACCTTTTTTGTGGTGTCCGAGATCACCTTTTTCATACTGCCCGCTTCTATGGGCACGGCCCCTGAACCTATCAGAGCTCCGAGCATTACCATGTTAAGTGAAAGGGCGTTTCCCGCCTCCTCGGCAAGCCGGTTTCCATCCAGCATTATCAGCCTGTCCGTCCTTTTTCTGATAAGAGCCATAAGCTCATCAACCGGTGGATATTTACCCTGACCCACGGAAACGGTAAACGGAGGCAAAGGTCTTGTGTTTGTTATTATAAGCGTGTCCCTGTTGCATTTGCCGAGTGACCTGACCGTCTCGACAGGCTCAAAGCCTACAAGGACATCCGCCTCCCCGCTTGAAACGATCGGGCTTGTTACACCTCCCATGAGTACGGCCGATTCCACTATACCGCCACGCTGGGCCATGCCGTGGATCTCGCTTACCACTGCCGGGATACCGCAAGACAGAGAGGCTTCACCCAAAAGACGCGATGCAAGAAGATTACCCTGACCTCCCACGCCGATAAATACCAGTCTCCAAGTTTTCATAGAAGCCTCCATCTATTTTTTCAAAGGAAGGATCGCGTTTTCAGGGCAAACCTGTGCGCAGACCGAACAGCCTATGCAGAGAAGCTCGTTTATCTCGACCCTTTCACCATCCAGATACATGGCAGGACATGCCAGCTTGTTTATGCAATCCCTGTGATTCCTGCACTTATCATGATTCACGTAGAAGGGCCTCGATCTTTTCAACTGTCCGATACCCCTGGCAAAAAGAGGGCAAAGCTCCTGAGAGATTATGACGGAAAGTCCGTCATAGTCCATTGACTTTCTTACAGCCTCGATTGTCTTGTTGACCTTGAAGGGCTTTACGATATGGATATCCTTTACCCCGCAACCCCTGACCAGCTCCTCAATCGAAATACGGGTAAGATCCACATCCATAGGCCCGGTATCGACTCCCGGATGGGGTTGGTGGCCTGTCATGGCGGTAGTGCCGTTATCGAGTATGACGAGAGTAAATTTGTGGTTATTGTGAACCGCGTTTATCAGACCCGTTATACCTGAATGGAAAAATGTCGAATCTCCTATAAAGGAAACAACCTTCTGATCCGTAGCCTTCGAAAACCCGCATGAGGAGGAAACCGATGAACCCATGCATATGACAAGATCGGCCATTGAAATAGGCGGCAGCAGGCCGAGGGTATAGCATCCTATGTCCGTGGGATTAATCGCATCAGGTCCGTAGACCTCCTTTACCGCGTAGAATGTGGCCCTGTGGGGGCAGCCTGCGCAGAGATTCGGCGGCCTCCCGGGAAGTTCCGGGACATCGGACAAATCCAGAGGTTCGGCCTCCTTGTAATCGATTTCAAAATACTCGGCCACCGCCCGCCTCACCATGCCGGGATCATATTCGAACAGACGGGAAAGCCCTGCTATGCCTTTACCTTTTATGGGGATACTGATTCCCGCCTCCTGTGCGATCGCGCGTATGTCGTTTTCCATAACAGGTTCCAGCTCCTCCACAACCAGGACCTTTTCAACATTTTCAAGAAACCGGGTACATAGTCTTTTGGGAAGAGGCCAGGAAAATCCTATCTTCAGGATACTTACCTGATCGGCAAGCCCGAGGTCTGCTACGGCATCCCTGACATAATTATAACTAACCCCGTTTGCCGCTATTCCGAATCTACCTTTTCCCTCGATCCTGTTTTCCTGCCACGATTCGGATAATTCTTCCGCCTTGTCATATTTTTCAAGGAGCTGTTGGTGAAGTTTTCTGGACACGGCGGGAACGGCAACAAAATGGAAAGGGTTCTTGTGAAAGGTATCCTTTGTCTTCATCTTGCCCAGCTTACCAAGCGTTACGGAACCCCTTATGTGGTTGAGCCTCGTGGTGGTACGGATTATAACGGGAAGTTCAAGCGATTCCGAAAGTTCAAAGGCGGAACAGGTGATGTCCTTCATCTCCTGCGTGCCGGTAGGCTCCAGCATAGGAAGAGATGAGAGTCGGGCATAGTATCTGTTATCCTGCTCGTTCTGACTGGAGAAAAGAAACGGGTCATCCGCGTTAACTATGACCATGCCGCCCTTGACCCCCAGGTACGCCAGGGTCATAAGGGGATCCGCCGCCACGTTGAGCCCGACATGCTTCAGGGTTACCATGGTCCTGAGACCGGAAATGGCAGCCGCCGCTCCCACCTCCATAGCGACCTTTTCATTGGTGGAATACTCGAAGTAAAGATCGGTCTCCTGACTGATTTTGAAAAACTGTTCCGGAATTTCCGAGGAAGGCGTTCCGGGATAGCATGTGGTAAAAGCTACTCCCGCCTCCAGGGCGCCCCGGGCAATTGCCTCATTACCTAAAAGGAGCATCTCCTTGCCAGGAGAATCGGTCAAAAGCTTATGCATCTCTTTCTCCCTATTATGAGGTTAGTCTTGACGGCATCTTCCGGCCGATACGTTCAGGTCAAATGCTTTGGGCCCTTCCTCCGTAAATCTTTCTAAGCTTGGGTTTTTCGATCTTACCGGTGGGATTCCTGGGGATATCCCCGAAATAGACCTTCCTGGGCCGTTTGTACCTGGGGATATCTTCGCAGAATGCAATTATTTCCTCCTCTGAGATCTCCTGGCCCTTCTTTGGCTGCACAATGGCAGTTACAATCTCACCAAGCCGCTCATCCGGTGTTCCGATTACCGCCGCATCCTGAATCTTGGCATTATACATCAGGAAGTCCTCTATCTCCACAGGAAATATATTCTCTCCTCCCGATATTATGACATCCTTTTTTCTGTCAACCAGCCATATGAATCCATCCTCGTCCGCCCTGGCAATGTCCCCGGTGAGAAGCCATCCGTCGACAATCGTGTCTTTTGTCGCCTCTGGGTTCTTATAATATTCCTTCATTGTCCCCGGACCCTTTACCATAAGCTCGCCTGATCCGCCCCTTGCCACATCCTTCCTGTCATTGTCAACGATCCTGTACTCCCAGTCAAAACCGGGAACTCCGATGGCGCCCACCTTGTTGAGGTTTTCCATTCCCAGATGAACGCAGCCCGGTCCGGTTGTTTCACTCAACCCGTAGTTAGTGTCATAGTCATGACCGGGAAAGACCTTCATCCAGTTCTTTACAAGGCTGGGCGGGACCGGCTGGGCCCCTATGTGCATAAGTCTCCACTGATCGAGCGCGTAATCGTCAAGATTTACTTCCCCGTTTTCAATAGCCACCAGTATATCCTGAGCCCATGGCACCAGCAGCCATACGATCGTAGCCTTTTCTTCCGAAATTGCCTCCAGTATCCATTTCGGCTTGACCCCCTTTAGTATTACCGCCCTGGCCCCCACGATAAAGTTCCCGAACCAGTGCATCTTGGCGCCCGTGTGGTAGAGAGGAGGAATGCATACGAAGTTATCCTCATGGGTCTGGTTGTGGTGTCTGTTTTCGATATAGCAGGCGAATTCCAGATTTCTGTGGGTCAGAAGAATCGGCTTAGGAGTTCCTGTGGTTCCTGAGGTGAAATAGAGGCCGGCCTCATCAAAAAGCTCTATTTCAATGGCCGGGGCCTCTTCGGAACAATCATCGATAAAGGCATCAAAGATTTGAGCATATTCCGGCTTAAGGTCCTCTTCTCCAAGATATATAAAGTCTTTTATCGTATCAAGGTCATCCTTTATCTCATTAATTCTGCCGATAAACTCCTGACTGAAAATCATTGCCTTGGCTTCCGCAATCTCCGCGCAGTAACGAATGTCCCCGGAGGTGAATCGAAAGTTAAGGGGTACGGCCCAGGCACCGGTTTTCAGTATTCCGAAGTATGTCGGAAGCCACTCAAGGCAGTTCATCATAAGATGAATAACCTTGTCACCCTTCCTGATGCCTTTCTTGAGCAGCGCATCCGCCACCCTGTTAGCCATACAGTCAAAATCATTCCAGGTAATCTCAACCCTTTTCCCGTTTAGCGGGTCTCTCTCGATAAGGGCGATTTCCTCTCCATACATCCTGGCATTTCTTGCCAAAATCTCGGTTATGACCATGGCCCCCTCCTGTATGAAGCTATATTTTAGCTATAAAATAACTATAAAAGAGAAGCAATTCCGTGTCAAGACAAATGACCGCTCTTTTTTCAAAAGGATCATTCACTTGAATGAAAAATGGAGTAATTAACAAAGAATCCCGGGCCGGAGGATCGAGTATCGATTCAGCCCTGCAAGGCAACAGCCTGCTATGCCTGGTTTCTTATAAAGAAATAAAATGAGATATTCTGTCTTATTAAGACAAAAAGTGAGGTTTTCTCGAGTCCGGCCGGAGAAAAGGGGCCAATCCTCAAGCAATCACAATTAATCGTGAGATTACCCGGGGAAACCTTATAGAGACAAGGGCCTCATTAAGGACCTGGCAAAAGAATCACCCGGACTGAACCGGAGAATCTTTTATAGACGGGCCTTTGCCATTTGGGCAAAAGGTGAACCGCTGAATTCTTCAATAAACTGCTTGAGGGCCTCTTTCTCCTTTTCAGGACTGTTACCAAGCCTATACAGGCGGCTCAGGTTGAACATTGCGATCTCCCTGAAAGGACCCTCCTGATCTGATGATACGCCTTCAATTACACCTATGGCCTCATCAATGTCGTTTTTCGATTCATAGCAGGCGGCAATGGCAATAGAGGTCATGGCTTCGTATTCCCTGTGCCCTGAAGCCTTCTTCATAAATTTCTTATAAAGTCCTATCGCCTCGTCGTATTTTCCGTTTCTGAATTTTATATACGCAAGCTGGGGAAGGGCAAGCCTCGCAGCCTTTGACATACCGTATTCATCGATGACCCGGGTAAAGAATTTTTCCGCATTTTCAAGGCTCTTGCTTTCCGCACCAGGATCAAATTCCTGAGAAAGGGCATTATAGGCCTGGTTATAGAGATGCTGACCTTTGTTGTTGATATGACTGAAGTATCCATTTACCGCCAGATATAGGACAAAAACAGCCGCTATCACCAGACCGCAAAGCTGGAGAAGGCGCTGATTCTCTTTTGCGAAATTTACAATACGCTCGGACAGTGTGATAAACTCGTCAGGCGATTTGAGAAGCTCTTTCCTGGATACCTTTTTTGCCATTTTTTCCCCGCAGATATTAATTGCCCCCAAAAGGCCTATGTGCATCTAAATTGCAAATTGATCCGCACATGGCCGGGGGTATCAGAGTATTTCAAGCTACTTTGGACCTGTTAGCAAAAGAGCCCTGTCGAGTCAAGGTAAAAAGACTCCTTGCGTTTTCAAATGGAACCTTGATAATTTTACCAAAAAGGATGAGTTAGCCTGTTTATATCGCCCTTTGCAGTCTGAACTGCAAACAACCGGTTCCCTGGATAACAGATGAATGCGATTGATAATCTCCTTCATTTAATCAATACCCTTCCGGAGCCCCTGATTTATATCTTTTTGGGGGTAAGCGCCTTTGTGGAAAACGTGTTTCCACCCGTTCCCGGAGATACTATTACCGCCTTCGGGGCTTTTCTGGTAGGGACAAAAAGGCTCAGCTTTACAGGGGTGTATCTTTCCACAACCCTGGGAAGCATTGCGGGCTTCATGACCCTTTTCTGGTTGGGCAGAATCATAGGCAGACGATTTTTCATTGAAAGAGATTTCTGGATTTTCAAGGCAAGTGACATAACAAGGGCGGAGGAGTGGTTCAAAAAATTCGGGTACCTACTTATACTGCTCAACAGATTTTTACCGGGGATAAGATCGGTAATATCCATATCAGGCGGTTTTTCAGGGCTTAATGGGTTCGCCTCCCTCTTACTTGCCCTGTTGAGCGCATCCATATGGAACCTGATCTGGATTTACCTCGGTTATTCCCTGGGAAATAACTGGGATATAATAAAGGAAGAAACAGCCGGGTTAATGGTTCGCTACAACCTTTCGATACTGGCGGTTGCAACCTTTATCCTTTTCCTGTTCATTCTGATCAGGTTCATAAAAAACTTATGGACGAGGAAAAGTCCCGGTAAATGACCTAGACCGTAAGGACCGAAATTTATTCGGCCTGAAATGAATAAAGTAAAAGTAATGGAATCCTCGGCCCATTAATCTTTCTTCAGCCTGAGTGTCTGTTTTTCGTGGTACCTGACTGCCTGTTGCTTAGGCATGAATCTGAAAAAAAGGGATTACCCGTTGGGTTGAATGCCCGAATCTATTGTCCTGATGATCGTTGAAATTGATGCTTCTTTCCGTTCAAAATAAGGCTTTGATATAAAATCGGAACTATGGTAATGAAGACCTCCATGGAATCGTTATTTTAATTTCGGCTGCTCTGGAATCTATTAGCATAAATTTCATGAAAGGAGATGCAAAATGACAGCAAAACTTATAAAAGGCACTGAAATTCGTGAGGAAATCCTTAATGAAATCGAACAGGAGGTAAAAGATATCAAGGAAAAGCATGGGGTGGTGCCGGGCCTTGTGACGATCCTTGTGGGAGAAAACCCAGCCTCTATTTCATATGTAACGCTTAAGATCAAGACAGCCAACCGTCTGGGGTTCAAAGAAATCCAGGATAACCAGCCTGACACCATTACCGAGGAGGCCCTGCTCGCGCTCATCGACAAGTATAATAATGACGACTCCATCAACGGCATACTCGTTCAACTTCCCATTCCGAAACATATCGATGAAAAAAAGATCCTGAACGCCATAGATCCTGATAAGGATGTGGACGGGTTTCATCCGGTAAATGTCGGCCGACTCATGATAGGGGGATCCGAGGTAAAATTCCCCCCCTGCACACCCGCAGGTATCCAGGAAATGATAGTCCGCGCCGGTGTCGAGACAAACGGTGCCGAAGTGGTGGTAGTAGGCCGGTCCAACATAGTGGGAAAGCCTATCGCGAATATAATGCTCCAGAAGGCTGACGGCGCAAATTCAACTGTAACCATCGTTCACACCCGTACCAAGGACATGGCATTTCACTGCAAAAGGGCCGACATCCTGATCGTGGCAGCCGGTGTGCCGGGCTTGGTAAAGCCCGAATGGATAAAACCGGGGGCCTGCGTGATAGATGTGGGAGTAAACAGGGTCGGTGAGAAGATCAGTGAAAAAACAGGCAAAAAGATTGCCATCTTAAGGGGAGACGTCGACTTTGACGCGGCAAAGGAGATAGCAGGCTACATTACTCCGGTTCCGGGCGGTGTGGGTCCCATGACCATTACGATGCTCATGAAAAATACCCTTAAATCACTCAAGTTCAGCCTCGGAATAGCATAGCAGGGCAATCACCCCCCGAAAGCAATGAAAAGGGGATCAACCCTCTGGGTTGATCCCCTTTTTCGTTTCTATCCTATGCAGGCCTTTACACTCAGGCCCTGTTGCCGCGCCTGCCCGGGAGGCTTGAAAAATCTGAAACAGCCCTGCCCACAATCTGACGGAAGACCGGTTCCGCCCTGCCGGTGATGATTGTATAATAGAGCCCAGCCATTATCAGCAGCATGATAAGCACCGCAAACCATGATTCAAACCATGCCCAGAACATCGCGCTGAAAACAAAAGAGGGTATTATCATTACGATTCCAATGCTTATTTTTCTTGCTAGATCCACTTAAGGCCTCCTGCATCGACATTAACCTCAAAAAACGGGCACAGCCATAAAAACCCATGCCTCATTTATAAGGGTGCTGATTATAGGTCAAATGCGATTTACGGTCAAGCCCTTAGAAAGGTCAAAATAGGCTTGATTTTACACTGCAAGCTAATATATGGTACACTTTCCTATCATGACGGGGCGTGGCGCAGTCTGGTAGCGCACCTGCTTTGGGAGCAGGGTGTCGGAGGTTCAAATCCTCTCGCCCCGACCACTTAAAAAGATCCACCGTTACCATTCCTTTTGTAACTCTATTACTTTCTCAAAGGATCAAAAGGCCAAGGACGCGTTGGGATAACCAACGTTTGTTCTCGTCGGCTCAAGTAGCAGAGAATTAAAAGGTTCAAAACCGGAAAATTTCATTTTCCGGCTCAAGTTTTTTAACTTGTTTGGCGATAACTTAATCGTATGGGGTTTTTTACAGGCTGGCTCCTCGCCTTCTGGAAGCACCTTCTTCAGCGTGAAATAGAGGGGGCAGGATAAGGCCGATTATAGGGGGAAAAAGGCGAAGCCGTGAATCAAAACGCAGGAACCGGGAATTTAACTGAAAGTATTATTCCACAAGCATAAAGGAGTTACCGCAAGCTATGCGGGCAAAAACACAAGATGTGCCTTTGCCCGATATAAAAATTGTATACGAGGGTGATCCCGTGGCAGTAGTGGAAAATAACATTAATGAAAAAAGAGAAGGCAGTATAAAGATCGCATGTCCCAATTGCGGGCATTTTTATAATATCCACCGCGCAAAACTTCCGCTCAACAGGAAGGTCAGTTTTCCCTGTAAGCACTGCAAGGGAACCATCAAGCTTGACCTTCGATCGAAATCCGTCGCAGAAACCTTCTCGGGAGCGTCCCCGAAATCAAAAGATAACGGGGCTGAAGAAGCGTTGAATCCGAATCCCCGATCAGACCTTGAGCAGGAGGGTAAGGCCCTAAAAAAGAAGATTATAAGCGGATTGATGGGTGTCTTGCCTCCCATGCCTCAGGTCGTCCTGAAGGCCCAGGAGATCATGTCTGATCCCGATTCAAGCATCAAAGAGCTTGCGAGCGTAATCGCAACCGATCCGGCCATATCAGTCAGGATACTGAAAATGGCCAACTCATCGTACTTCGGTCTGGCAGGGAAGGTAACATCAATAGGACATGCCTCCGTCTTGCTCGGCGGCAAAACATTGGGCGAAATCGTCATGATGGCAGGCACTTCCAATCTTTTGAGCAAAGAACTGAAGGGATACGGGGCAAAATCGGAAGACATATGGCGGCACTCTTTGGCCGTGGGCATCGGCTCAAGGCTTATAGCCAACATAAAAGGACCTGAGCTGGTTAATATCGCCTTTATGGCCGGACTCATACATGACGCAGGTAAAATCATGCTTGATGATCATGTCCTTAAAAGGAGGGAAGAATTTGACCGGTTGAAGATGGATCACAAAAAGACGCTATGCGAAGTGGAACAACAGCTCCTGGGGTTGGATCATTCTGAAATCGGGTATGAAGCATGTAATAATTGGGGTATCCCTGAAATTCTAACTTCCGCCGTAAGATACCATCATAATCCTTCCATGTCACAGGATAATGATCTGGCCCATATAGTTCATATGGCGGATTTTCTGGCTGTACAAAGCGACATGGGAGCAGGTGTGGACAGCATGCGATGTCAGGTTCAGGAAAGGACTTTGGAATTCCTGGGCCTTCAGGAAGAAGAAGTCAGCAGTATCAAACGCAAGGTTTGCGAATATGTTGAAAAAATCACGGGACAAATGACCGGGTCCCTATAAAAACCAAATTTCGCCTGCATTAGGGCAATCAGGGCCGAATCCCGAATTAACCTGATATGTCAGGTTGCCGGGCGTTTTTTTTCGAGTCGTACATGGCCAGATCCGCACGGCGGATGAGTTGATCAGGGCCCTCTCCTGCATCAGCCAAGGCGATTCCCGCACTTATGTTGATCTTTATATCCTTACCCGCCATGGCCGAAGTAAACCGCTTTTCACTGAAATTTTTCGTGAATTTTTCTGTTCTTTCATAGGCCATCTCTTCACTCAAACCCTCCAGGATGACAACGAATTCATCACCGCCGTAACGCGCTATGAAATCATCTTTTCGGAAGCTTTCCGTTAATGTCCGGGCAACTATCTTCAAGACCTTATCTCCTGCCACGTGACCGAACATGTCATTGATGGCCTTAAAATTATCCACGTCGAAAAGTACGATCAAAAAAGAGCCTCCCCCACTGTTAAAAAGCTCAAGCCCATCCCTTAGCCTTTCATCAAAGGCACTGCGGTTGTGCAGGCCCGTGAGGCCGTCCTTTTTGGCGGCTTTTCGAAAATGTTCCGCTTTTTTTGACATTTTACGGGCGTGTCTTTCCGCATTCACGATCTGTTTCTTGAGTTTATCAAGGCCTTCCTTAGCCCGGTCCGATCTTTTTACTTCCTCCTTTTTTCTTTTGGCAACCAGTCGTTTTATATTACTTAACTTTCCTACTACCGTACTCCTTATTTCGCTGATTCTGGCATGAATATCAAACGAGTTTACAATGGAACCCATCTCCTCGCTGATCTTTATCTCAAAATGCTCCATTTCTTTTAAACTGTCATTTTCCCCGAACTCACTCGTCAGCATTTTCTCCAGTTCCTTTACATGCTTCAAAAGCATGAGAAAGCTCTTGTTGACATATCCTAAATCTTCCGAGACCCTTTTCTTCAGTCCCTTAACAAAGGCGAGAAATGAAGCCGTATGTTCATCCAGTTCATGTTCCGCCATACCGGGGTGACACTTGATTTTTATTTGATCGGCCTTTTCTTTTAATTCCTTTGTCATGGGGTAGAAACCATCAAGAAACGGCAGCATAATTCTCTTGATGTTCCTACAGGCCTTGAACATTCGCTCATCTATTTCATTTTTCTTTTCGGTTTCGCTTTTATAAAGCCCTGCCTTGGTTTCTTCTGTAAATATCCTACTACGCAACCTGCCTAGCTCCTCCCTAATCCGATCCAGAGGCAGCACATCCCCCGAGTTGAGCATCTCTTCTATGGTTTGCTGTTCTTCTGCAAATTCCGCATGCATGCCCACAACCATGCCGAAGATGTTGGCAACTTTCAGAAGACACGCCTTTTCATCCGAGCAGACCGTTTCCGCCTCCAGATATTCTTTCTTTATCCGGTCCAGTTCCGGCCTCAGATCTTCCATTGCACGTTTCCTCCCAGGGTACCCTTACATTCTGCGCAGGCATTTACAGATTAAAAAGTCAGGTTCAAGTTTCGGGAAAACATTTCAATACCCGCCAGTTAAAGCAGAAACCATGCCAAATACACAAAAAAACCGGTGCCGGTTAACCGACACAGGCGCTATTTGATCCGCCGGAGGCGGATGCAAGCCCTGTTGAAGCTGAAACCGGTTAAATCCTCTTTACATTGAGCTTAAACACAGAAACTGAGATTGATAAGCCATTGATCATCGTCGGGATAATTTATTTTCCGGATGGACGCCGGTTAAACCTGCTTTTTCCGGAAGTCCTGATTTTTATTATGGCGGGAGCGGCCCTGAGTTTGACGACATGTCAAATTTTTGACCTGATAAAAAAGGCATTCTCGATTAGAGCTGACAAATACTTTTACCGAAGGCAGCTGTTTGGATTTAAAACTCATAGCCTTACAACCATGAGGAAAATGCCTGTCCCAGGTAACATAATAGTGTTCGCATTTATGGCAATCTATCAATGTGATATTTCCCGGTACTCACTGCACAGCTGGAAATTCAGCGGATCATTTCGGTAATTTAACAGGCAAGGACGGCTTTGGTACAATATCGCTCCAAAACAGGGAGGAACTGAAAATCGCCTATTTTCCATCCAAGACCTCCCTTATACTTTGAGACAACTGTTTTATATCAAAAGGTTTCTGGATAAAACCGTTACAGCCTCGCACCAAAATCTCGGTAACCTGACCATCGAGGCTGTACCCACTTGAAAGCAGGACCTTCATCCCGGGACTGACCTCCTTTATCCTGTCATAGGTCTCCCCGCCGCCCATGTCCGGCATTATCATATCCAGAATGACTATATCAATTTTATCACGACCCTTTTCACATATCTCAACGGCATCTTTCCCGTTTTTGGCTATTAAGACCGTATAACCCATCTTTTTCAAAAACTGCTCGCCCACGTTAATAATCATATCTTCATCATCTACCAGGAGGATAGTCTCGGAACCCTCCAGAAATTTTTCATCTGAATCGCCCCCCTCTACTACTCCATTTTCCGAAGCCGGCAAAAAGAGATCAAAGGTTGTTCCTTCGCCTTTTTCACTGTAGACATCAATAAATCCGCCATGATTTTTAATGATGCCATACACGGACGCCAATCCCAGACCGGTTCCTCTGCCCATTTCTTTTGTACTGAAGAACGGCTCAAAGACCCTCTGCCGGGTTGTCTCGTCCATACCGACGCCTGTGTCTTTAACGGAAATCTTCACATATCTCCCAGGCCTTATTTTATAGGGCCTTGAATGATTTTCATCAATGAAGACATTTTCCGTCTGAAGGTATAACTTTCCCCCGCCTGGCATTGCCTGCCAGGCATTGACATAAAGATTTAACAGAACCTGCTCAATCTGCCCCTGGTCCGAATCCACCGAATATATATCTTTCTGATACCTTCTATGAATCTCGATCTCCTTCTTTGTGCGACCGAACATTCCGGAAGTCTTTCTTATGAGCTTATTGAGATCAGTGGAGACATCCTCGAATTTCCCTCCCCTTGCAAAGCCCAGCAGGTGTCTTGTCAGTTCAGCGCCTCTTTGAACCTGCTCCTCTATCCCTGTGAGCCTTTCATAATGGGGATGAGTTGAGTCGATATCCATAAGCATCAAAGAAGCATATCCCTGTATCCCCATAAGAAGGTTATTAAAATCATGGGCAATGCCTCCTGCGAGAGTACCTATTGCTTCCATCTTCTGGGCCTGGATGAGCTGGGCTTCAAGTTTCTTCTTATCACTGATGTCAATAAAGGTAAGCAGCAGGTATTCCCTGCCCCTCAGGTCTATGGGAGTACAGGTTTTTATAATAGGGATCTTCCCGCCATCGGACCTGAAAATCAAGCTCTCCGAGTTCTCTATTTTTCCCCCGAGATCCGTAATCGGGCATGCTCCATTTATGGCAGAGCACATAAGATTATGACACAGGCGCCCGACAATCTTCTCTTTTGGAACTCCTATGACTTGAGCGGCGGCAAAATTGACATCAAAGATCTTGTGAGTTTTCGTGTCAATAATCACAATTCCTGCTTGTATGAAATTCAGGATGGTTTTCAAACGCTCTACGCCTTCGCGCAGCAACTCTTCTTCCTGCTTGATCTCAAAATTTTTCTTCTCCAACTCCCTGATTCTTTGTTCCAATTTTTCATAGGTTGGCCTTTTTGCCATCGAAAAAGCCTCCAATAGCCTAAAAACAGCATGGATTTTCGTTGAAAAATATGTTCTGTAGCGCCCCGAAGATTAAAAACGTGGGCACTGACCGGATATCCTTGTCGGGAAACTCCATGTTTTTCTTCAAATTAAACCGGGGGAAAAAACCGATCTCGCCTGCGATTCTGATATGCGGGAAATTCAAGATACAGCCTGCGTAAAACATTCTGATAATTTTAGCCATACATTTTAATCCAATCAAGGATCCCTCGCATTTCACTCCTTTCCGAGAACCCGGCCCGACTATCTTTTTTTTCGAACCACTTTTCTTCTGACTACCCTCCTTCGCGGCTTCCGGAAACTTTCGCTATTATTAGTTGTTTCTTTAGAAGGTATCCCGGCTTTTTCACGACATTCTTTCGTAATCAGCCCGGGGGATTTCTGCTGATAGCGGCATGTTGCCCTCGGGCATTTAATAATTTTTGCTCCATTTTTGTCGGAAATTTCAATCAAAAACGGATTATTGCATAGCGGGCAGGCCAGATGATATGGTTTGCCCCAGCTTACAAAATTACATTTTTTGTTGGGACATTTGTAATAGACCTTACCCATGGCGGTTTCATTTATTTGGATCTTTGCTGACCTGCATAGGGGACATTGCATAGCCAGATCTTCCTCAAAGGCGGCAATGCGTTTTTCTATGATATCATCGGAATCCTGGACATGCTCGTTTGGAATATTTTCTGTCCCGGATCTGGTTTCCGGACGCGGCAATGTCTCTCCAGGCATAACAGTTTTGATCCGTTCTAATTCGGCCCCTGAATCTTTAAAAAAAGCTTCCTCTTGCGCCTCCAGCTCAGAAGGCATTAAGTCGTCTTTACAACCTGAATGGGCGGCTTCCGATGTAATATCTGTAGCGGCCTCTTCGTCTGCTGAATTCAACGATTCAGGGCCAGCCTCTAAAGGTATGTTCTGCAGGGTCTCTGAAGACATCTCGGCTGTGTGAGCACCTTTGATTTCTGTCTGTCCGCCTGGAGTCTCTCTTTGTTCGACTCCCTTCATATCCGGTTTTTGGGCCTTACTTTCTTCAAAGATTTCCGGGCAATTTTCCTGCGACTTATCCTGCCCGGATAGAGCTATTCCAAAACTGACTTCCCTGATTTCCTTAGTGCCTGAACGGCCATCAGAAAAAAGTTTTGGTTGCGAACAAACAACCGCACGCGACTCTCCTTTCTTAAATGCGGCTATCTGCTCAACAGACGGCTTAAGTGTCTTCTTGGTTACCGGGCCGGCATTCCTCTTTTTCAAAGTAGTGCCATGAATTTTCAGCGTCTGGTCAAATTGACCGGCCGCATCTTTCACGTCTTTTCGACCGGATTGAACCTCATCCATGGTTTGGATAAAATAGGCGACAAGATTCATCCCGGGCATTCCGGGAAATATGCGGTCAATGAGATGGGTCATACTGATGGTCTGTTTTTCCGCGCAAAACCTTCCCTTGTTATCTACATTAAGATATCCCTTTTGAGTCATCTCCTGAAGCGCCTTTTTCGGTTCCGCATCCGATTCGATACCGATTTCTCTCAATTCATCAAGGAATGTATCCTGCGTATAACGCTCAGATGGGTCCAGGCCAAAACTGTCTATCTCATTTTCGCGCTCTGCAAGCAGGATAAGGCATGATATGGTTGCCCAATTTAGAGGCAATGCCCCGATCCCGAAAGTGGTTCCAATAAAACCTTCAATATTCCGTTTCAGGATCTTATCTAACAGACTCCTGATTTCACGTGCCGTAGGGTCATCCATTTTCACAGTCTCGTCCTGCATAATCTATATTGACAAACTTAAAAAAATCATGGGGGAGATCAAGCCATACAGTAAGGCTGAAAACGTGCTGGGCTATCTTTAATCGTACTGCTCAGCCCTCATGTCTCCTGCCTAAGATGCCGCCCGGGAAATTGTTTTCTGTTTCTGTTTATCCACGGAAGATGCCTCCGGCTTAATCAAGTCTTAATTTACCGGATGATCAGGCCGCTCGATTTCATCAAGCGTCTTTTCATAATCATGCTCCGATTCCGTACTGTAACCGGAGGGAAATTGTTCTTCAGGCTCTTCCAACGCCCCGTTTTCATCTTTTTCATTTGTTTTGTGTACATCACCCCAACCTGTCACAGAGACATAGTTCCCGTCCCTGTCAAGCAGGACGGAAAGGTTGACTTTTACATCAAATTCCAGTCTGTATGCTACCTGATTATTATGAACAACTATATCTCCGGTTTTATATTCGACATCTTCTCCAATTTCCAGTTTATGGTTTCTCCGGAAAATATTTTCTATCGCACCCCAGTCCAGATCACCGGTTATTGCATCAATCAAGTCCTGTTCACCACTCCTGATAATTTCCGAATCTGTAATTTTCATTTGAATACTCCTTTAATCAATTCTCGAGCCGGCCCCGGCAAGATGTGCCTTAATCATCCTGCCAATTCAACAATGGATTGCAAAACCCGTACCACTCCTATCGCTACAATAGACCCGCGTTTATTTCAGGCCTGATATGTGGAATGGGTTTTGCATTCTCCTGAGGTAACTCAAAAAAAAGGAGAACCATGTGGCTCCCGTAATAACCGTCAAAGGCATTGATCAGGCCATATCCGAGCTTAATTATCAAAATAAAACTACCTTGAAATACAGACTTATTAACGTCATAAGGGGATTCTATGAGAATGAAAACTCTATTGAGTCCCTCAAGGGAATTGATCCGGACAAATTGATAAGGTCGTTGTGGGATAAGGCAACCTCTCCTTCGATCATAAAAAACAGACGGAAGAATCTGAGTAGTATCAGATCTTCCGTTAATGCCGATCTGGAGAAGCTCTACGGGGAGGGAGAAAACCCTGAAGGGGTAACTCTCGGAGCTTCCTATATTTTTGTCATGTCCGATGAGGCCAAGGACAAGGCATTAAAGGCCTTTATAGCCGGCGGAAAAACGGGCGGGCCTGTTAATTTAGGAGAGATAACCCGGGCGCTGGATCTGGTTGATCGAATGCTTTCAAAACCGGAGGCCTTTTCAGATATTGATGATTCCGAAGGTTCAAGAAAATTAGATAAACTAAGGGATCTAATCCATGGCTTGTCCGAAAAGGTTGGGGCGGACGGTTCCGGACCTTCCGAGCCTGACCCCGCTTCATCTGCTGAAGCATCTGGGGGGGGGCCTTCTTATTATGCTGGAACCCCTGATACCGGCTTATCCGAAGGCGCGGCAGAAAAGCGGGGAATCTGTTCAGGAGGCCTTGAGGAGACCGGGCAAACCGCCGGGCCGGTTGAAGCGGACATGGCGGAAGAGCCGGAGGATACCAAAACAGATGAACCCCTTGAAAGTTGCGATCTTGAAGAAGAGCTCGATCTGATAGACGCGGATGAGGACCTTGAGGAGGCAGACGACGAGGAGATACTCGAAGAGGTGGAGGAGGATGAAGAACCGGAAGTTGTTGAAATTAATGAGCTGCCTGGACATGAGCTCATAGAAGACATTGAAGGTATTTCTGCTGAGGACAGGCATGAAGGAGGGGATGAAATACGGAAGGCCAGACTTCTGGCTGAAGAATTTAACGATTCCCTTGCTGCAATGGATAAATTCTACAATCAACATAAGCTTATTCCGGGAGGAAACTATTATATAGGTAACAAACAACCCCGAAAGGATGAAAGAGGTGAGCTGACGGTACCCTTATCACCCTTTTATATGAGCAAATTTCCTGTTACCAATACGCTTTTTGAAGTATTTATTGATAAGACCGGGTACAGAACCACCGCCGAAAAACTTGGATACGGGACGGTCTATTACGGACGTTGCCGGAACACGGTAGATGAAAGAACAGGCATGGAGAAATCCGTCTGGAATTCTTCCCTCATCAACAAAACAGTGGAAGGGGCATGCTGGTATCAACCGTTAGGGCCAGGAAGCACGTTAAACAACAAAAGGAAACATCCTGTGGTTCAGATAAGTATTGAAGACGCCATGGCCTTTGCAGCCTGGACCGGTAAAAGATTGCCGACTGAAGATGAATGGGAGGCCTCTGCCAGGACTGGAAGCGGTTATTCTTTCCCGTGGGGAAACAGCTGGCGTCATAACGGCTGTAACACAGAGGAAAGTTACGTGGGCGATACAACGCCTGTGGACAGATACATCGAATTTGAAAATGATTTCGGGATCGTTGATACCTTAGGTAATGTCCTGGAATGGACCAAGGATATATCAGGCCCGCCTTCTCCAGTAAAAACCGGGCCGACATATTATATTGCCAAGGGTGGAAGTTGGATCTCAAAAGACAACCCATGTTTGTCCGGCCGTGTTAAACTGGAACCTGAATCATGTTCCAACATACTCGGATTCAGATGTATCGTCTACTAGACACAGCGGTTCAACAAATCCCTCTTTAGTACGATTCATTTTTGAAAAATTCCGCCCCTATTATACATCAGGCTGTACCTGGATGTGACCGGGCAACCGCCAAAAAATTGACGCATTGTCAAATTTGAATCTTGAAGCCTGTGGGTTTGCACCTGCTGAACTGAAGAGGGAATCCTGGTGCAGCCCTGTGCAGGCCAACCGGGAGATAATCCATATTATCAAACCGATACATGAAATGAAGGAGTTTTCATGAAAGGACGCAGCTTCTCATTGTTCAACCGTCCGATAGTAATCCTCAAAGGGCCCTGCCTTCCGGCCAAACGAAACCAGTTGGCAATTTCCGCTTTCAGATCTTCTTCTCCCACCCCTTTCATTTTTGAAGAAGCCTCAACACTATTATCGATAACACCGGAATTGAGAAAAGTCCATGTGCTGCCATGACTGGAGACAACCCCGATATGCCCCCGCGCGGCCGTTGAAAAGGAAACTATCAGCCCCTGTTCAAGACTCGATTCAATTTCCGACAGCACCTGTCCGGCCTTCTCTTCCGGACGGCTCACATCGGAAAATGTCTTGCCGTAAACCTGTGTCGAGAAGTTTTCGATCAACCCCTCACCTGTCAAATATGAATTTATCGGCAGTCTTCGGTCCAATGCCTTTTTGATAAGCTGATTCTGAATACCCTCTTTGCCTCCATAGCATATTCCCATACCCCCCAGGCCCTGCACTACCAGCTCAAAGCAGTCAAGCTTATTATAGGATGTTCCGATGTAGTCTTTTAATACCTTCGACAGATCTTTTGGGTCAAAACAGGGGTTTTCCGACAACGCGTAAGGGGTTTGGGAACTTGATAAAGCGGCTTTCCGGCCCGAGTCTTTGGAATCAGGGCCAGGCCTCTCATCAGGCATGGAAACCGACGATTTAAAGGACCGGTCCTCCCAGGTAAGCTCAAGTGTCTTAGGATCAAGATATATGCGTCTACCGACCGGAAGTTCACGATAATTTTTATTATGATTGAGCTCGGAATTGATAATTTTCCAGCATTTTTTCCCATATCGGGGATGCCTGATCAGAAGATGTGACACGGTGGGCTTTTCGTGGGAAATGCTGCCTATGCAAACGAATTCGGCTCCGGACCCGCCTTCGGATAAACAGGACTGAAACTCGGACATGGATAGCATATCCCGGGCCTTCAGTTTCTCGGAAAAACCTGAATCGGTGGAGCTTTTCAGCCGGCTTGATAGGCGCGAAGAATCGCAGGGGATATTTTGGACTGTTTTCATTTCAAGCTTCTATTTAATCTTGTATTATCAGAGGGTGGTTATGTGTGTAAGGGCTGTCAGGCATAACAATCTGCACGGCCTGGCGGGTCTTGTTATTTATCAGAATGGGACCGATAAGGTTTGCAGTCATCTTTTCGGGTAACCCTTTCGGAATATTAACAACAACATAAAACTCCAAGGCATCACCGATTTTATCCCAGGGCATTTCCATTAAAACATTCTTAGTATCCACCTCATAATCAGGCATGAAAAGAAGGGGGCTTGTAATTACAAAGGCAAGTGCGGGATCGTCAACCGACTGGTACCAGTAAAATGGGGATCCCTCTTTATGTTGAAGTATGACAAAACGGTTTTTGTCCGGAAATCCCAGCATACCGAAAGGCATACCCAGGATCTTTTCCTCTTCCAGGCTGACGGTCCCGAATCTGGTGGTTTCGATCTTCAATTCCGACTCCTCTTTGAAGTACTTACGCTGAAAAGGGACACCGCTCTTGCAAGGTCTGACTCACTTACGTTGGATGATTCCATGTTTTCGCCCCTGATCCTTTCGTATACCTCCTGGCGGTGAATAATAACATTTTTGGGTGCCTCGACCCCCAGCTTGACATGTGCTCCTCTTATTTCAAGCAAAGTAATAACGATATCATCACTAATAGTAATTCTTTCACCCAACTTCCTTGTTAGTATAAGCATGGCCGGGTCCTGGCAGCTTCAGAATAATTTTAAATTACAGTGGGTTACTTACAAGCCAAAACCTCAAATACCGAAGGCCTCTTGTTATCTACAAATAATCAACCAGGCTTAACTGCATAACATTAGCCGAAGAGGAAAGAGCGGCCTGGTAGGCAAGCTTTTTTTCTTCCAGATCAATGATTGCCTCGGCTAAATCGGCATCCTCAATCTTCGAAAGTCTCTCAGTATTGTTGATTTTCAAATCCTGAAAAATAGCCTCCTTGATTTCCATTCGGACCATCTTGGAGCCGACATCAGATATCTTCTTTGAAATATGATCGAAGTCGGCATCCAGGTTGTCCATGGCAGTCTGAATCCCATCGACATCATCGGAGGCCAGAGCATCTTTCAGATCACTTAATGTGCTGATAACGGATCCGAAAACCGCTTCACCGTCGCTTCCCACTTCTACTGAAGAATCCCTTCCTATCCTTATTTCAAACGGATTGCCGTCCCCGTTATAAGTGCCGTCCTGATCAAAGGGGGTGGCATCCGTCTTGGAACCTGAAAAGATATAGCGCCCGTTCAACTCCGTGTTTGCCAAAGAGATCACCTCTTCCAGCATATTCCGAACGTTTTCAGATGCGGAGATCCTCTGCGCGGCCCCCGTGTTGGAGGACGCCATCTGCACACACAGGGCCTTGGCATCGGAAACAAGATCCTGCACATTGGTCGCGGCACTTTCAGAAGCGATAAGCCACGATTTTCCCATATCCATATTTCTACCCAATTGCTCAAAGTTCGAAAGGGCCGATTTAATGTTCAGCACCTGGGTAAGCCCGACAGGATCATCGGAAGGCTCTGAGATACGCTTGCCTGTAGATACTACTTTATTGGCATGGTTTAATTCTTCACTGATATTGCCCAGATTGTATTTTATCACGTCATAAATGGTACTGTTTGCCACTCTCATGATCACACCTTTTTGTTGAGAAAAGCCTCAAAATGGCCTCGCGGTTTTATGTCGAGAGGCTTACTTAATATCGAGCAAGGTCTCAAGCATTTCATCTGCAGTGCTGATAAGCTTGGAAGCAGCTTCATAGGCACTTTGATACTTAATGAGATTCGTCATTTCCTCATCAAGCGAGACAGCCGAAATACTGTCCCGTACGACACTCAACCTGGTTACCATTGCCTCGCTTATTGCCAGCCCGCTCGAGATGCTCGAACCGGTAGTGCCGACGGACCCCACAAGGGCATGATAGTAATTTTCGATGGTCGCATTAAGATTGCCTTCGCTGTTTCCGGTGACCCTGTCACACGTCCACTGCGGAATATCCAGAGATGTATATTGGAGATCTGCAATCGCCAGGGCATTTGAATTGTCTCCCGACACATAGCTGCCGGTTGCATCAATCCTGGATGCGGCTATGGAACCTTTATCAAACCCTATGGTATCGATCACATCGATAGATCCTGCGCCGGCGCCCTTAAAAAAGGCGTTGACACCAAGTGCGGCCAATACATTGCCGGTATCGTCGGAAAAGGCGAATGTATACCCCGTATCGGCATCGATACTTAATTTTCCCTCAGTGGTTATACCGGTGTTCAAATGGGCGACGGCAGCGATGTCGGAGCTAAGGGAGTCAAGGCTTGTCCCCCCCGGGTCTGCATCAATGGAGATCTCGGTTGCCCCCCCACCCACGACATTACCATCGGAATCATAGACCCAGAGCTTAAAAGTTCCGTCAGATATCTTATTATAAAAGCTCAATCCAGAAGCCTGAGTGCCGAGCTCCTCCGCGCTGTCTTCCACTTTGAAGCTTCCGGTATAGGTGCTGAAGGCCTCAAGCCCCACGCCCTGGCAATGCTGACTGTTGACGGCCCAGACAAATTCTCCCGCCAGAGATGAAAGATCCATTTTATACTCAGCGATGATTTCATCACGCATGGTGAGCCATCCACCCAGCTTACCGTTATTTATGTAGTCGGTAATATCTACGGACATTCCCCCTGAGGACTGCCATTCAACCCTGTCTCCATTATCGCCGCCCATTTCCAGACCATAACTGCTATTTCCCTGAACCAGGACGCAACCCCTGGCGGTAACAACAGTAAGGGTGCCATCGGACTGATCAAAGGAGTTGACATCCAGATATTCCGAAAGCTCGGAAAGCAATGTATTTCTGCTATCTCTGAGATCATTTGCGATGTTGCCGCCCGCCTCCAACTCCACGATTTTTTCGTTGAGCTGCGCGATTTCATTTGCGATTCGGTTGACCCCTACTATTTCGGCGCTAAGGGATCTGGTCAAATCCGTTTCAAGATTTACCAAGGCATCATCCAGGGAGTTAAATCGCTCCGACAGCAGGACGCTGTGCTCATAAAGGGCTGTGCGTTCCGAAACCCCTGAGGGGTTGTTTGAGATATCGTGCCACAAGTTCCAGAAGTCCGACATCATTGAACTGACGGAGGTTTCAAGGTTTTCATTAAACACACCCTCCAGGACCTGCATATAGTTCTCCATCTCTTCTGAATATGACATTTTTGATCTTTGCTGCATAAGCTGGGCTTCGATAAACCGGTCGGTTGTCCTGATTACCTGCGTTGCATCCACGCCCTGGCCCAAGATCAAATTGCCGGAACAAACAGGTTGCGCAGGTTCGAATACGGCGCTCTGTCTCGAATAGCCCGTAGTGTTGACGTTTGCGATGTTCTGTGCCGTCACGTCAAGGCCGTATCTCTGGGTGCTCAAAGCTGTTCTGCCTATATTAAATACCGCCCCCAAGTTTGACATGATCAGGCCTCCCGGCTGAAAAGGATATTGGCGCCCGGTCTACTCACATGACATTTGTCGTTATAGACAATCCTGCCTGTTGCCTCACCTGCTATTATCGAGACCATTTCATCAAGAAACCTGAGCGAGTCATCCATAAAGCCCATATTTTCCTTTCTCAAAGCGTCTATCTCAGCCTTCAGCCTTATAATCCTCAGGAACAGCTCATGGAATCTAGGTTTACTTTCAGGCGGCACCAGATCGGCTATAGCATTCAGCTCAACTGCTTTTTTATTTGTGCCTTTATTAACCGTTGAAAGGATCTCCTTTCTGATGGATTTTATTTTGGAGCATATTTCCGTCTTGTTCTTGGATATCAGCCATAATTTATCCAGATCGATATTAAGCAGTGAATCCCTTTCCTGCATAAAACAATGGCGCAGTTCATCGTATAGCAGGATCTTATCGCAAATAAGCATTTCAACCGGTTGGAAATCGATATGTTCCATAACTGAACTCCCTGTCTATTAATCGGCACATAATGGCATAAACTTTATTGTTTTGGCGCTTTTCATCCCGCTCAAAGTGACCGCTGCGCGCATGCTCAGCCACACGGCCGGGAGTATCCATATTTGGTAAAGTTCGGTGCAGCAAATTTTCCGGTCGGGCCGCAGTGAATAAAAAATCTTGGAACTTATCACTTCAATCGTTCGAGAAGCATCTCCCCGAGTCCTATCCCCCCTCCCTTTGCGATTCCCAGGGCAAGGCTATCATCAAACATCGATTCAATCATTTTACCCGCATTATTGTTGAAAAACAGGCTTTCTCCGGCTATTCCCGTCCTCGTTGATTTCAACATATGGCCTATAAAAATGGATTCAAACTCGGCGCAGGCCTTTTTGAGTCTTCCGGAAGATACATCCTTATTTATTTCCGTTAAACCCGGCTCCGATGAAATTTGCTTCAACATACCGATTCTCCTTTACATGATTTCCAATTCGCCCTGCAGTGCACCTGCCGCCTTCATTGCCTGCAGGATGGTAATGAGGTCTCGTGGAGTTACACCGATGGCATTAAGGGCTCTGACCAGCTGGCCGATCGTTTTCCCCTCCGGAACCAGAAGGAGTCGAGTCTTCTCCTCTGAGACATCTAAATCGCTGTCCGGGGAAACAACCGTACTGCCCCCTGAGGCCACTATCGCCCCTCCTTCCATTTGTGTCGGGGCAGAGCCCCTTCCGCCTGACGGCGCAAAGGGCGCGGGTTGTGAAACCTCGTTTGACTCCTTTATCTGAATGCTCAAATTTCCATGAGCAACAGCAACTTTTGAGATCTTGACGTTTTCCCCTATTACTACTGTTCCGGTCCTCTCATTGACGATAACCTTTGCCACGGACCCCGGAACTACCTCGAGTTTGCCGATTAAAGCAAGAAAGTCGACAACCCGATCCTGAAACAACCCGGGAATCCTGAATTTTAAAGTACCGGAGTCTATAGGTCTGGCTATGTCATCTCCAAACTTCGAATTAATGACACCGGCGATCCCGGAAGCAGTGCCGAAGTCAGGATTGTTTAAAATTATGGTTAATTCCTTCCTATTGTTGAGGGACAAGGGGATTTCTCTTTCCACCGTAGCCCCTCCACTGATTCTCCCAACCGTAGGATGGTTCTTCGTGACACCCCCGCCCGCCGCCCCGCCGGCGCTGAAGCCGCCGATTGTCACGGAACCCTGGGAAAGGGCGTATACTTTTCCATCGACACCCTTTAGCGGAGTCAGCAGAAGAGTCCCCCCCTGAAGGCTTTTGGCGACACCGATTGAGGACAGGGTTACATCAATCTTTTTTCCTATCCTTGCAAACGGAGGAAGAGTCGCATTAACCATCACCGCCGCGACATTTTTGACTTTCAGATCTTCGGGATTGACATGGATTCCGACATGTTCAAGCATATTTGCAAGGCCCTGAATTGTAAAACTTGTCCCCCCTGTGTCACCGCTGCCATTCAGGCCGATCACCAGACCATACCCGAAAAGCTGGTTAGGCCTGATGCCTTTAATTGAAACGATATCCTTTATCCTTGCGCAATCTCCTTCACTGGATAAAAAGAGAATAAGCGCTGAGATGATCAGCGGTAAAATCCTAAAACGGCCACACATGATCAAGCGCCCTCCCCAACCACCCGGGTTTCTGTTTATCCGCCAGTGCTCCGATACCCGCGTAGCATATCCTGGCATCAGCCACATATGTCGAAGCGATCTCGTTTGACGGACTTATATCCTCCGGCCTTATTATCCCCGACAGGGCTATATACTGCGTCTCATTATTGATCTTGATCTGTCTTTTCCCGTTTATGTAGAAATTTCCGTTGGGCAGGACCCTTATAATCACGGCGGAAACATACGCCTTGACGTGTCCGTCTCTGTCACTGGAACCTTCACCATCGAACTCTGAATTCAAGGTGGCATTTATAAGATCGTCCTGACCCGGAACCTGAGCAAGCCTGGAATTTTTATCGGCCAGAGCCTGCATATAACCCAGGAACTTGAGGTTTGCGTTTACAGTCGATGATCTGCTCGCGCTGGTATTTGCATTGAGTTCCGCCTCCGGATCCTCCACGATCCTGACGATCACGATATCTCCGATTTTTCTCGCCCTCATGTCAGGGAAAAGGCTGACGCCCCTTACCTCCGACCATAACGAACCCTCCGCCGTCTCAGGCTGCCTGTAATCAGAAAATTGCGGCTCATGGATTCTTTTAATTTCAGGCACGTCAGAGGTCCTTAGCGGGAAGGCGGCACACCCGGACAGGAAGGCAATCATCACCAATATAAATATATCCTTTTTAAGGACCATTTTACTCCCCTAAAAATTTACCATTACGGCCAAATTGTTAATGACCCTTGCGTATATTTCTTTTTTGCTGATTATGTTTTCAACTTTTACAAGCTCTCCAAGGCAGCCCTTTTCCATAACCCTGCCTGGAATAGTCACCTTTAAATCATCCGATTCCGCCATGATGGTTACCATATCCCCCCTTTTCACTGCGGGAGTTTTTTCAACCATCCATCCTTTAAGGCAGGTATCCGCTTTTACATTATGTTTCATCGTCAGCCCTACCACCTTGCTCAATCCCCTCACGGTGTTAGGCGGCATGTGAGATATATTTTTTCTAGCCAGATAGACATCATCCTCTCTGATGATATCCTTCCTTTTAAGGTCACGGGAAGCGCAGACTACGGACTCAAACACATCTATCCAGGAATAAATCCGCACATTATTTTCTTCTATCCCGTTCACACTTACAATGGCATTCAATTTAACGTTTCCGGCAAGCCTTCCGGTATCTTTCCGGCTCAATCTGATGCTGATCTTTCCCACCGGAACAGCCCTGTTTCGGCTGACCTTGACTTTGGATACAATGATATCCGATTCCTCTTTTCCTAAGTTCCGACAAAGATATTTCAAAAGGCATCTTTTGAACTTGAAATCCGGTATGGATTGAAAGCCCTGATCAATTACTTCACTGCTATTGCTTTTTGCGGTCGACTCCGCATTGAAAGGAAAACAAAACCCCCAAAAACAGGCCAGAAAAATAATGACATGTACATTCTTAACCATGGGGATTACCTCTTGAGGTTATTGGCAATCTGCAGCATGCTGTCCGCCGTCTGTATTGCCTTGCTGTTTACCTCATAGGCCCTCTGGGCCATTATCATGGAAACCATCTCTTCTACCACATCCACATTAGACATCTCGATGAAGCCCTGAGCTATGGTCCCCAAACCTTCCGAACCGGGAGTGCCGCTGACTGCTTCCCCCGACGCATCCGTGGATCTATATAAATTATGCCCCAGACTATATAGACCGGCAGGGTTTGCAAAACTGTATAATTCTATTTCCCCGAGGGAAGTTCCCTGACCCGAAGGATCAAAGGCCGTTACTGTTCCGGTGCCGTCGATATTAATAGATACCGTATCTGTCGGAACGGTCATCTCCGGTTGCAGCTTGTCACCATTGGGCGTACATATGTTTCCGTCGGCATCCAGTTTGAAATTGCCCGCCCTGGTATACAGCTCTTCGTCATTGTTGAGCACCTTAAAGAAGCCCTTGCCCTCTATAACCATATTCAATTCATCTTTTGTCTCTTTAAAATCCCCCTGCATGAACATTTTTTGCACACCGAGAGGCATTGTGCCCATACCGATTTGAATGCCGGTGGGGATCTGGCTGCCGTCGGATGTTCTTGATCCGGCCTGATTAACGGTCTGATACATCAAGTCCTGAAATTCGGACCGGCTCTTTTTGAAGCTTACGGTCCCTACGTTGGCCAGGTTATTGGCAATAACATCGATCGTCATCTGCTGTGCGGCCATTCCGGATGCCGCCGACCACATTCCCCTTAACATAACTATTCTCCCCCCTATTACTGCAGGCCGACATCATTAATCATTTTACTCGTCATTTCATCCATGCACTGAATCGCCTTCTGGGCCGATTCATAAGCCCTGAAGGTCTCTATCATCTTGATCATTTCTGTTGTCGGGTCGACATTTGATTTCTCAAGATAGCCCTGCCTAATATCGACATTTTCTGTCGCAAAGAGTTCCTCGTCTCCCCCCTGATAGCTATAGTATGAAGAACTCTCCTTTTTGAAGAATTGAGACCGGTTGGAATCCACCACCAGCATCTTGTCGACAGGAGCGTTATCCACTGAAATCTGCCCGTCTGTTCCTATGGACACACAATTTCCATCGATTCTTATTGGACCGTTCCGCCCCAAGACCTTAAAGCCGTTCTGGGTTACCAAGAAGCCCTCCGCGTCCAGGCTGAACGAGCCATTCCTTGCATATCGGATACCGCCGGGCACCTGTATCTTGAAAAATCCCTTTGACCCAAGCGCCACATCGAGCTTGTTACCGGTATAGATAACAGAACCCTGGCTGAAGTCCGTTTCGGAATTATACTGCATGGACAGTGTTTCATTAAATGAGACGACATCCTTTTTAAAGGCATTAGTACTAATATTTGCAAGATTATTGGCTATATTGTCGAATCTCACCCTTTGAAGTAGGGCACTGTCCAGTACATTATGAATTCCGGATATCACGTTGACTAACTCCTTTTGGTTTTTTGATGAACCCGCTACTTTATACAAGCAATATTAATGCCATAAAAGCAAAGACGCTAATCGTGCCCTAAAGGCCCGATAATATCTCTAATTCCACCGGCATCCGGAAAAATTCATAGGCCGGGAGGAAAAAAATTCCCATACTGCTCAATGCAAATGAACTTTTTGCCTGGTCCTATAAACTGAAGCGGATTTCCCCGATCACCTGTCTTTATCGGCATTCAGTGAATATACAAAGTTCAACAATTCTGCGACGATGACATACAAGGTAGGGGGAATCTCCTCATTCAGATCAAGCTGCGACAAGACCTCAATCAGATCAGGGTCGTTGTGGATGTGTATATTGTGCTCCCTTGCTGTCTTAATAATCTTCCGGGCCACGTCTCCCGTTCCCATTGCAGTGATCTTGGGCGCATTATCCAATTCAGGCAGATACTTTAACGCAACTGCCTTATCCTGTTCTTTGCTTTTTTTCATTTACGCGACAAGGCAAATGGAACTGCCTTCTTCCTTAACAATTTCCTTAAGAAGCGATTGCCTTACTATCCCCGGTTCCTTAAGACGGCACTCCATATGGTGGATTTTGAAGCCCCGGTCTTTCAGGTTCCTGATAAAAGATATCATATTGTTTTCAATAAGCACTTTTGTCTCTTCTTTAGTAATCAAAAATCTTCCCTTAATCTCTTGTTCTTTTATGGCGAGATCCGCCCTTACAGGTCCAAGGTCGGACAACTCCAGTAAAAGAGTTATATTGAATATGTTTTTGCCGGAGTCTTGTTTATCACGTTTACCCTTTGCCTTCCGAGGCATATGAATTAACAACTGACCCACGGTAAAAAACCCGTCGGGAAATTGAATCGGAACAGGCAGAAAAATTTTCCCTTCCTCTTCCAGTCCCAGAAGATTAAGTACCTGGATGTTTTCTATGGTAGAGATGAATCTTCTCAGAAGAGCCCCTCCTGCCTGATTAAGTTCAAGGAATCTTGACACCAGACCCTTCAGGTCTCCTCCTGCCAGTCTGCTAAGATTGACTCCGGTAATTTTTTTGTTCATTAATGCCTTAAGGAGTTTTGCCTCCCAACCCAGGCCCGACTTGTCGATTAATATCTTTAGCATGTCCGGTCCGGGTTTCAAGAATATCCGATGAGCCAACTCGTCCAACAGTTCTCTGAACCTGGCACTTTCCGCTTGCGGTAAGCCCAGACGATCCATGTTTTCACTTATGCTTTCCCACAGATTTTCCTTCATTGCCGACAGTATCATGGAAACATTAATTGTACTGCGACCTGCGAATCTAATTCCAAGGAGTTTAAGGGTTGGGGTAGGCAGGGATTCTTCAACCCTAAGAGATAAAATATCCCCTTCACTCATCCGCACATCTGTTCGTGCTGTTACTTTTTCCCCTTTTACAAGAAGCAAGGCCTCGTTTGAACCGAGCAATTTCAACACCTTTCCCTCAAAGACTTCATTTTTGCTTAATTTGAGTGAAGAAGCGACACCCGAATCGGTTTTGAGGGGTTTTTTTGATACGGACGATGGAGGATATCTATCTGAACTCATATAATTTATTTGTATCAAGATGCACCTTCAGCACTTCCTGCCTGGGAAAGGTTTCTCTTTAAACCTAATACCAGTTTAACTTCCCCCTTGGAGACCTCAAGTATCTGCGCAATTTTTTCAAAATCGTTACCCTCCCTTGACAACCTCAGAATCTCCCTTTCCTGGTCTTTTAGAGACGCGGTATTGTTGACATCTCCAGGGCCTCTTTCATAAGAAAAAAGCACTGCATCAGCTCTGTTCAACAGGACATTCAAACTCATTATCCTGTCGTCCAGTTTCTCATTAAGATCTTTTATGAGCTTGTGCTTTTCTCCCAGTTCCTTTCTTAATTGACTTGAAACTTTATCCGCGTCGGTCAGCAAAGATTCAAATATTTTTGTTCCATCGCGCAGTGCCTTACCGCTGTTGAGAGGTCTTGATTTCCTTATTAAAATCGCAACAAAAAAAACGATTACGGCATCGATTCCTATAAGTGCAAAAATCAGAAACTTCAGTTCAATGGATGTCATGGTTATACCTTTATATCAATAAGCCTTTTTTCCGACGGATCGGACACCTCATTTGTTTTTTTCTTCATTGGATCTCTTTTATTTTCTCCGGGAGCTTCATTCCCTTTCTCTTCTTCGTCACCCTTAATATTTACCCTGTCGCCTCCTGCAGAATCCTGAACCTTTGATCTTTCCTCTTTTTTCTTTTTCTCCGCTTTTTGTGCGACAAATTGTTGATTCAATTCCAGATCCTGCCTTCTTATGTTATGGACTTCCTTTATGGCATCTCCCTGACCCAAGACAATATTCGTATCACTTAGACCGGACATTTCTTCCTCCAACTCAGAGCAAAACCATTAAGATTTCAGCGGTTCGTTCTTAAAAGTCAGATCTACATCCGCAGCGCAATTACCGTCATTTCGTCACTGCTTGAATACAAAGCAAGTCAAACAGCCAAGAGATCGATTATGTATACATTATCGATCTTCCCCACAGTTAAAACCCTGTTAACGGCTCTGATAATACACTTTTTGATTTCCTCCGGTGATGGTATGTCTTGATATTCAGCCATCTCCTCCGACAACATATCATAGATGATTCCTCTAAGCCGGCATCCGTCCGCTAAAATCTTTTCTCTTAGTTTTTGATTCGGGAGATTGAAGGCAATGGATAAAGTGATGTAGCAATATTTTTTACTCCCCTGGAAAGGAATTACAAATGAGCGAAATTCGGCTGATTGACCCCTTTCGATTGCAAATTTGACAAGATGACCGACTTCCTTTTTATCAGTTGGTAAAGGAGTAATTGCATGCCTGACCATATGATATCCGATCGTGGAAAAAGCAAATAGGCCGATTGCGAAAGTCAAGCATAAAAAAGCTTTCCTTTTGGATCTTTTTTCAGCGCCTTTTGCGGATTTCGTGTCAGGACTTGATTCGACGATTATGTCTTCCGGCTCATCCAATTCATTTCCTGAGAATTGTTCCCCGGTTTCCCCGATGTCATCTAATATAATGGCGGAGGATTGTTCTTTTTTGTCATCCATCTTCATAATATGATTTGAGTTTTACCCTTAGTTTCAGTATCGTCTTTGAATGAATTTGGGATACCCTTGACTCTGTTAAATGCAACACCTCACCTATTTCTTTTAATGTCAATTCATCATAGTAATATAGTGCGACGACCAATTGCTCTTTTTTCGCAAGACTTAAAATTGCCTTAGAAACGATATTTTTCAATTCCTTTATTTCTAACTCATTTAAAGAAGAAGGTGTACTGGATGTACGGTCGGTAAATTTTGGGACGTTTCCATCCGACATGATCTCGTCAAGGCTTAAAAGACTTACCCCCTGCGCCCGCCTGATCATTTTGTGATATTTATCAATATCTACACCCATTTCCTTGGCAATCTCAAAATCTTCCGGTTCCCTGCCAAGCCTGAAGGTTAGCGCGTTGAAGGTATTTTCAATCCTGTGCACGTCTTTCATGACGGATCTTGAAACCCAACCCATTTTCCGCAATTCATCCAACATTGCTCCCTTTATCCTATGCTCGGCATATGTTTGAAATTTGAACCCCATTTCGGGATCGAATTTGTCTAAGGCATCATATAATCCGAGGATTCCAGCGCTCATCATTTCTTCCCTCGAAACATTGGGGGGCAAACGAATTGCCATTCTGTCCGCAATGTGTTTTACAAGAGGGGCACATTCCAGAATGCGTTCTTCTCTGGTTTTGCTATCCTTATGGTCTCGGCCTGTTTTGATAGCCTGATGATACTTATTGATTTGTGGCGTCATTATTTATTCCTGCTGTTTGCCCGATTAATCTTTTCCACAGAAATTTGATATTGCCGTCAAGCGGTATTTTATCGATCCGGTTTATAAGATAGTCAGCTAATTGACGAAACTTTTTACAACAAGGCGCTTCAGGGTAACTGCATAGGACAGGCTCTCGTTTGCTTACAGCCTTTACCACGAAATCATCCTTTGGAATATATCCCGCGTAATCTATGAAAATATCGCCTAAGAATCTATCCACCACTTTGGTAAGGTTTTCGTAGACTGATTTTGCCTGCTTTTCGTTTTTAGCCATATTGATCAAAAGGGTAAAATTCTTGGTACCGTGTTTGTGATACATGACTTTCAAAAGGGCATAGGCATCTGTTATCGATGTAGGCTCAGGCGTCAAAACAATGATTCTTTCCTGTGCCGCCAAGTTGAAATATAGGACATTGGAAGAAATACCGGCACCCGTGTCAATCAGCAGAATGTCATACATGCTGTTCAAGTTATCAAATTCATTTAAAAGATTTATTTTATGACCTTCCGTCAAATTGGCGAGTTCCTGTACACCGGAACTCGCTGGAATTACAGACACCCCTTCAGGGCCTTTAACAATAATCTGAGATAAATCCTTTTCTCCCCTGATGACTTCATCAATGTTATGCTCCGGATTAAAACCAAAAATAATATCGATGTTGGCCAACCCCAGGTCCGCATCAAATATCAGGACCCTTTTGCCCATTCGCTGACATGCAATAGCAAGATTACCGACAATATTTGTTTTACCGACCCCACCTTTACCGCTGGTAACGGCAAAGACGGCGGGAGTATTTACAGCGGTAAATGTTCCATTTTGATTTTTTGTTCTGAACTCAAAAATCCTGTCGGATTCCCCCTTTATTATTCTTCTTAAACGTGTTGCCTGATCCATCCTTTTATTCTCCGATAAAAAATTATTTAGGCTTAAGGATCTTGGAGTTGCAGCTTCCGGCTTGGAAAAATTATAAGGCCGGATTTAAATTTCTTTGTGTTCATCCGGAAAGGCTCTTTCCCGGATTCTTGCGAAAAACAATCGGCCGTCAGCTGAAAGCAAAAACCATGGGAAAACCTTAAATTAAGATGATTGCCGAGCGATTCATCCGGGAATTTCTTATTTCGGGGTAAGAAGCAATTGACCCAGTCGCCCTAAACCCCGAAATGTTGGAAATCCAAACCGCTGAAAGAAAACGGCCCTTCATGTTTGTTATTCAGTAACATTTTTAAAATGCTTTTCTTATTCGCCGGCTCAATATCTTCCGGAACATTCTGTCCGGTAGTAATG
>Ga0272444_10000470_pt1 | contig 42465 bp, 32 predicted proteins | sample SSMForm13_FD_201033 | JGI IMG/M metagenome (GOLD analysis project Ga0272444, IMG submission 201033) | Marine sediment archaeal communities from Little Sippewissett salt marsh, Falmouth, MA, United States - SSM-Form-13 | ecosystem: Environmental > Aquatic > Marine > Wetlands > Sediment ... | reverse complement strand
GTATATTAGATATATCTTGTATACTAGTTATTTTCGTAACTGGTTGCCGGCGGCGGCTCTGACCGGGGTCCGGCACATGGGAGGAAAACATGATATTCAAGACCGTCAGGTCAGCCGTGCTGGCCGGAACACTGGTGTGCGCCTCGATAACAGGGGCCATCTCCGCGGAACTGAAATGGGCCCACGTCTACGAGGAGGGCTCCGATTATCACCAGGTCGCGCTTTGGGCGGCAGACGAAGTCGCCAAGCGCACGGACGGCCGGGTGGAGATCAAGGTCTTCCCCGCATCGTCGCTGGGCAAGGAAGTCGAGATCAACGAAGGCCTCGGCATCGGCGCCGTCGACATCATCTATACCGGTCCGAGTTTCGTTGAGCGCTACTACGGCCCGATCGCCATCTCCGACTACCCGTTCATCATGCGGGGCTACGATCACTGGAAAACCTACCGCGACAGCGACCTCTTCCAGGACCTGTCCGCAGGCTACAAGGAAGCCACCGGCCATACGGTGATGGGGCTGGTCTATTACGGCCAGCGCCATGTGACCTCGAACTTCCCCGTCCTCAAGCCGGAAGACATGAAGGGACTGAAGATCCGCGTGCCGAACTCGCCGGTCATGCTGATGTTCCCCAACGCGGTGGGCGCCAACCCCACGCCGATGGCCTTCTCGGAAGTTTATCTCGCGCTTCAGCAGGGTGTGGTCGATGCGCAGGAAAATCCCCTGCCGACCATCAAGTTCAAGAAGTTCTACGAGGTTCAGTCGAACATCAACCTGACCGGCCACATCCTCAATTCGCTGCTGATCATCGCGTCGGATGCCGCCATGTCGGGAATGGGCGATGACGCGCAGGCCGTGGAGGAGGTGCTGAAGCAGGCCGCCGAAAAGGTCTCCCAGAGCATCTATCAGCAGGAACAGGACCTGGTCTCATGGTTCCGCGAGCAGGGCGTCGCGGTCAACGAGGTCGACAAGGCGCCGTTCCAGGACGCGGTCAAGCCGATGCTGACCGACGAATCCAAGGTGCCTTACACGCTTGAGCAATTCGAACGTCTGCAGGGTCTCTGAGTTGAGGGAGCCCGGTAACAGACATGAACCACTCGAACGATGACGGTTTCGAGGAGCGGCGCGCAGGGGAACCTGCGCGTTCGCATTCCGACTTTGAAGACGATGATGGCGCGCCGATCGATTTCAGGCCGGTCGACCTTCCGGGACTGATTGCCCTGTGGTGCCTGGCGGTCATCGTGTTCCTGCAGTTCTTCACCCGCTACGTGCTGAACGACAGTCTGGCCTGGACGGAGGAAATCGCCCGTTATGTGCTGATCCTGGTGGCCTTTCTGGGGGCGATCACGGTGACCCGGAAGGGCACGCACATCTTCCTCGAGTTCTTCTACCGCTACATCCCGGCCGTTGCCGGCAAGTGGCTTGCCGTCGCCATGGAAGCCCTGGCGTGTTTCTTCTACGGCTACATGGCCTGGGTCGCGGTTGAACTCGCCCTCAAGACCAGAACCAAGATGGCATCGGCCGAGATCCCCAAGAGCCTCGTCTACTGGGCGGTCGCCGCCGGGCTTGCCGTCATGGCCGTCTACTCGGCCTGCTGGCTGATCCGCAAACTGCGCCAGAACCCCGAGCGTGTGATCCACGATCTCGAAGCACATGCCCTTTCCGACCTTTCCGACTGATGTGAGGCAATTCCCCGCATGACGCTTGTCCTGATGTTTGTCCTGCTCTTCGTGCTTCTGATCGCGGGAGCGCCGGTGGCCGTCGCTCTCGGCGTATCGTCCCTGTTCTTCATCGCCACCAGCGGGATGCCCAGCCTTGTCGTGCTGCACAACATGGTCAACGGCATCAACTCGTTTCCGCTCATTGCCGTGCCGTTCTTCATTCTGGCCGGGCACCTGATGAATTCCTCCGGCATCACCACGAAGATCTTTGCCTTTGCCCGCGCGATGGTCGGATGGATGCACGGCGGCCTCGGTCACGTGAATGTGGGCGCCAGCGTCATCTTCGCCGGCATGTCCGGAGCGGCGGTCGCCGACGCCGGAGGGCTGGGAAACATCGAGATCAAGGCGATGCGGGACGCCGGCTACGATACCGACTTCTCGGTCGGCATCACGGCCGCCTCGTCGACCATCGGTCCGATCATTCCGCCGTCGCTGCCTCTCGTCGTCTACGGCGTGATCGCGGATACCTCGATCGGCCAGCTCTTCGCCGCCGGGCTGATCCCCGGTCTTATCATGGCGCTTGCCCTGATGATCATGGTGGCCCTGTATGCCCGCCTCCGGAAATACCCCCGCGACGACCGGTTCCGGTTTTCCGTTTTCCTGCGCACCTTCGCCGACGCGATCCTGCCGCTCATGACGCCGGTCATCATCGTCGGCGGCATCCTCTCGGGCATGTTCACCCCCACCGAAGCCGCCATCGCGGCGGTGGCCTATGCCCTGTTTCTCGGGCTCTTGATCTATCGCACCTTGAACTGGAAAAGCGTCCTCAAGGTCTCCATGGACACCATCGAGACCACCGCTTCCATAATGCTGATCGTAGCGGCATCCGCCATCTTCGCCTGGATCCTGACCGCAAATCAGGTTGCGCAGGTTTTCGCCAGGGAGCTTCTCGGCTTCGTCCACGACCCGACCGCGGTCCTGCTTGTCATCATGCTGATCGTGCTGGTGGTCGGCTGCTTCATGGAGACCATCGCGGCGATCACCATCCTCACGCCGGTGCTTTTGCCGGTCGCGGTCTCGATCGGCGTGGACCCGGTGCATTTCGGCATCATCCTGATACTGAACCTGATGATCGGCCTGCTGACGCCGCCAGTGGGAATGGTGCTCTATGTTCTGTCGAAGGTGTCGAACGTGCCGTTTGAACGCTGTGTCAGGGCGACCGCGCCGTTCCTGGTTCCGCTGGTGACGGTGCTCCTGCTTCTGACCTTCGTCCCCGGACTGTCGATGTGGCTGCCCACCATGCTCTACCGGTGAGAGGCGGTGTCCCTTAAAGCCCGAACACCCACCGGCCGATGGTGGCGGCAATGACGAACACCACCGCGATGCTGATGACATCGAGCAGGGCGCCGGCGCGCAGCATCTGCTGCGCCGTGACCGCGCCCGATCCGAACACGATCGCGTTGGGCGGGGTGGCGACCGGCAGCATGAACCCGAGCGAGGCGGCAAGCACCACCGGCAGCGCCAGGGTCAGGGGATCCGCGCCCATGCCGACGGCGGCCGCCCCCGCGACCGGCAGGAATACCGCGGCCATGGCCGTGTTGGAGGCCAGTTCGCCCAGATAGACGATCACCACCATGACCGTAAGGATCAGCAGACCGGCCGGCAGCGTGGCAAGGGCGCCCATGCCGGTGCCGATCCAGTCGGCCAGTCCGGTGCTGCCGATGGCGCCGGCGAGCGACAGGCCGCCGCCGAACAGGATCAGCACGTCCCAGCGCAGGGTCTTGATGTCGTCCCATTCCAGCAGGAAACGCCCCTCGGACCAGCGGTCGGGAAGGATGAACAGGGCGAGCGCCCCGATCATGGCGATGCCCGCGTCGGAAAGCGGCAGGCCGGGAACGAGGTCGGCGATGAGCGGCCGCGTCAGCCACAGGAGCGCGACCGCGACCATGACGCCGGCGACCGTGTATTCCTGCCGCGACATCGGTCCCGGGTCCTCCGAGCCGTCATGGCCGGAGGCCAGGACCGTGTCCGGGAACGCCGCCGGCACCTTGAACGCGATCTTCGTCAGCAGGATCCATGTCACCGGCAGGAGCACCAGAACCGCCGGAATGCCCACCAGCATCCATTCCGCAAAGCCGATGCGGATGTCGTAGGTTTCCAGCAGAAAGCCGGCAAAGAGCGCATTCGGCGGGGTGCCGATAAGGGTGCCCATGCCGCCGATGGTGGCGCCATAGGCAATTGCCAGCATCAGCGCCGGGGCGAAGGCGGTCCGCGGGTCATCCGGGCGGCCGGAGCCTTCACGGCACAAGGTGGTCACGATCGACTGGGCGATCGGCAGCATGACCATGGAGGTCGCCGTGTTGCTCACCCACATGCTCAGGAAAGCGGTGATCGCCATCATGCCGGCGATGATCCCGGGCGGGCTCTGACCGACCCGGCGCAGGACCTTCAGGGCAAGACGCCGGTGAAGCTGCCAGCGTTCCAGCCCACGGGCCAGAATGAAGCCGCCGAGAAACAGGAAGATCAGCGGGTTGGCGTAGGACTGCGCCGCGCTGTCGAAGGAACTGATCCCGAGCAGCGGAAACAGCACCAGCGGCACGAGCGCGGTCGCCGCCAGCGGAAGCGCCTCGCTCATCCACCAGATCGCCATCAGCAGGCCGACCGCCGCCGTCGCCCAGCCCTCGGCCGTGAGGCCGTCGGGATGCGGCAGGGCCAGGATTGCGACGAAGGCGATCAGGCCGCCGAGAAGACCGGCCTTTTTCGAAGTCACGACAAGGGAGGTCGGGGAGGAATCAGAAGACATCGTCCTGGCCAGTCGTTTACGGTCGGTCGTGTTGGTGTCGAAAACACGACAGCAACCTAAAAGGTGACGGGCGCGGGCGCCAGCACACGTGCCGGGCTTTTTTCAAATGGACGCAACAAAAGGCCCGCTCCGCTACCGACCCTGCCTTATGAAGTGACGAGAGGAATGCCGCTTGCACCGGTCTCCCCCTAAAGAGCAGGCAATCGCATTTGATCGAATTCGCCGGCAACAGGCTCGTGTGTTACCCATCATACCGGTTCGTACCCCCAATTTACCTCTCCCATGGGGAGAGGTCGGAGCAAAGCTCCGGGTGAGGGGATGTAGCCTTTCCGTATCCTCGATAACTTTGTTCCCCTCACCCCAACCCTCTCCCAATGGGAGAGGGAGCTTGGCTTTGCCAAATGCAATTGCCCTGCCCTCAAGCGGGAAGTTACAAGCGGAGCAAGCGGCAGATCCATCTCTTGCCCGCGCAACGAAAAGCCCCGGCAGCGCGGCTGCCGGGGCCTGTCCCGTTTCAAACGATGCGGATCTTACGCCGCGGCGTTATAAAGGCGATTGTAGACGAAAGGCGATGCCTTCAGGCCCGACAGGGTCTTGGCGCCTGCCAGGACGCCGAGATCGGCGAGCGGCTCGATCAGGACGACCAGCATGTAGGCCGCGCCGAACGAGGTGACCGATGCGATGTTTTCCGCGCCGAAGCCCTGGCCGTAGAACGCCCAGAAGGCGACCCAGCCGACGATGCCGCCCTGATAGGCGGTCGAAAGCACCAGGGCCTGGCGGTATTCGATGTTCACGTAAGGCGTGTCGGCCGGAATGATGCGCTTGGCGATCTGGCTGATGGCAAACAGCGGGACCAGCAGCGTGGTGACGTTGATGCCGTATTGCGGCAGGTCGAAGGGCGCGAAGAACAGGCCCTGCAGCAGCAGCCCCGCGGCCAGTCCGATCGCGGCCGGTCCGGCGCCGAACATCAGGTAGATGGTCGAGCCGAGGATCAGGTGAACTTCCGAAACGCCGACCGGGTAATGCGGCAGGATCTGGAAGAAGCTGAAGACCAGCGCCGTGGCAAGGACGCCGCGGCTGGCAAGCGCGGACAGTCCGCCGTCGGTGCGCACCGTGTTGAAGGCGAATTTGGCAGCCAGGCCGAGGGAGGCGGCCGCCGTTGCGTAGCTGAGGACGATCTTGGTGCCGTCGACGATGCCGGGTTCGATATGCATGTTTGTCTCCTTTCCACACCCGCCGTGTGGGAGGTTTGGGGAAGGCGCGGACGCGCGCCGGTGCGTCGATGGCAGGTCTCCTGGCTCGCGGTTCATCACCTCGCCCGCCTTCCCGGTCATTGGAAGACCAGTGGCCGTTGGGCTCGGCGAACCGCTCACAGTTGCGGGGGCAGCCACGGTCTTGGTCCCTGCTGGGTACGCCGCACCGTGTTCCCTTTTCATCCGCCGCGTCTTCTGCTTGGCGGAACCATCACCCTCCAAGGTGATCGAAACCGATGACGCATGCAAGTTTTTTTGCGCCCGCCCGAGCGTTTGCCAGAGCGATTACCAGAGCGTTTCCCGTCTCGTTTACCCGTTCGTGCGCCCGTGTGAGTGGCGGAGGGAGATCTCCGGAATAATGCCATGGAAACAAGGCCGCGTGACTGTCGCCGAAGGTTCATATGAGCGACACACGCCATTCATATGAAAACCATACGAAGCACAGGCGGTAGCGCGCGGGCGTCTGGAAAAGAGTCCCGCTGCCCGAAAATACATCTTGTGACCGGGGCCGCCGGCCTCATCGTTTGGGAGCAATTATCATGGCTTATCGTAAGACCGCCGCCAGCCTCGTGGCCGCGGCTGCCATGCTTGGCACGTCGACTGTTTCTTATGCGGCAACCGACATCAGCTGGTGGCACGCTATGGGCGGCCGCCTTGGCGAAGTCGTCAACGAAATCTCCGCCGGCTACAACGCGTCCCAGGACGCCTGTAACCTGACCCCGGTCTACAAGGGCGGATACGAAGACACCCTGACCGCGGGCATCGCCGCCTTCCGTGCCGGCGAACAGCCGAACATCATCCAGGTTTTCGACGCCGGTTCGGCAACCATCATCGGTGCGAAAGGCGCCGTTCTGCCGGTTGAGGATCTGCTCAAGGACAACGGTGTCGCGTTCGACATCGAGGACTACATCGCCGGCGTCCGCTACTTCTACGCCGACAGCGCCGGCAAGATGATCGGCATGCCGTTCAATTCGTCCGCGCCGATCCTCTACATCAACAACGAAGCGATGGAAAAGGCCGGCGTCGAAGCGCCGAAGACCTACGAGGACTTCGAGAAGATCGCGCCGAAGCTGAAGGACGCAGGCTACGTGCCGCTCGTTCAGTCCCACATTCCGTGGGAGTTCATCGAGAACTTCAAGTCCCGCCACAATGTTGCGTTCGCCAGCAACAACAACGGCTACGACGGCGCCGCCGGCACCGAGCTGGTGTTCGGCGAGCCGATCCGCAACCACTTCAAGTCCGTCAAGAAGTGGCTCGACGAGGGCCATTTCGGCTACTACGGCACCGGCTGGGGCGACAACCAGACCCCGTTCAACGACGGCAAGGTCGCCCTGTGGATCGGGTCTTCCGGCTCCTTCGGCGGCATTTCCAAGACCGTGCAGTTCCCGTTCTCCGCGACCTACCTGCCTTACTGGGAGTCGGTTGAAGGCGCCGGCACCGCTTCCTTCATCGGCGGTGCCGCCCTGTTCGCCATGTCCGGCAAGCCGGATGCGGAAAACAAGTGCGTTGCCTCCTTCTTCGAATATCTGACCTCTCGGGAAGTCCAGTACCAGTGGCACCGTGAAACCGGCTATGTGCCGATCACCAACGCCGCCTACGAACTGGCGAAGAAGGACGGCCACTACGAGCGCACCCCGGCCGCCGAAGTCGGCATCAAGCAGCTGAACCTGCCGGCCGGCGAGTGGACCAGGGGCTACCGCATGGGCTTCTACGTCCAGATCCGCGACGTGATGAACCGCGAAATCGGCAAGGTCTTCTCCGGCGAGACCTCCGTCGACGAAGCCTTCGACACCATCAAGGCCGACGGCGACAAGCTTCTCGCCCGTTTTGCCAAGACCGTCGAAAACTAGGCCTCGGATTGAACGGGGCGGGGGCGCGGAAACCGCGCCCCCGCCACCTTGTCGCCTCCTGAGATGCAGTCCGGTCCGCCGGCGGTGAGACAATGAAAAAAGTCCAATTCCGGAACGCCTGGTTTCCCTACCTGCTGCTCCTGCCGCAGCTGGCGATCGTCGCGATCTTTTTCCTGTGGCCGGCAGCGGAGGCGGTGCGCTCCTCCTTCTACCTGGAAGACCCCTTCGGCTTCGGCGCCACCTTCGTCGGCTTCGACAATTTCGTCGATACGGTCACCTCCACCGACTACGGCCGGATCGCCCGGTTCACCGGCATCTTCACGTTCTTCGTCACCTTTCTGTCGCTGGGCATCGCCCTGCTTCTCGCGGTCAAGGCGGACAAGGTGATCCGCGGCGCGTCCACCTACAAGACGCTGCTCATGTGGGTCTATGCGGTCGCGCCGCCCGTGGCCGGCCTGATCGCCATCCTGCTGTTCGACCAGCATGTCGGCCCGATCGTCGATCTCGTCGCCCTGTTCGGCTGGAAGATGCAGATCGGCGTCAATTATTTCGACACCGGCTTTGCCATGGTTGCCGCAGCCGTGTGGAAACAGATCCCGGTCAACTTCATCTTCTTCCTGTCCGGCCTCCAGGGGATTTCCAGATCCGTTCAGGAGGCGGCGAGCATCGACTGCCGCTCCGGCTTCCGCCGCTTCTGGACCGTCACCTTCCCTCTGCTGGCGCCGACCGGGTTCTTCCTGCTGATCATCAACATCACCTACGCCTTTTTCGACACCTTCGGCATCATCGACGTCATCCTGAAGACCGAGCCCGGCAACAACCCGGTGACGCTGGTCTACAAGGTCTATCTCGACGGCTTCCGCGGCAATGATCTCGGCGGATCGTCGGCCCAGTCGGTCGTCCTGATGCTCCTCGTCTTCATCCTCACCGTCATCCAGTTCCGCCTCATCGAGCGGCGCATTCACTACACCTGAGGATTGGCCATGAAACGTCTTCAGATCATGGATCACGTCATTCTGCTGGCCGGCGTGTTCTTCATGGTGGCGCCGGTCTTCCTGGCGTTCCTGACGTCGACCCACGACGCGGTCACCATCTACCGCTCCGGCATGCAGTTTTCCCTGGGCGATCAATTCCTGGAAAACTACCACACGGTGCTGACCGAGGCGGGCGGCTTCACAAAGCAGGTCAACGGCCTGGTGATGCTGAAGAACTCGATGATCCTCGGCTTCGGCTTTGCCATCGGCAAGATCGTGATCTCGATGCTGGCGGCCTATGCCATCGTCTATTTCCGCTTTCCCTTCGCCAGCTTCTGCTTCTGGGTCATCTTTGCCACGCTTCTCCTGCCCTTGGAGGTGCGCATCCTGCCGTCCTACGAGATCGTCCAGTCGCTCGGCCTGGTGAACACCTATACCGGCATGATCGTGCCCCTGATCGCGTCCGCGACCGGAACCTTCTTCTTCCGCCAGTTCTTCATGTCGGTTCCAGAGGAACTTCTGGAAGCCGCCCGCATCGACGGGGCGGGCGCCTGGAAGTTCTTCATCGACATCCTCGTGCCGCTGTCGAAGACGATGATCGCGGCGATCTTCATCATCATGTTCGTCTACGGCTGGAACCAGTACCTCTGGCCGACGCTGATCACCACCGACGAGACGTTCTTCACCCTGGTGCGCGGCATCAAGCAGATCCTCAAGGTCTGGATCGGGGCGCAGATCCCCGACTACGACGAGGCCATGGCGCTCGCCATTCTGGCCATGCTGCCGCCGGTCGTCGTCGTCGTGGTCTTCCAGAGCTGGTTCATCAAGGGGCTCGTCGAGAGCGACAAGTGAGGGATTGAATGGCAACGATTACGCTCGATACGGTCCGCAAGGTCTATGCCGGCAACGTGGAGGCGGTCAAAGGCGTCTCGGTCGACATCGACGACGGCGAATTCATCGTGCTGGTCGGCCCGTCGGGCTGCGGCAAGTCCACCCTGTTGCGCATGATCGCGGGCCTTGAGGAGATCACCTCGGGCCAGGTCAGCATCGCCGACAGGGTCGTCAACGAGGTCGATCCGGCGGACCGGGACATCGCCATGGTGTTCCAGAACTATGCGCTCTATCCCCATATGACGGTCTACAACAACCTGGCCTACGGGTTGCGCAACCGGAAGATCGCCAGGGACGAAATCGACCGCCGGGTGAAGGAAGCCGCCCGTATCCTGGAGATCGGCGACTACCTCGACCGCAAGCCGCGGATGCTGTCCGGCGGCCAGCGCCAGCGCGTGGCCATGGGCCGGGCGATCGTGCGCGAGCCGGCGGCCTTCCTGTTCGACGAGCCGCTGTCCAACCTGGACGCCAAGCTGCGGGTGCAGATGCGGGTGGAGATCAAGCGCCTGCAGAAGGCGCTCGGCACCACCAGCGTCTATGTCACCCACGACCAGCTGGAGGCCATGACCCTTGCCGACCGGCTGATCGTGCTCAACGGCGGCGGGATCGAGCAGATCGGCGCGCCGGTGGATGTCTACGACAGGCCGGCGTCGACATTCGTGGCAGGCTTCATCGGCTCGCCCGCCATGAACCTGGTTCCGGTGCGGTCCGAAAACGGCCGGCTGCGGGCGGAAAGCGGCGCCGGGCTCGACGCGCCGAACCTGCATGGTGCGGACCGGTACCTGCTCGGCGTCCGTCCGGAACACCTGGACATCAGCGGCGAAAAGGCGACCGGCGCGGACGGGCTTTCCATGGAGTTCACCGTCAATGTCCTGGAACCGGTCGGAGCGGAAAGCTACATCTACGGCCAGCTCGACGGCACCGGCCCGGAAATCGTCGTGCGCGCGCCGAGCCATGCCCGCTATGACCACGGCACGGTGCTCTACCTGAACGCACCGGCCTCCGACATCCATTTCTTCGACGCGGACAACGGCCGCAGGATCGAAGCCTGACGCTCACGGCTCCGGGAGGCGGGTATCACGCCAGCGCCCTGAGCCGGAGCATGGCGACAATGCCGAAGGCGGGGCCGATGGCCATGATGACGAAAACCGCCGGCCAGCCGATGGCGGCCGCCAGCACCGGCGTCGCCTGAACGGTAAGGAACGTCAGGCCAAAGCCGAGCGCGGTCTGAAACGTCATCAGGCTGCCGGTCATTTCCGGCGGCGAATGGTCGGCGACCAGGGCCGAGAACTGGGCCGAATCCGGCAGGATGGCCGCGCCCCAGACAAGGATGCAGATCATCGTGAGCCACGGCGGGCCGCCGAAGGTGGCCGCGGTCGCCAGTGCCGCGCTGCCGCTGAAGACAAGGGCCCAGAGCGCAATGGTCTCCTTGCCGACGCGATCGGCGAACAGGCCGGCCACGATGCTGGTCGCGCCCCCGGCCGCGATGGCGCCGAAGGCGATCAGCCGCCCGAGGACGAGGGCGCTGTCGTCCGCCATCGAGGCGCTGAAGGACAAGGTGGCGGCAAGGCCGATCCAGGCCCACATGGCATAGAGTTCCCACATGTGGGCAAGATAGCCCGCATAGGCGAGCCGGACCTTGCGGTTGGTCCAGGCGAGGGCGATGGAGCGGAAACGGAACTGGCCCGCCGCCGCATGAAAGGGGCCGAGTTTCGTCGCCAGGCACAGGAGCCCGCCGCAGGCGGCTGCGAGCGAGGCGACGCCGACGCTCCACCGCCAGTCGGCTCCGCCGGCAAGGGCGAGGAGATGCGGGGCGGCCGATCCGAAGGTCAGTGCCCCGACCAGGGCGCCGACCAGAAAGCCCCGGTCCCGCCGGCCCCAGCCGACGACGATTTTCATGCCGACGGGATAGACGCCGGCAAGCATCGCGCCGGTGACGAACCGGGCGGCAATCGCCGGATCGCTGCCAGGCACCGTGATCAGCAGGCTGGCGTTTGCCGCGGCCGCGATCAGGGCGGAGACGGCGAAGGCGCGGCGCGGATCGAACCGGTCCGGCAGGCCGAAAATGGCGGAGACGAGCGCGCCGGCGACGAAGCCGATCTGGACGGCGCTTGAAAGGGCCGCCTGCCGGAAGTCCGAGACCGGGTATTCGGCCACCATGTCGGGCAGGATCGCCGCCGACATGAACCACAGGCTCATGCCCGCGATTTCAGCCAGCATCAGCAAGAACAGCGACCGGTATTTGCCCGCAAGGGCCGGACCTGCGCCGGGATCAGACATCGAGCCCGAGCTCCCGCCGAAGTTTCCGGGTCAGTTTGCCGGCAACGAGCCGGTGTGCGGTCGTGATATAGGTTTTCAGGTCCGCGTCGGAGAGCGCGCCGTCCTGCGCCACCTGGACCCATTTCGCCCGCGCCAGATAGGGAGCCGGAACGATGCCGTCCTCTTCGGTCAGCATCAGGTAGGACAGGTCGGAGCACTTGAAGGCGATCCTCTGCCCGGACCCTTCGCCCCAGCTCGAGCAGATCGCGAAGATCTTGCCGCCGACCTTCCACACCGAGGCATTGCCCCACTGGACCACGTTGGTCGTTGCCGGCAGGGCTGCGCAACAGGCATCGAATTCGGAGCGGGTCATGGATCAGGAGCTTTGAGGATCGAAACGGGACGGCGGAGACTTTGCAGCCGGTTCGGCGTCTCCGCAAGCCCCCGGGCGCTGTCCGGGCGTCCTCCTGACGGGAACTTGAAGTCTCAGGGCCAAGTCGCCATATTCTTCGAAGACGAGGGGTGAGACCCACCCCGTCCGGATGCCTGATCAGGGTCCGGGTGCAAGGTCGCTTTAAAAGGACTTTGACGATGACACGTATGTCGGCGTTTTCCAGCCCGTTTCTGCTCGGGTTTGATGACATAGAACGGGTGCTCGACCGGGTTTCGAAAGCTGCCAACGACGGCTATCCGCCCTACAATATCGAGCGGTTGCCCAAGACCGAGGATCAGGGCGACATCATCCGCATCACTCTGGCTGTGGCCGGGTTTACCCGCGATCAGCTCGATGTGTCGGTTGAGGAAAGCCAGCTGGTCATCCGTGGCCGTCAGGTCGACGACAAGTCGCGCCAGTATCTGCACCGCGGCATTGCCGCCCGTCAGTTCCAGCGCGCCTTTGTCCTGGCCGAGGGCATCGAGATCCTCGGGGCCGATCTGAAGGACGGTCTTCTGTCGATCGATCTTGCACGCCCTGAACCGGAACGGGTGATCCGGAAAATCGAAATCTCCAGCGGCGAATGACCCGTTTGCCGGATAAGGAAAACGGAGACTATCTGATGCACGACCCCAATATCCCCGCCCGCGCGGACCGCGGCAGTTCGGTATATGATATCAGCAAGGATGCGCTGTCGGATCTCGGCAACGGCACCCTGGCCTATGTCCGGAAGATGCAGCCGGCGGAACTGGAAAGCCTCTTTCCCGGATTGCCGCCGCTTGAGGGCAATGCCAGCCTCTGGGCACTGCTGAACGCCGACGGCACCCCGATCCTGCTCGCCGACAACCGCGAGGCGGCCATCGCCAATGCCTTCGAGCAGGAACTGGAAATGGTCAGCCTGCACTGAGATCCGCGGGCAACCTTTGAACGCGCTATGAAAGACACCGGCCGCACGGCCGGTGTTTTCGTTTGGGGAAAATTCCCCCTCAAGCGTCATTGCCCGGCGAAGTCCGGGCAATCTACTCGCTCGTCCGTTTACCGGAGCGATCACGAAAGAAAGAGGACATATTTCATTCCCTTCTTTCCCGCCTCGTGGTGAGGTGGATTGGATCACCCGGACTTCGCCGGGTGATGACGGCGGAGTGTGGGGTAAGGCTGCAAGTTCCAGTCCGCCGTTGTCTCCGGCCGGATAATAGAGTTGATGACGAAATCGGGGTTTGTCCTCAACCTCAGACCGTTTCGGCCTGTCGTCTGGACGGTTCCTTCGCCGGCGCGCCGCCGTCGGATGCGGCCGTGTCCGGCCTTTGCAGCTTTGCCGGGGGCTTGCGCCAGGGCTGGCCCTTGAACCAGGACACCGCGTAGGCAACGGCGATCAGGCAGAGGAAGCCCAGAACGTTGGACAGGATCTGCGGGATCCATTCGTCCCGGCCCCACATGTCGCGCAGGATGCCGGCCGCCTGGGCGACGACAAGGCTCGCCATGAACACGGCCAGCGACTGCTGGCCGACCTTCTGGACCACGCGCACGAAGGTGCCCCATTTCCGGCCGTGGCCGTAGAGCCGCCGGCCGTTCTCTCCGGCGGCCAGCCATGCGAGATAGGCAAGCGCCAGAAAATGGATGTAGCGGAACAGCCCGAATTCCGTCTTTGCCCAGAGCGGTTCGATCGAGCTGCGGACGTCGTCGATCCATTTCACGTTCAGATGAATGCGGAAATAGGCGAACGGGACGGTGACCAGCAGAATGACGATAGCGAGCGCCACCAGCCTGCGGTCCGCCGGCGGGGCCGGAAGCCAGCCGCGCATGAAGGCGAAACCGGTGAAGAACACGAGTTGCCAGGCGAAGGGATTGAAGAACCAGGGCCGGTCCGACCAGGGTTCCGCCGGCAGGTTGAGAAGACCGAAATTCGCCGAGAGCCACAGTCCGATGGAAAAGGCGAATGCGGCCGGCACCGAGTGGCGCGCGATGAACATCATCACCGGGATCAGGCCCAGGATGACGAGATACATCGGCAGGATGTCGAAATAGTTCGGCACCCAGGTCAGGCTGAACAGGCCCGGCAGCGTGACTTTCGAATTGTCGAAGAGATGCCAGAGATTGAGCGAGGCCACATAGTCTTCGCTCACGTCGCAGCAGGTTTCCAGAAACCCGCTCTCATGGATCGCGACCAGACTGACCGCGATCACGAAAAACTGGCCGATATGGGCCCAGTAGACCTGCCACATCCTGTGCAGGATGCGGGCGGCCCCCATGCCCCAGCCATGGGTTTCGAACACCTTGCCGAAGGCCAGCGCCGACGCCATGCCCGAGCAGAAGACGAAGATTTCCGTCGCGTCGGAAAATCCGAAGCGCGCCGGGATCCAGAGCGTCCACCAGTTCCAGGGGAGATGGGCGATGAAGATGATGAACATTCCGATCCCCCGGTAGAAATCCAGGCGGGGGTCTCTCGGTCTCTTGGCAACGGTCGTCTGGGCGTTCACGATACTTGTGTTCCTGGGTCCCTCTTGGGGACAGCGTAAAGCGGCATTTTGTCGAAACCGGGATTACCGTCAGGCCGGTGTCGCGCGCAGGCGTTCATTCTGCATGACAAGCGAGGCGCGCTGCATCCGGTCGCAGACCTCCAGCCGCTGCTCGGCAAAACGGTCGAGGCTGCCGCGTTTGCAGGTGCGATCTCTTAGGATCTTTTCCGCGTCCTCCGCAAGGCCCGCGCGAATGGCCGCATCGATCGTAATCCGTTCGAACACGTCGCGCTGGGCATGGGATCCGCCGATCGTCGGCAATGCGTCGCGGGCCGAGGACAGCATGGTGAAGGCGGAGGCGTAGTTGCCTTTCCGGTACTGCTCGAGGCCCATGGCGGCGGGCAGTCCCGCCTCGGCCGAAATGCGCTGCAGGTCTCCTTCCGTCTTTGTGCGCCTGCGCAGATCGGCGATCAGGCGTTCGGTGCCCATCCGCCGCCCGCCGTTCAGGAGTGCGAGCAGATAATGCAGGTCGGCGAAGACATTGCAGCCGTCCTCGGCGCGTCTGTCGGAAATCGCCGCCAGTTCCTCCCAGCGCGCACCGACGTTGACGCCTTCCAGTTCCAGCCGCATCAGCAGGGAAGTGCCGTTGGAAATGTCGCGGAAATCGTCCGTGCGGTCCTGCCGGATCTTCCGGTCGTAGAGGTCGAGAACCTTGTCGATCTCACCCCGGTCCAGGTACATCAGCGCCAGATGCCACCAGACGTGATAGCCGAAATTGTTGCAGTGGGCCCAGCCCTCCGGCCGGTTTTCCAGCCAGCCGATGCCTTCCTCGGACCGGCCCGTCATGTCGTGCACATGAGCGACCGCATGCAGGCCCCAGGCGTCGTTGCTGCAATAGTCGAGGCCCCTGCGGCCGACGGCCTCCGCCTCGCGGTAGGAACCGGTTTCCTCCAGCGCGAAGGAACGGCAGCCCAGAACGAAGCCGTAGGAGGGGTGATCTTCATCGTAGTTTGGCATCACGCGCTCGATCGAGGTGCGCATGCCGCTTGAATCGCCCAGGATGAACCGGATCGCCTGGGAAAGCTTCAGGAGCAGGGCGTCGCGCGGAGCCTTTGCCAGCGCCTCGTCCAGAAGGTCGGCCGAATGGGACGGCCAGCCGTCGAGCCAGGACCGGAGTGCCGCTGTGACAACGGCCTCGCGCGCCGTGACGGGGCGTGTCCTGGCGGCATCGGCCGCGCTCTTCCAGGCGTCCTCGGCGGTCTCGTAAAGCTCGCGCCGGGCCAGCAGCAGGCAGAACAGGCCGCGGGCGGCATGTCCAAGCGCGAAATCGGGGTCCCGTTCCAGCGCGTCCTGCAGATGGCCCGCCGTCGTCGCGCCGTGCGCAAGAAAGGCGTTGACCGCGGCTGTCCAGGCGGCCAGGGCTTCCTTGTCTTCCAGGGTGATGTCATATCCGAACTGATCTGTCAGACGCATTGGCTGCCCTTTGTTCCGATCGTTCTGTTCCACCGGTGCCGATGCCGGCGCTTCACGTGCCGGCCACCTTGCTGTGTGGAGTGTGCGCCACGGCGTGTGCGGCGCCTCGAAAAATTGTGCAATACAAAAAAAACCGCAGGCGGGCGTTGAACTGCAACACACAAAAAGGTGTTGGCCGCGTGTGCGAAAACCGCGCTATTTCGTTTCCTTGGAAAATCATGCTGCGAATCCCTTCCGCAAGAGAACGCCATTTCTTGTCGCGCGAAATGGAAAAGCCTAGGTCATCAGGTATGCAGACTGTATCCGTTTCCGCGTCCCAAAGGACGGTCCTTTTCATCGCCCTGAGCGCCCTGGCGCTGGTCAGTTACGGCGCCTTGCTGGCCTCCGGCCCGCGCCATGCGCTGGCGACATTGATCGGCGGCCTGGCGGGTCTTGCCCTCTACCACGCCAGCTTCGGCTTTACCGCCGCATGGCGCCACCTGGTGACCGAACGGCGGGGCACCGGGCTGCGGGCGCAGTTCGTGCTGATCCTGCTGGTATCGGCGGTGTCCTTTCCCCTGATCGCGTGGGGCAAGGATGTCGGCCTGCCGACCGGGGGCTTCGTTTTTCCCTTCGGCTACGCGGCCGCCATTGGCGCCTTCATGTTCGGCCTCGGGATGCAGCTTGGCGGCGGCTGTGCCTCCGGAACGCTGTTTACCGCCGGCGGCGGTTCGACGCGGATGATGGTCACGCTCGCGGCCTTTATCCTGGGTTCCGTGCTGGCGACGGCGCATATGCATCTCTGGGGAAAGCTGCCCAAGCTGCCGTCCTATTCCCTGGTCCAGGACTTCGGCCCCCTTGGCGCCTTCGCGATCACCGCCGCGGTGCTCGGGCTGATCGCGCTGTTGACGGTCCGGATCGAACGCAAAGCCCATGGCAGGATCCTGCCGGCCCGCAGGACGGAGTCCCTGTTGACCGGACCCTGGTCGCCGATGCTGGGCGCGCTCCTGCTCGCGGTGGTCTCCATCTTGACCTTCGTCGTGGTCGGGCGCCCCTGGGGCATCACCTCCGGCTTTGCCCTATGGGGCGCGAAGGCCTTCTCCGCCCTCGGCATTCCGGTGGAAACCTGGCCCTACTGGTCCTGGCAGCAGGGCGCCCTGGAGCGCTCCGTGCTCACCGATATGACCTCGGTAATGAATTTCGGCGTCGTGCTCGGCGCCATGGCTGCGGCCGCACTCGCCGGCAGGTTCATGCCCATCTGGCAATTGTCCCGGCGCGACCTCCTGACGGCAATCGCCGGCGGCCTTCTCATGGGCTATGGCGCGCGCCTTGCCTATGGCTGCAACATCGGCGCCTATCTCGGCGGCCTGGTGTCCGGTTCCCTTCACGGCTGGCTGTGGCTGGTGTTCGGCTTCATGGGCAGCCTTGTCGGCACGCGCCTCCGGCTGAAGCTCGGAATGGGCTGAGGCTGTCATTTTCTCGTCCGGCGGTGACCGAATCGCGGCAGCAGCGGCGGCGATAAATCCTCACATCGAACAATTGCCTTCAGGCCGCCGTCGCGCCGTACCATCGGGCCGGCGTTTGCGCGCCAGTCCCCAGGGCTGCCGATCGCGGTGAATCAGGCTGCAAAATGACGCGACATTGCCTGCAAATCTCATTATGTAGAATGGAGATCCTATTCGCGCGGACCGTCGATTTCCTCTCGGAAAGTCAACGGGCGGTACGATCCATCTCCTGTTCAGGCCATCCGTTTCAGGCCCGAACGGTTTGCCGAAACCGATTGCGACAGTAGAGACATGAAGCAGGACACCAGGCTGAAAATCGGATGGTATTTGAAATCAACAGATATTCATTCCGCTTCGGCAAGGTATCGATGCTTCTACATGGCGGAGGCGTTGGAGGGACTTTATGTCGAAAGTTCTTTCTATGCCGATGAGAAACAGGCCTTAAGGGAACTGGACGATCTCGATGCTCTGATCATCGTCAAAAGGATTGACCCCTCGGTCGTTTTCCTTGTGTCGGAGACCTACCGGCGGCGCAAGGCCGTCTATCTGGACGTGTGCGACGATTTCCTGGCGCCCGGCTACAAGGCTCCGTCCGGCCTGTGGCAGCTGACCTTGTTCGGAGCGGCCGCTCCCTACCTGACCGGGATCACCACTGCGGGTTCGGCCATGGTCGGCCGGATCCAGGCGTATCTCGACGGCTATTCGACCGGGTCTGTACCGATCCACGTTCTCAGGGACATAGCGGAGACCCGGGAAACCGTGCGTTGGGTCACCGAGTATTTCCGCTCCAGCTGCGCGGCGAAAATCATCCAGCCGCCGCCGAAGCCGGGCAAGGCGCCGCCCCGTCCGCTGCCGCCGTCGCCTGCACGCACTTCCGCAGTGGCGAAGTTGAGGTCGTTTTTCTTCTCCCCGCAAAAGAGCGGCGAAAACCGGCCGGAGGCGCCGGCGGTCGCCGTGGAGACCGGCCCGGCGCCGGTTGCCGCCGGGGCTGCGGACCGCAAGAAAATCATCTGGTTCGGCAATTACGGTTCGAGCCACGGGACCTTCGGCATCGTCAGCCTGTTGAGCGCGGTACCGGCCCTGCGCGCCGTGCACAAGGACATTCCCCTGGAGCTGGTGGTCGTCAGCAACAACCGGACGGTTTTCGACGCCGTCATCGGCCAGCTCGATGTTCCCTCGACCTATCTGGAGTGGTCCATCGACGCCATGGCGGAAGCCATGGGCCAGGCCGATCTGGCTCTCCTGACGAACGGCAACGACAGGTTTTCGGTCGTCAAATCGTCGAACCGGGCCCTGCAGGCCCTGGCCTCGGGTGTGCCGGTCGTCGCGACCTCCAACGACGCCATGGCCGAACTGCAGGACTTTGTCGTCCTCGACGATTTCGAGGGCGGCCTGCGCCGGTATCTCGGCGGCGACGGAGCGGAGAACACGCGCCAGGATCTGCTGAAATACCAGGCCGTCGCCGGGGACTATTCCGCCCCGGCCATTGCCGCGAAATGGCGCGAGATCCTGCTTGCAGATGTTCAGGCAAGAAAGGATCTGCGGCGCACGTCCGGTACGACGCTTTTCATTCTGACGGAACAGTCACGCGGCATCTTGAGCGCCGACATGCTCGACCGGATCCTGGCGGCCGACACATCAGCGGAATTCGTCGTGGACAGCCAGGTATTCGACAAGGCGCCGGCCCTTCTGGATTGTTTCATCACACACGGCGTCATTCCGTCGGTCGTCACCTCCAGTGAAATGGACAAGGGCGTCGCCTCCCGGCTGGCAAAGGTCAGGCGGGTGGTGCTGCCGGAAGAGAAGTCCAAGCTCGGCAAGGACTTCAACAAGGAAGCCCGGCGGGAAGGCGTGTCCGTCAGCACGCTGAAGGAGTATTGCGCGGCGCTCGGGCCGTTTCCGGAGCGGTTGAACGAGAACGGCCCGACGAAATGGGTGTTCGTCACCCACCAGAACACGAAGGGCTGGATCCTCGATGCGATCTGCCGGGAAATCGGCTCCCGGCAGCCCCACAGCTGGCACGTCGCCTACAATCCGCCGAAGCTGCCCGACGCGGAAAACTATTTCTACTCGCACTATTCGCTCTATCTGAAGCACACGAGAAAGAGCGCCAGACAGATCGGCGGCGCCCGCAATTTCGTCTGGTTCACCCATCCAAGAGACGACAGTCGGGAAGAAATTCAGGAGCTCGTGGAGGCCTTCAACAAGGCGACCAAGATCATCTTCGCCTGTTCCCAGCATCTTCACCTGTGGCTTGAGCGGGGTCTGAAACCCGAGAAGGGCTGCGTCGTTCTGGGGGGGGCGGATCCGGAGCTGTTCCAGCCGCACATGCGGACGGGAAGGACCGTCGGCATTTCCTCTTCCTACTACGAACGCAAGAACCCGGATCTGCTGCGTGAACTGGTCAGGACGCAGCCGGACTGGAGTTTCATCCTGCTCGGCCGGAACTGGGAGGAATATTCCGGTTTCGAGGAGATGCAGAACGCCCCGAATTTCCAGTACGTCGTCGCCTCCTATGCCGAATACCCGTCCTGGTACGACAGGTTCGACGTTCTGCTGTCGGCCTCGACCCTGGAAGGAGGACCCATTCCGCTTCTGGAAGCGATGATGTCCAACGTGGTTCCGGTGGCAAGCCGGACCGGCTTTGCCCCCGATCTCATCCGCCACGGCGAAAACGGCTATCTGTTCGACGTGGACGCAAAGGCTCCGGAAGTCGCCGGCCTGATCGAGGCGGCTTTCGATCTCAAGGCGAATGTCCGGGACACGGTCCTCGACTATTCCTGGGACAATTTCGCGGCTCAAGTTCTGGATCTGGCAGAGTGACCTCTGATCGCGACCTGGTAGAGGACATCAAGACGCGCCGCTTTCTCGCCGGCCAGCTCCCGGAATTGCTGGAGGCAAACCGGCGGGCCATCGGCGGCTGGCTGTCGGCGCCACGGCCTGAAGCCGACCTGAAGCCGCTGCCGGAGGACCGGATTTACCTGATCTGCCCGATTGCGGTTTTCGAGGATATTGGCGCCACGCTCGCCATCGGACAGATCCTGCGGCTGGAATTGCCGGCGCTGACCGTGATCGTCCCCCTTCCGACCGGGGCCTCGCTTGCCTGTTTTCAGGCCAAAGCGGCAGGAGGCGGCCTGCATCAGGCGGTAACGCCGGTCCTGGAGAAGGAGCTGCAGGCCGTATTGGCCGGACTTGGGGCGGAGGCCGTCCTGTGCATGGTGCCGAGGCTTTCGGTTCTGGCGCCGGGCTTCATCGCGGCGCTTCAGGCGGTCCTCTCCGGCGAAGACGACATCCGCCTCGATGCCGGGGGCGCCGGCGTCTGCCGCGCCCGCGCCTGGACGGCCGGCGCCGGATTGCCCGGTGCTCCGAAAGCCCTTGAAGGGGGCCGGTCCGAGGAGGCCGGCAACGGCAAAGCGTCATCTCAGAACGCACCCTTGCGCGCTCTGTTCAACTGGCTGACACGATTGTTTCCGAGAAAGGATGCCCCGCCCGGGGATACCGTGACTGCAGAGATCGGCCGGCTCCTCGACGATCCCGGCGCCAAAGTGCTTCCCCTGATCGGCAAGGCATCCCTGTCCGCTGCCGAGCGGGCCATCTACGGCAAGGCCTTCGAGGCGTTCACTCCGGCAGCGGTCGAATGTGCCGGCGCCGGTGAAGGTCCGGTGATAACCGACGGGAAAGAGACATTTCTCTGCGGGATCGACGCCAAGGTGTTGCCCGAGGTCATGACCGCGGGCAAGGGCGTGCTTGAGATAAGCACTGGGGATACCCGCGGCACCGACGACCGGCGGGCCTTTTTCCGCCAGGACCTGGCGGTGGCCGGCAAAACAGGCGGCTTGTGGATCAGCACGCCGCTGCGGGCGATCGGCACCGTGGGCGTCGACGGTCAGGCGGTGTTGCGCACCGCGGAAGAAGTCCGGACCTTCCGGTTTCATCTTCACGTCCCGCCGCAGGATCTTCAGCCCGAGATGGTGACCTGTTATCTGAACCGGGGCGGTGGCGGCAACGCGATGATCCGGACCTTCGCCGGCGGGATCGGCTGTAAATTGCGTTACGCGGAGGACGAGACCGGATACCGGCCGGGGGTGCCCATCGTCTGGGGGGTCCTGCGCGGCAGCGACAAGGTCGTGCATTACGCCAAGGAGAACAGCCAGTATTTCTTCTATATCGACCACGCCTACTTCAGCCGCGGCCATGGCGTGAACTACCGCATCACCCGGAACGGCTACGAGGCCGGCAGGATCCGGGAATGCCCTCCCGACAGACTGTCGGTCCTCGGAGTTGAGACGCAGCCCTGGAACCGGGACGGGTCCGTCATCCTGGTCTGCCCGCCGACCGAGTACTTCATGAACGCCCATGGCTGCCATGACTGGCTGGAGACGACGCTGGCCACGCTGAAGAGCCATACGGACCGGGAAATCGTGGTCCGGACAAAGCCGCAGCCCGGCGAGACCGTCGAACCGATCGAGGAAGCATTCCGCCGGTCCTTCGCCCTGGTGACGCATTCCTCCAACATCGCGATCGAGGCGGCCATTGCCGGTGTGCCCGTCTTCGTTTCCGAAACCAGCGCGGCGGCACCGGTCGGGCAAACCGACGTCAGCCTGATCGAGACCCCGGTTTACCCGGAACGAACATCGTGGCTTCGGCACCTGGCCTACAATCAGTACTCGATGGCCGAACTGGGTGACGGCACCGCCTGGCGCATGTTGCGCGAATTCGAAACCCGCCCATTTGTCTGACGGATAGGGGGAGTGTTGCAGTGGCAAGGACGTCGGCGTTGATCATGTGCGGTTTTTCAGAGGACGAGGCGCAGACCGCTTTCGACTATCTGAAAGACGTCGAGGCGCCGAAGGGGATGAAAAAGTTTCTCTGCACCAACGGAAAATTCGACGGCCGCAAGATCGTCAAGACCCTGAACACGGAAGGCTCCTATCCCACCGAGCTGCTGCGGCTCCATAACAGCGCGCTTTCCCTCCGGGCGGCAGATCGCCGTCAGGCCTATATGCGTGACGGCTATGCGGTCTATTGCCTGCACAGGTTCGCTGCCGAACGGAAGTTCGACGAAATCTGTTTTCTCCAGGCTTCCGGTCCTGAGGATGATATCCGGCACGCCCTGGCCCATGAATGGACAGGCCTGCCGGTCGAAATGGTGCGGTCAGGCAGCGGCGGCTGTGCAATCAGGCTGGATACGACGATGCCGGCCTGTCTGGATAGGATGGAAACCGCGCGTGAACTCTACCTTTGCGGCGCGGCCCATGCCTTTGAAGCCGATGCCCTGGCCCGAAGCCTGCTGCTTCAGCCGGAAGGCATCGCCCTTATCGCCTGGGCTTCCGCGCCGCCCTGAGTTCCATCGTCTGCTCGAACGTCCGCAGCACCTGGTCGCGGAGCGCTTCGGTCGAATATTTTTCGGTCAGCTTTTCCTGCGCCCGCCTGACGAGATCGAAGCGGGCACCGGGATCGGCGGTCAGCGCCTGCAGGGCATCGAACCAGTCGTCCTCGGTTGCCGCAAGGATACCGCATCCGCCCGAACAGCAGTCGTCATAGACGGTCCCGCGGCTGGCGATCACCGCGGCGCCGACAGCGGTGTATTCGACCCACTTCGTGTTTGATTTCATCAGGTTGAAGCTGATCGGGGCGAGCGGGCAGATGCCGATATCCCATTCGTACTTCGAAAATTCCTCCAGGAACTCGTTGTAGTTGGCGATCGGCGGAGCGCTTCGCACCCTCGATTTGAACTCTTTAAGTTCCGCAGGGATCGGGATCGAACCGAAAAACTCGAATTCCACTTCCGGATTCGCGCGCAGGTAACGGGCGATGGCCGGCAGGATCGGCATCAGATTGTGCGAATGGTCGGCGCTGGCCATGTAGCCGACCTTGCGCACCGGTCTCTCGACGGCCGGCGACAGCACACTGGCGGAGCAATAGATCTCGCCGGCCTTGATCTCCGCCTTGGCGCCTTGTGATGCGATCCGCTCCTTCAGCCTGACGTTGGAGGCGTAGATCAGGTCCGCACGGTTCAGAAGAAGCTTGACGGTCGCGATCCGGTCCGGGTGATTGTGGTAGCGGAACTTCTTCGGGCCCAGGTTTTCCGGCACGTTGAGGAGATCGTCGTCGACCTGATAGAGCACCGGGATTTCCTTTTCCTCCGCCCATTCGGAGAACAGGTCCAGGTGCGGGCCGCTGTACCGGCAGAACACGATGATCGTGGGATCGAAACTCTCCAGCCTCTTCCGGATATAGGGGCGGTTTTTGTCGCTGCTGGCCGGCATTGTTCCTGCGTCGGAAATCGTCTTTTCGGTGATGATCTCCGTTTGCGTCCGGCCGCTCTCGATAATCGGCGCAAGCGGCTTGATGAAACTGAGCTGCAGGGTCGGGATGTATTCGTTGGCGACATAGAGGATGCGATGGCCGTCCAGCAGCGTGTCCAGCTTGCGCGCGCGCGCGGCCTTTCCCTGCGCCACCATGTCGAGGATTTGCGCGCGGTGAGCCGCGGGAGAATAGTCCCGGGAAAGCCGCTCCTGCGCTTTTTGCACACAGTCGAAGCGCGCCTTCGGATCCGACACCAGTGTCCTGAGCGCGGACGGCCAGTCGTCCGGCGCGTCGACAAGAACACCGCATCCGTCGCCACAGCATTGTTCGTAGGCGCTGTGCCGGCTTGCGATCACGGCGGCGCCGCAACCGGTCAGCTGGACCCAGAGGTCATTCGACTTGCCGTAGTTGACGTCCGCTTCGGCCAGCGGACACAGGCCGATGTCCCATCCCAGTCCGGCCAGGTCCTTGAGGAAGGCCTCATGGGACTGTGCGACGGAAACCGTCCGGACCCGGTCGCCGAACGCCTCAAGCGGGCCGGGCAGGGGCAATTCCCCCAGATAATCGAAGCCGATCTCCGGGTTGTCGCGCAACAGCTCGCTGACCGCCGGAACGATGACATCGAAATCATCCATGTAGCCGCTGCAGATATAGCCGATCCTGGTCGCAGACCCCGGCCGGGCCGGCACGGCAATGTCGGCGGAGCAGGTTATGGCGCCCGTGCTCAACGCGGCGTTGTTTCCCAGTTGGGCGATCCGCTCCTGCATCTTTGGCGTTGAGCAATAGACGAGATCGGCCCTGTCGAGCGCGTATTTCACGTTTGCCAGCCGTCTGGAGCGGCCGAAATGCTTGTATTCGCGGTTTGGAGCCTTGGGCGGAACGTTGAACAGCCGGTCGGTCGCGTACTGGATCACCGGGATCTTCCGGTCCTTGGCCCAGTTCGTGATGAAGTCGAGTTGCGGGCCGCGATACTGGCTGAGGACGACCGCCGTCGGATCGAACCGGCGCATGCGCGCATCGAGGTAGCCTTGCACCGAAGCTTCGGCCAGGCAGGCGATCATGTGCTTTTCGTGCAGGACGTCGATCTCGATGTCCGGCGACGCCTCCGGCTTTTCGAGCGGATCCAGGAACGCGGAATGGAGATGTGAATCGACACTGTCCTCGACAAACAGCAGCCGCTCCTTTTTCCGGACGCCGGTCTTCAGCGGGGCGGCAATCTCGACCGACGGGTCGAACAGCCTGGCAAAGCGTTCATAGACGACCATCGGATCCGTCGGTATCATCAGCCTTTCCAGGAATTTCTCCTGGGCACTGATGAAACGCATCGGATGGGCGATGGCCTCCCGGCTGAAATCGAGCCAGTCGGATATGGTCGATATGTGGGTCAGGCACTCGTAGTTGTCCGCATCCATCACGCTGCCCGCATCGCTCCAGACCGCGGTCGGAATACCGGCCAGCACCATGTCGAGAATGACGGAAGAGGGCGCCGAAATGCCGTAGGAATAACGGGTGAGGTCGACCTTGTAGATCGGATTGTTGTTGATCGTCACATTGCCGGGCAGTTCGAGGTTCTGCTTCATGACATACTGGCCGCCGGGATGCGGTCTCAGGCTGACCTTGCGTCCGTCGACGGCGAGGTGGCTGCAGAACTCTCCGAAAACCGTCATGAAGTCGGCCTTGAAATCCCCGGATACGTTCAATCGGACCGAATGCAGGTTCTCGCAGACGATCCCGCGTTCGACGCGGTCTGCCGCAAGGTTTCGGGGAGCGCCCATCTGCAGAATGGTCGACGGCCCGGTCACGTATATTTTCGACAACTGCGACGGCAGCAGGGACTTGAGCACCGACGGCGGGCTCCAGGTGCACACGATATCCGCGCCGAAAGCGACCTTTTTGCCGTGAGCGCGGTCGTGATCGCGGCTTTGCAGCAGTCCGACCGATTCATAGCCGTGCTGCAGATTGATTTTCACGAATGAGGGCGGGGCGTTCAGGAAAATATCGTGGGTCGGCTTGTGGGCCTTCAGGTTGGATTCGCTCGCGGCAACCAGGACGCCCGCCTTGCCCTCGAGCACCGGGCCCGCACCGCCGGCATTGTTGATATCGATCCTGACGGCGCCGGTCGCCTCGCAAATCTCCGACAGTTCGCCGGCCCAGACCTCCGTGCGGTCGCGATCATAGAATTTCCTGATGACCAGTATGATGGTCTTCATGCCAAGATCGCGTGCTGCCATGAACACGAGCGGACGGATGATGTTCACGTCCTGCAGAAGATTTACCAGAAATACCGCATGGCGTTCGGACATTAAGCTGCGACTCCCGTGGACAAGCGGCCATCGAAATTATGGACAAGTGGCAGCCTGGATTTTTCTGAATAGATGCAGGGCAGGTCGGGAAACAAGGTCTGAATGGCCTTTACCACCGTTCGCATGGTGGATGGCTGTGTCGCGAGGAAGGCAAAGGATGACCCGAAATCGGCCGGCGCCCAGTTCTGTGCGGTGAATTCGGGCAGAAGCTGCGCGAGGTTCAGCCGGTAGCGGGTTCCGAAAAAACCGGCTTTCAGCGGAACGAATTTTCGCGCCAATTCCGCAGGCAGAAGTTTCATGCATTTTCCCGATATCAGGATCTCAGGGCCTGTTTCGGCATCGCGATTGTCGAACGACAGATCCCAGTCCAGGGGCAGGGTGCAATAGGGGCTGGCAACCGACAGCACCGCCAATCTTTTCGCCAGCCGGTGGGTCTGCCAGGAAGAAAACTTTCCATGGATAACCGCTGCGAGCGGTCGCTTCGCGCCGCCTGATTGGTCACCGACCAAACCGGATCGGATCTCGCCCAGAAACGTAACGAGCTTCTCGCCTTCCGTGACAGGCGATGCAACCTCGCCCAGCAGCCGTGTGTAGGACGGCACGGTGGTTCCCCTGAGGAGGAAGGAGCCGGATTTCGCGTCGCTCAGGAAGGCCTGGGCGTCGCGATAGATAAACGGGGACAATCGCTCGTAGAGCGGAAATCCGGCTGAAAGCACCTGCGACCCGGCACAGAGCGCCGTGACGGCCCTGTTCAGCGACTTCGTGGTGCTGAAGTTCTGGTAATTGACCGGCAGGAAACTGACGGTGCTGGCTTTCAGCAATTCCCGTTCGCGCCGCACGGACCATGTCGTCAGTTCGTGGGGCACGGGAAGACGCTTCAGCATGGCAAGGCGCTCCGGCGTCATCGCCCTGCGGTTCGTCAGGATGTCGAGCCGGATGTCAAGGCCGCGATGGCGCATCTCGGCGAGCATATTGCTAAAAGCGGCCAGATCCTGCAAGCCGACCGGAAAATGCGGGTTGTCGCCGATCCCGAACCACAGGGCCCTGATCCGCCCCGTTCTGAGAACCTCGTCCCGCTTCCGGCCAAGGGTTTCGCCCAGCTTGTCCGGAGAGAAATCCGGAGGGGAGGGATCGTTCACGACATGAAACGGAAGCCGCTTGCCGCAGGCTTCCATGACGCCCTCGATCCTGTCCGAGGCTGCGAGGACAAAATCCGCCAGCGCCAGAAAATGGCTGAGCCAGGACCGGTAGCGGGTGAACCGGCTGTCATCGGCTTGCGAAAACCAGTCGTCGAAAAGATCGACGCCGAACGGAATGCCGCGCGCACGCAGGTGATGGGCGATCAGAAGCGGCCCGGCTTCATAGCACTTGCTGAAGATATAGATGTCGTGCCGGAAATGATCCTGCCGTGAAAGCCTGGAGACCGGCACGATGTCCACACGATGTCCTGCGGGCTCCAGGACGGATTTCAGCCTCTCGTAGCGAATTCGAACGCCGGCGTTTTTCAGCTGATCAGATGAGCCGACAAGGATGCAGACATTCATGTATCCAGCATTCTTATGACGGTTTCATTCGGATGGAAACGCCGGTCTTCGGGCGGCAGGGCGCCGGGAGGAATTTCAAAGGGCGCGCGGTCGACCGGCGGTAGCACGCCCTTGGTCACCCCCGCGCTGACGAGGGACGTTCCGACCTGGCGCAGACCTTCCCCGTAGGCCAGGCAGCCGATCTTGAGTGCCACGTCCAGGAGGTCGTCCGAAGCGGACAGGCCTGCCTCCGGTCTGACCAGGGTTGTTTTCTTCGTCAGGAACAAATCGCCGTGGCTGGCAAAGACCGGATAGCTCTCCCGGATGAAGACGCCCTGGCAATCTGGGGCCCAGACCGTGAGCGGCGTTGCCCGGCCGGCCGGCGGCTGGTCGAGAAAATACCCATAGGAGCGCACATCCAGCCGTTCCACCTTCTTTTCGACCTTTACCTGCTCGACGAGCATGCAGCTGGCCGATGCCACGTCGCTCGCGGAAACGGCCCCGCTGAGCAGCGACAAGGTCCGCGGGTCGTGAAGAACCACCGCATCGCTCATGACCAGAACGTAATCGCCGCTCATGTCCGGGATGGCGGACGTCAAGGCGCCGCCAATACCGGTCGCCCCTGGCCGGAGTGCCACCCGTGCGGGGACGGGCGTCTCCCCATCGCAGAGAGCCGTCGCCGCCTGCCGGGCCTTGTCGTCTTCCTCAGCGACCGAGAGCACGACGTCACAGAGATCGACGCCGGCCTGGAGAAAAACAGCCTGCAGCGCGGCCTGCATGGTGTTCTCCCGGCCCGAACCGGCGATGAACACCGACAGGCGCGGCCGCGTCTGCGCGGGCTCCGCCGGCAGGCGCGTTTCGGGAGAATACGGCATCAGGAGCCGGGTCTCGTCCGGGTGCGACAGGTTCGCAAAGCGCACGGCAAGGCAAACAGCCTCCTCCTCCTGCGTTGGAGCGGCACTGCCGGTGCCGCCTGCGTCCGTTTCCCTTGGGCCGACCGACGGAAAATTGCTGTCCGTTTGGGATCCGGATTCGAGGCCCGGGCCGGCCGGCGTGCGTGTGACGGACCAGGCCGGGACAGCCGTTGTCGCGTCCGCCACGACCAGCATGGCCGGGCGACCGGACAAGCCTTCCAGACTGTCGCCGGCCACCATCGCGCTCAAGGAAGGAATGCAGTCGGGGGACAGTCTCAGGCGCCCGCCGGCGCCGGAAGATCCCTTTGCACGAAATTCCAGCGGCAGAGATGCGTAAGTCTTCGGCCACTCGATGAGAGATCTGGCCAGTTCCGTCTGGCCGGTTCCGGCGGTGGCTGCCGGCGCTTCGTCCGGCATGATGGGAAGGTTGAAGCAGACCGCCATCCACAGCCTGATGTCCGGGCGGAAGATCCGCTCCGAACCGAGGGCGTCTGCGGTCCTGACGCGGACCTCGTCGAGAGCCCGGTTCGCGCCGGGGTGGTCGAGACGGTCGGCAAGAAATCGTCCCGACAGAAAGGCCAGGTTCTCCAGGTCGGACCGAGCCTCGCACGTGGCGAGCAGTTCGCCGTAATGGGCGCCGCCCCTGCACAGGGAGGGAAACGGCAGCAGCGAAAGGGAGAGCAGCGCGCCGCTGCTGGAATTCACGCAGACCAGAACCGGAAAGAACGGGTTCGCCAGGGGAACATCGAGCACGACCGGTCCGCTCTCGACGATCGCTTTTTCAGACAGCAGCACCAGGCGCTGCAGATCGAGCGGATCGGCCTGGAACAGGCGGATCATGGGCGCCGACGCCGGATCGTTCGCACCGGCGCCGCTCTCAAGGCGCAGGCGCAGATCCATGTCGGTCGCGTACCACAGATCCGCGATCTCCATACCGGCCTTGCCGGCGAAACCCGGCAGGAGAAAATCGCCGGCGTTGCCGGCGGACGGCTCCTCCAGGTTCCAGGCTTCATCGCCGTCGTTGGTTCCCCGGAACCGGATGACCCGGGAGGCATCGAGGCCCATCAGTCGGCAGAAGGCGATCAGCGGATTTCTGAAACCGTCCGGTCCGGCGCCGGAAACCTCGCCGATTGTTCCAAGGAGTTCGCCGCCCAGTTCGATCTGAGGAAGGTTTTCCGTCTGGCAGAAGACCGATTGGATATCCCATCGGTTGGAACGTTTCCGGGCCAGGGGAAAGGAGGCGGGAATGACGCCGCCGGTGACGGCTTCCTTCCGTTTGTCGCGCGCGTGCTGTTTGGTGAGACCTTTCTGAAACCGCCTGCCGCTTGTCAGCATCTGCCGGCTGGATTCGGTCGAAAGGACCCTGGTGCCTTCCTCCGCGCTGCAGATGATGCGGCCTTCCGTGCGACCGTGCCGCTCATAGTGCACCAAGGCGTTCTGGCCGGCCTTTTTGACGTCCTCATGCAGGAAATAATAGGTTTTTGTACTGAATTCCGGTCCGGGATCGCGGCCCTCAAGGTGCCCGTACTTCAGATAATGGACCAGGGGATCCATCTTGCTACGCCGGACATCCGGGTAGGTTTCCAGATACCAGGTCTTATCGAACAAAGGACTGGATGAGACGGCCTTATATTCTCTCTTCGTCTTGTTCAAGATACCAACACGCTCGGCGACCCTTGCCGCGAATTTGTGAAGCATCCGGGTAATATCAGACGAGGTTTTCATAAAAAATCTCATAAGGCCTCAGAAATTATGCCGATTTATCGATACGTTCCATTTAGCCAGCAACTTTTCCGCTCCTCAGTTATCCAAGCGCATGCCGGCACCTGACCCACCTGGCCGACCCGGACCCTGTCATCCTGCCCGCGCATGCCCATGAAGCGTGACCCCGCCGCTTGGACCCAGGCTCGCCACGGCTCACGATTTTCTGTAATTGCCGAAATCCGTCTGCCGGGCAGAGGTGAGCGATAGCGAACTGTCGTTTCATAAACTGCGACCGGAGTTGCAACCCAGAGAGGGAGCCGAAGAGGGCTGTTTTGCCCGTGGCCGGCCATGGCTGGTTGCTAGTTTCTGGACAGGATGGAATTCAACATTTTGCCGAGCAGGCTCCCTTTGGACGGTTCTTGCAGTTTTTTTTCTTTCAGTTTTTCGGGCGGCTGCATGATGTAATCCCAGCCGCGCGGGCAGGTCGCCACATGCTTGTAGCCAAGGTCCTCAAGCCAGTGTTTCGCGGCGAACGGTTCTTCATCCGAAAGGCAGACCTCGTTCTGCTCGATGATGATCAGCGGGAGGTTTTCCCTGATCGTTTCTTCCCCGCCCACGAGTACGCGCTTTTCGTAGCCTTCGACATCGATCTTGATGTAGTCGACATCCTTAAATCGAAACGAATCCAGCGTGAACACCGGATGTTTGGCCATCTTCTCGCCGGCCTGGTTATGGGTGCCGCCATTCATCAGCAGCGTGCCCGCCTTATCGCCGAGCGCGCAGGTAAAATGCGTGGTTTTATTTAAATCGACATTGTAGGGAAAGAACTTTCTCTTGCGGGCGTCAAAGGCATAGGTATGAGAAAAGTGTTTCTGAAGATATCGGGTGTATTCGCCATCCCGGCAACCGATATCGATTGCAACCCGGAAATTCTTGATGAAGGGAAATGAAGCTTCAAAAGTCTTTTTGCAGTGGTGATCCGGAAAAGATTGGATGCCATCGGGAGAATACAGATAATCCTGGTCAAACCACTCATCTTTGTATGGATTTTCTTCAAAAACCGAAGGATTGATCGGATAACTCATCATGATTCTTTCATAGTTCGTAATGGCTGAACTCGGACGGTGCTCATGGCTAGCAACATTATAGCCCACGCGGCAAACGCTTTCTCTGTATTCGCTGCATTTAGCGCATGGGGCCTGACGCTTCTGTGGAGCTAGGCATCTTGTTCGCGTTCTGCCCAGAATCCGGGGGCAATCTATTATCTTGGGTCATTTTACCGAATTCGTGGCGGTGAATTTCAAGCACTGATATTCACCATGATTGATCATGGCCCGTATTGGAAGTCTGAGCTCCCGTCAGGTGTGCGTTTCAAGGAAACCGAAGTTGAGAATGCTTTTCAAATGAGAGAAGGTCGTCTAGAAATCCCGTAGACAAGAGGTGCGTGATAGCTGCCGTTGTCCCGATTGCAGCGAATTCCAATCTTGAGCGTTGTTGCGATGTCCAATTTCTCGCCAATTGACATTTGTAGACCGGCCGCAATGAAGTTCACTCTTCTCCCCTGTGACCAGGATGTCCCGAGTATGGATGTTTTGATAGTCGGTCGCCAAACAAATGGCTAGGCTATACGCACTTAATCTCTCAAGAGACTCCAAGAAATGATGTCTGTTCAACGATCGTCTCTCGAACCTTTAAAACACGTTGTGGTCACCACCTTTCACGAGGCCGGATATCTGGAATACGGCAAGAAATGCGTTGAGACTTTTCTCGAGAAATGGCCTTCGAATGTTGAGCTGATAGTCTACGCCGAAGATGTCGACGTCCAGGAAACGGGACCCAATCTTACGGTCCTGGACCACACGGCGGTGTTGCCGAAACTGATCGAATTTCGAAACCGGTTTGGGAGCAACCCGTATGCGAACGGGTTCAGTCCGCACGGCGACGGAAAATTCGATTTTTTCTGGGACGCGATCCGTTTCACGAACAAGGTCTTCGCGGTGACGGATGCCATTCGCCGCACGAAGGGCACGGCCGATCAGCTGATCTGGCTCGACGCGGACACGGTGACCCACAGCCGGCTGCCGGGCAGCTTTCTGGACAAGCTGGCGCCGCGGGACACGCAACTCGCGACTTACCTGAACCGGAAGAATTATCCCGAATGCGGTTGGGTCGGCTACAATCTGAAGCATGAATTCATTGATGAATTCACCCGCCGGTTTGAAGAGATATACCTGTCCGGTGAATTTCTCCGGATCGAGGAAAGCCACGACAGCTACATTTTCTGGAAAATCGTTCAGGATATGGAGAAAGAAGGGCTGGCGACCTTCTATCATATCGGCGACGCAACGACGGTCGGCCATGTCTTCATTAACAGCGCGCTCGGCGCCTACCTGGACCATCTGAAAGGGCCCCGGAAGGCGTTGGGGCAAAGCCGGCCCGGGGACCTAAAAGTGTTGCGCAAGGAATCCTGGTGGAAGAACGCCGGATAAGGGGCTGTAGGGCGAATGGCCGCGGTTACAGTCTGCCGACGGCAGGTCATGTTGTTCGCAGGTTTTCGGTGAGTTAACTTTTCTGCACCTGCAGATTGTTTTCAACGGCAGAGCTGATTCCTGTCACAGGGGCGAGGAGCGCGTTAATGGCTAGAATAATCATGAACCCGAAGGTCGCCGAGAACGTGGTGTCTCTCGATATGGACGCGCCCGGGGGAACGGATCTGATCCGGAAACACTATGAGGATGGCGACGTCGTCATCCTGAAGGACAAGCGTCTTGACCTGGATTACAAATTCCTCAACAGCCTGAATTTCAATATCGACGCTTCGCCTGAAATTTTGAAGCGCGTGAAGAAGTTCACCCACGGCAAGATAATGGGATTGAAGCCTGGTTCGAAGGACGAAACCGGACGCGCCTTGTTTGAACAGACTTTCCAGGGCGATCCCGGCCGGCTGCAGGCCTACAAGGAGCAGGTCGAATACGGTAACAAACAGCTGTTCGACATCTACAAGAAAATATTCCCGAAATACGAAGATTATAAACTTGCCTATACCTGGAGGTTTACGGAAACGATTTTCGAAAATCTCCATTGGGATAATATCGGCATCGACGACGACTACCAGCAGGTCCGCATATTCGTGAATGTCGATAGCGCCCCGCGTATCTGGCATGTGAGTCACAAGATCGATGAATATGCCAAGGCCAATTACGAGAAGGAGAACCTGGGCCGCTGGAAGAAGCTGGTCCCCGATTCCTTCAATTCCAAGGTCAACAACGAAATTCTCGGCGGAATGGCCCGGCCCCTGCTCGACGGGCTGGAAGTCCACCATATCGCATTCGAGCAGGGCGAGATCTGGCTTGCCGAAACCCGGATCGCATCCCACCAGATCTATTCGGGACGGCAGGCCATTGCCTGCATGTACTACATAAAGCACGAATCCATGGACAATCCGTCAAAGCGCTTTAACAAGCGTGTCGAAAATGTTCACAAACTGAACAGCGACAATGTCCTCGTGCGCACGGCATCAAAAATATCGAACGCCGTTTCAGGCAGGTAAGGGAGCGTGGCATGGCCGTTCCGAAGCCGGGAATAATCAAAAGTATCGAACGCTGTTTCGGGCAGGTAAGGAAGCGCAGAATGTCCGTTCCGAATCCGGAAATATTCAAAAGAAAACTCCAGGATCCGCTCATTGATCTCGTCTATCATGAAATGATCATCGACGGTCAGCCCCTGCGCTATGTGGCAACATCGCGCCATGGGACCCGCCGGACCAAAACGCTTTTCATAAAGGAACCGACGACGGTCCCCTGGATCGACACGTTCAAGGCCGGTGAGGTCGTTTACGACGTCGGTGCGAATGTCGGGCTCTATTCCACCTATGCCGCCGCTGTCCGCAAGTGCCGGGTCTATGCCTTCGAGCCGGAGGCGCTCAATTACGCGGAAGTCAACAAGAACATCTACATCAACAATATTGATGAACTGATGACCGCCTACTGTGCCGCGGTCAGTGACGAGCAGGCGATCTCGGTCCTGCATCTTGGAAGTTTCGCCATCGGCTGGTCTCACCATGACTTCCGCGAAAACACATGGACCAAGGACAAGAATTTCGGCGGACACGTGGTCAAGCGCGAAGGCCGGATGCGCCAGGGCTCCCTGTCGGTAACCTTGGACGCCATGGTTGACTCCGGCGCCGCGGAACCGCCGCACCATATCAAGATCGACGTCGACGGAATCGAGGCAAGGGTCGTGCGCGGCGCGAAGAAGACGATCGCGTCTCCGACGCTGAAGACGATCCTTCTGGAGGTCGATTTTTCCATTCCCGAGAACGTGGCCCTGGTCCAGCAGCTTGAAGATGCCGGATGGCGGTATTCGCCCGACCAGGTCCGGATCAACCAGCATGAGGTCCTGCCTTACGAAAAGGTTCTGGAGAGGATGAAAAAAGGGTCCGGCGGCCAGAATTTCATTTTCTTCAAGGATGACTTCTACATGGACTATTTCAGGGACTATGCGGCGTCCTTCGTTCCGCCGAATCCCAAATAGCCGGGCATCTTCCCGCGCGCGTCATTCGGGGGGGGCCTGAAAAGCGGGACGCGCCGGCAGCCGGCATGGACAGCGGTTTTTTCGCTAGTGATCCGTGCCGGCCAGGCAGCTTGCCAGAAGATCAGCGACCGCCTGCCGGTCGCCGATCCTGAGACTGTTTTCTATGCCTCCGCGCGCAAGTCGCGCAGCGTTTGACGGGTCGTAGGCGAGCCGGGAGATTGCGTCCTCCCATCTGTCCGCATCATGGTCGATCACCAGGCTGTCGACGTCGTGATGGGCATATTCCGTGAAAACGGATGTCGGCGAGTATATCCCGGCCGCCCCCACGAATGCATGTTGATGCAGCTTGAGATTGGACCGGGCATTGTTCACGGCATTCGGCACATAGGGGGCGAGTGCAATGTGAAACCGTTGTCTTCGCAGCCAGGCCTGGAAATCGTCGAAGAACTTGTCCGTGAGGTGCGACACCTGGGGGCCGGGTTCGATCAGCGCGGCGCCACGTTTGCCGAGCAGCGTCGTCAGGTGGAGCCGGGGGTTCCGGGCAAGTGCCGCGCGAACGCCGGGGGCGATCACCTGGAAATCGTTGTAATGGGTGCTTGAACTCAGAAACGCCATGCGTATCCGGCCGGGCGCGGAGAAATGTCCGACGTCCGCGGACGGGTTCATGTGGGCCGGCTGCAGGTACCGGCCCGGGAGTTCCGGGCAGCGCCCGAGGATCAGACGGCTGGGGGCCAGGAAAACGTCGACATACGGATGGATGGCATCGAACTGCTGGCTTAAAAAGCGGTTCAGGCGGGCCTTGTAGTCCGGACGGAGTTCTTCGTCCTCCAGCATCGCCCAGATGTCATCGTCGAGCAGATAGGCGATCCGTGTTTCCGGCTGCCGGTGCATGCGGGCAATCAGCCGGATATCCTTTTCGGTCGCGTAGCGGACAATGACCAGCAGCCGCCGGGCGCTGTTCCGGTCGCTCAGGAGAAGACAGTGCTGGCCCGCCTCGCGCAGGTCGACGGATCTTTGCGCGAGCTCTTCGCGGACGATTTCCAGATAGTGATAGCGCGTCGGGAATGCGGTTTTGGGGCGGCCCAGAGCATGATCGTAGGCATTTTTTAGGTATTTGATACTCAACATCTTGACCGCGGCCCATAGTCCTTGTGCAGATGCCCCGGGCGACCGGTTGACGAGTTGACCATCGCTTGGAATGCCGCTAGGAGTGCCCTGTCGTCAAGGTTTGTTACGGCACCACTTGCAAAGGTGGAAGATGGACCGGTTAGGTATCATACTCATACGAACTTTGCCATCCAGCGTTTCGACGGCTTCAGGCGGAAAGACATGCAATCTTTGAGCGCCAGACGATTGCCGATGTTTGCCATACTGAAACAGCAGTTTCACGTTATTTCCGCGTTGGTCATACGCGAAATGTGCACGCGGTACGGGACCAAGTTCGGCGGATATGCCTGGGCCGTCATCGATCCGCTCGCTTTCGTCGTCCTGCTCTCGGTCATCTTTTCCGCGATTGCCAGACGGCCTGCGCTCGGGACCAATTTCCCCCTGTATTTCGCCTCCGGCTACATGGCCTTCTGGATCTACCGATCCATGGCGGACCAGGTTGCAATGGCGGTCAAGGCCAACAGGAACCTGCTCAACTACCCCGTCGTCAACCCCTACGACACCGTCTATGCAAGAGTGATTCTGCAGATCCTGACGCAGTTCATGGTTTGCATGATCATCTTCATCGGGATCGGCATCGTCGTCGAGCCCTTGCCGAAGCTCAACATGTATCCCATCCTGATCGCGACCGTCCTGGCGCTCATGCTCGGTATCGGCATGGGAATGGTGAATGTCGTGGCGTTCCATTTGAGCCCGACCTACCAGGAGGTGTTCAATATCCTGAACCGCCCGCTGTACCTGCTGTCCGGGGTGTTTCTTCTGCCGGACAGTGTGCCCGAGCCCTATCGGACCTGGCTGTTCTACAATCCGCTGATCCACGTGGTGGCGAAGTTCCGGCAGGGGTTCTATGGAACCTATCGCGCGCAATATATCGACATGCCCTATGTCGTTACCCTTGCCTGCACCATCTTTTTGGCGGGTTTTCTGGCGATAAGGATCTTTGATTCCTCCATTCGGGAGCAAAAGACATGATTCGCCTGGAACACGTTACCAAGTTTTACAAGCACCGCGGACAGAAGCGCTATATCGCGAGAGACGTGTCGTTCACGGTGCCGCGCGGGCAGAGTATCGGGCTGATCGGGCGCAATGGCGCCGGCAAGTCGACCCTTCTGAAGGTGATTGCCGGAACGATCCGGCCCGACGCGGGGCGCGTGCTGCGATACGCGAATGTCTCGTTCCCGCTCGGGTTTGCGGGCAGTTTCAACGCGGCCCTGACCGGAGAGCAGAACGTCCGTTTCGTTGCCCGCATCTATCAGCGCGATACAAACCAGCTTATCGATTTTGTCCGGGAGTTCGCGGAGCTGGGCAAGGCGTTTCACATGCCGGTGCATTCCTATTCCTCGGGCATGAAATCCCGGCTGGCGTTCGGGATCAGCATGGGGATCGATTTCGACTATTACCTGGTGGACGAAACCATGGCCGTCGGCGACAAGCGGTTCAAAGTGAAATGCCGGGAGACGTTCCAGCAGAAACTCGCTCATTCGGATATCATCATGGTGTCGCACTCCGTGGGGAACCTGAAGGAATACTGCAGCGCGGGAATTGTTCTGGAAGGCGGCGAATTGACGTATTATTCAAATATTGATGATGCACTTGCAGTTCATGACGAGAATATGAAATTTGAATATCGCCCCTGAAAGGCAATAGGCTGCCGATATGTCAGAAGCTATGAAAGCATCCGAAAATTCCGAAAACTCGGAAGCCGCCAGTGCCGAGGGGTCGAAGACGTCGGAACAGGTCAAGCTCGCCAAGGAAAAGCCGCCTAAAATCAAGGTTAAGGCTGCTGTTGATGTGTCCGAAGCGGTGAAGGTGTCTGCAAATGCCAGGACTGAGGTGGTCGCCAAGCCCGAAAAGCCGAACAAGGCGGATCTCGTCAACGTTGCCAAGGCAAAGCTGCCGAAAGTCAAGGATCAGGAAATCGCGACGCGCCTGAAAAAGGCGGGGCTCGAGCCTCGCAAGATGCTCGATTTCGCGAAAGTCCAGCAACGGTGGAGGTATCCGGTTAATCTGAGGTACTTCCTCATCGTCGCGACATTCATGCTGTTTGTCGCGGTGCCCTCGGCGATTGTCTCCGTCTACATGATCTTTTTCGCAAGCGACCAGTATCACAGTTCCGCGTCTTTCGCCGTTCGCAATACGAGCTCCACCGCAGGGGCGACGGATCTTCTCGGAATGGTGATGCAGAGCGGCGCCGACACCACCGTGTCGAACAGCTACATTCTCATTGACTACCTGAAGAGCCAGCCGTTTCTTGAAGCGGTCATGAAAGAGTTCGACCTGAACCGGATCTATTCGAACGGCGACTGGGACTGGTATTTCCGGATGGGAACCGATCTTCCAGTGGAGGCCAAGCTCAGCTACTGGGAAAGCCGGATCGATACGAAATTCGATCAGGCCTCGGGAATCATAGTCGTTGATGTGCTCGCCTTCACGCCGGAAGACGCCCGGAACATCATGGAGTTCATCGTCCAGAAGAGCGAGGACCTGATCAACAACCTGTCGGAAACGGCCCGCCGCCAGGCCATCAGGTCCGCCCAGGAGAGCGTGGCGACGGCGGAGGTGCGCCTGAGGACGGTCCGCAGGCAAATATTGAACTACCGCGAAACCGCGCAGGAAATCTCGCCGGAAGACAATGCAAAACTCGCCTTCCAGATGATCGGCGAACTGGAATCCCAGATCACGACCAAACAGACCACGTTGAAGACGCTTGAGGGATATCTGGATCCGAAATCCCCACGGATGACCATGCTCAAGCAGGAGATCAAGGGCCTGCAAAGGCAACTCGACACCGAGCGCCAGCGCCTCGGCGGGGGGGCGAATTCGGTGGCGGCAGCAGCGGCAACCAACGCCTCCTCGGACAATTCCATTCCCTACCGGATCGGCAACTACTCGGACCTGGAACTGGAGAAGCAGTTTGCCGAAGAATATTACACGACCGCACTGGCCGGTCTGGAGAAGGCCAAGGCGGAAGCCGCTGCGAAGGAACTCTATCTGGCGACCTTCATTCCGCCGACCCTGCCGCAGCATGCCCAGTATCCGCAACGCGGCATCTACATCCTGTGCACGTTCCTTCTGTTGTTCGGGATCTGGTTGATCGGAGTCCTGACCTTCTACAACATCCGGGACCGGACCTGACCGCGATCAGGCCCTCGAAAGGGAAGATCGGCAATGAGGAATGCAACCCGGTGGCGAACCGGGTGAATTTCGCATCGATTTCAGGCGCTGCGGGAATCGCCGTATCCTGGTGCGGATCCGATCGTGTCCGATCTGCCGACCGGCTCTCGATATCCGAAATCAAGGCCCGTTCCGGTGGTCGAGTTCGGAATATTACGGCCCGGGGCGCGACGGGAGCGGTTTCAGCGGGAAAAGGTGAATGACAGGATTGGCGTGAATTCCTGTATGCCTGTCAGCAGGTTGTGATAATCCTCGTTCTGCAAAGAGTGTCGCAACAGCTCAGTGAAAGCCTATCGCGGATGAAAAAGCACATTATTTGTTGTGGCCTCCCGTTTCAGGACTCGATGCTTCTTTACAGGAAGCTGCAGAGAAGCCTGCCGAACGGAGTCAAGGCACCGCTCGACGCGATGCCGGCGTTTGAGGCCAAGGCGAACGATAAGCACATTCTGACGATAAATCCGAAAGATGTATTCAACATAGATTCTCTGCTGAAGCATTGCAGAAAAGCGGAAAAACGTCCCAAGTTCATTCTGCAGGTTTGTGACTTCCGGATGGCTTTGACGGAACGGAATGAAGAGGTTCGTCACCAATGGAGCCTGGGGTATGATTATGGTATCGGCTTTCGCCCAACCGACGCAGTCAGTAACACCGAGCCCGGTCTGCTTCCCTATGTTCTGGCCATCCTGGAAGCCCTGGCGAGGGACGATATCGATGTTCTGTTGGTCCGGTATGAAAGCCTCGTTCAATCACCCGAGCGGGAACGTTTGCGTATCGAGGCCTTTACCGGTTTGACGCTCACCGACCGGTTCCTTGAAGACGACGACGTGGCGGACGCGGACATAACCTCGGAAAAGCCTCTGGCCGACGTGGAGACCGGAGCCGGTTCGGGGGTGGTCCTGAGCCGTCGTTTCAAGAATTGGACGGCGACTGCAAAAGCCTTTTTCCATGGAACGACGCGATCGGAGGAAGGGGTCTCTGACGCACCCCCCTGGTGCCTGCCCGCCGGAGCGGCTGCAGTGGTCCACGCATTCCGTCGGGCGCCCAAGCTGTTCAAATATGCTCGGGGTCTTGGATATGAGCGCGATGATTTCTGGACTGCGGACCTGAAGAGAGCAGCGTCTTCCTATCAGCGGGATCCGGCCGGAACCATCGTCGCATTCTATACCGACAATACGCTTTATGAGGCCGAAGCACGACGCCTTGAGGCTTCCGTTCTTGCCCTCGGATTACCGTTGGAAGTTATCGCTGTTCCCGACCAGGGATCCTGGCTTGCCAATGTGCGTTTCAAACCCGCTGTCCTGAGCAAGGCGCGGGAGCGCTTGGAAGGGCCGTTGCTTTATGTCGACGTGGATGCCGTGCTCCATACCGACCCGTGGCCGGATTTGAGCGGCTTTGACCAGGACGTGGCTTTTTGCACCATGCGCGACGGGAAAGTCCGTTCCGGAACCATTCTCTTGAACGATACCGATGGCGCCCGGAGGTTTCTGGACGAGTGGACCAGGCGGCTCGAGGCAGATCGGGAGGCATGGGACCAGACGCCGCTCACCGGCATGCTTACCGAAAACCGGCGGGCCGAAGACCCGCCCTTTACCATCGGTCTTCTTCCTGTTCCCATGTGCTACGTATTCGACCGGGTTCCGGAACGTTTGGCGGAACCTGTTCCTGTGCCGGTGATCGAGCATCTGCAGGTCAGCCGCGAGCTGCCGTCAAAGGCCATGGCGCCCGGTGGCCAAGAGCGCCTCATGCGCCGACATGTGAGGCTGAAAGAACTCGAGGAAAATACCGCCCTGAGACCGAAGCTTGAAACGACGGAAGCTGAAGTTTCCTGAGTTCGATCACGATGACGGCCGGCCCTGCCGGCGCGTTTGCCGGTCTATCCGAATCTCCTGGAGACGTATTCGGAAATCCTTTTGAACAATGGCAATTCCGGTTTCCTGCGATTACCGATTAAGGGCGGTAGGACGCGTTCGTAGGAAGCCGGATCGTTGATCCTTATGGTTTTCTGGAAAAAGGCGTAGAGGAAATTGGCGTAGTCTTCGACGTTCGCCGTTTCATTTTCACATGCTTTCAGCGACTCGATCGTCGGCTCTGCGTTCACCACCACATTGCTGTATTCGGCCCGGCCGAAAGACACGACGGTTTTTCCGTGAAACATGGCTTCGAAGCCGACACCGGAATTCACGAGAAAGACCCGGTCAGCGCCGGCAAGACAAGTGTGAATAGACACGTCGTCGACCCAATGAGCGAGTTCGCACTTGCCCGCCAGCGCTTTTAATGGCGCCATCGATCTCGGATTGACCGGATGCCCTTTGACAATGAGCGTTCGGTTTGTTTCCCGGGCATATTCGATCACAGCAGCCAAAGCCTGTTCCACTGTGACATCTGACTGATACAGGATGTTTTCATCGTGCGGTATCTGACAGACAAACAACAGATAGTTGTCAGCCAGTAACGCATTTGCAGCCGATGGCTGGGGAAAAGTCGATTGGTTGCTCGAGATACGGTTTCGCAAATGTTCGTAAAAAGGCCAGGCCTTCTTCGTCGGTGTCGGTTTTACAGGTAAAAACGACAGGGCGGCCCCCCAGCCTTCCGGGTCGACGGTTATATATTCAGCAAGGGTAGAACTCTTATAGTATAGTGCATTTTTCCCGATCGGGAATTTTCTCTTCAATTTGTGAGGAAAGTAGACCACGTCGTACTTTGGTGAAATTTCCTGCATTTCCTGGAGGTCAAACTGCCAAAGCGGACGCGTTACTTTGTCCACTGTGTCGCCACGCTGAATATGGTAATCTGCAAGCCTGTCAATAAACTGGCCCATAAGGACGCGAATCTCGCCAAGCGGCGCGCCTTCCTCGTCAGAAATATGCTTTTTCTTGTCTTTGTTTCCTTCCTTAAATGAGCAGTCCAGGCGAGGTCTTGCAATGTAGATACGTTTGGCCATTTGGGCGTCCTGAAACACAGTCAGTCGTTGGGATGGTTCCCGGGGAATAGGGCTAGACTCAAAGCTTGCAGAGACAGACTCAGATTAACCGACTGCATAGTTCGTTCATCACTGGAACGTCAAGGACACAAGCCACATGATTGCCTTGATATTTTCCATAGTACAAAGCTGGGCAGCGTGCGCAATTGGCGCATGCCGGTTGTCTGCGGCTGCAACGACATAATTAGCCTTGTAAACGGTTCCGCATTCAGTATCTTCCCATGGACCTTTGCAAGATATTCTACAAGTCAGATGCAGAAAACTTTGAGTTCGCTAGAGAAAATAAAAGAAAAGGAAAAATATATTTTCTTTATCGGGATGTCAT
>Ga0272444_10000468_pt1 | contig 42537 bp, 38 predicted proteins | sample SSMForm13_FD_201033 | JGI IMG/M metagenome (GOLD analysis project Ga0272444, IMG submission 201033) | Marine sediment archaeal communities from Little Sippewissett salt marsh, Falmouth, MA, United States - SSM-Form-13 | ecosystem: Environmental > Aquatic > Marine > Wetlands > Sediment ... | reverse complement strand
GGGCAGGGGCGGACAGGATTCCCGCGGCAAACGCAATTCCCCGTCGCCGCCAGCCCCAGGCAAGCAGACAGGCATTGGGCACCGCCATCAGAGCCCCGCCGCCAGGCATCATCGCTTCCAGCTCCCGTCCGAATCGCTGTGACCCCGAGCTTTGCGCTGCCCGCAAACCGGGGTCAAGCCCAATGGCAAGGGCTCCCGGCTGCCGCCGTTGGAAGAGCGAATTTTACTCGTTGACCGCAGGCTGGCCGGACTCCGCAGGGGCACCGGGTTTCTTTGCCCTGCGGCGCTGGTCCGGCATTCTGCCGTCCAGCTTGCGGCGGCGGATGCGCAGGCGCTTTATACGTCGCGGATCCGCGTCCAGGACCTCGAACTCGTAACCGGAAAGACCGGGGGCGACCAGCAGTTCGCCGCGCACCGGCACGCGGCCGATGGAAACGAACAGCAGACCGCCGAGCGTGTCGACATCCTCGGAAATCTCGCCGGTCGCGAATTGCGTGCCCAGGACCGTGTCCAGGTCCTCCAGCGGCAGCCGCGGATCCGCGATCCAGCCGCCGTCTCCGGCCTCCGCCAGCATCGCCTCTTCGTCCTCGTCGTGCTCGTCCTCGATGTCGCCGACGACTTCCTCGACAAGGTCCTCCAGCGAGACCAGACCATCGGTTCCGCCGTATTCATCGATGACGAGCGCCATCTGGATCCGGTCGGCCTGCATCTTGGCCATCAGATCGGTCGCCGGCATGGAGGGCGGGACGAACAGCAGTTCACGGATCAGGCCGGCTTCCTTCAGAGACCCCGACAGGTCGACGCGCGACAGGTCGAGTTCGCGAAGATTGTGGCCGCTCGGCAGCGTGTCCTCGCCGTCGCCACCGGCCGCCTCCGGCCCGTCGTCGCGGACGGCGGCGCGCGCGGCGATGAAAGCCATCAGATCTTTGATGTGGATCATGCCGCGCGGGTCGTCGAGGGTTTCCTCATAGACCGGCATGCGCGAATGGCTGCTTTCCTCAAACAGTTCCATCACGCGGGACAGGCTTGAACTGCTTTCGACCGCATCGATATCCGCGCGGGGGATCATCACGTCGTCGACGCGCAGCTCCCGCAGGCGCAGGATGTTGCCGAGAAGCATGCGTTCTTCCGGCGAGAAGGCCGCATCGCCGCCGGCCTCCCGTGCCAGTTCGTCCTCGAGGTTTTCCCTCAAGCTTCCCGTCGGCCGGCCCACGCCGAAAATGCGCCTGACCGTATCCCAGATGGCCGCCGACCTCGGCGGCCCGCTCTGTTGCGGGTCTTCGGATTCCTTCGTGGCCGCGCCTTCCGATGGCGCGGGAGAGGTCTCGGGACTTCGGGCGTCTGAAGCAGTCATGTCGTCAATCTGGGTCTTGAAAGGCCTTGGTAAAGTCAAAGCCCTTACTCAATTCTCATCGGCAAGCAGCGGCCTGTCCTGATAGGGATCGGCAATATCCAGCTGTGCAAGGATCGTCCTTTCAAGCTGCTCCATCGCCTCGGCTTCGTCTTCTTCCTGATGATCATAATCGAAAAGATGAAGAATTCCGTGAACAACCAGATGGGTAAGGTGATCGCCGAATTCAATTCCCAATTCGTCGGCCTCGCGGCAAACGGTTTCACCGGCCAGAACGATGTCTCCGAGCATGGGGCCGTAGACTTCGCCGTCCGGATCGCTTCCCGGGAAGGACAGCACGTTGGTGGGCTTGTCCTTTTCGCGCCAGCGCCGGTTCAGTTCCCTGATCGAGGCATCGTCGGTAAACAGCAGCGACACCTCCGACCCCGGGCGCGCCTGCAGCCTGCCGACAGCGAAGGCACAGCCGATGGCACGGGCGCACAGGTCCTCGAGGGCCTTTTCATCGGGCCAGTCGCCCGCCTCGATACTGAGGTCGATCCGGAAGTCTTCGGGCAGAGCCTTGGCCGGATCCGCCGCCTGCGTCGTCATTGTGCGGCTTCCGCCTCGCCGGCCCGGCGGCGTTCACGCTCCTGCGACGCCTCGCGCGAGGCATTGTCGTAGGCCGTCACGATCCGCGCCACGAGTTCGTGCCGGACCACATCGGCTTCCGTGAAACGGACATGGGCCACGCCCTCGACGTCGGTCAGCAGGGAAAGCGCCTCGCGCAGGCCGGACATCTGGCCCGGCGGCAGGTCGATCTGGCTCGGGTCGCCGGTGACGATCATCTTCGAGCCCTCGCCCAGACGGGTCAGGAACATCTTCATCTGCATGGAGGTGGTGTTCTGCGCCTCGTCGAGCAGCACCACGGCATTGGACAGGGTGCGTCCGCGCATGAAGGCGAGCGGCGCGACCTCGATCATGCCCGACTGCAGGCCCCGGTCGACCTTCTCCGGCGGCATCATCTCGTACAGCGCGTCGTAAAGCGGGCGCAGGTAGGGATCGACCTTTTCCTTCATGTCGCCGGGCAGGAAGCCGAGGCGTTCTCCGGCTTCCACGGCCGGGCGGGACAGGATCAGGCGCGCGGCGTCGCCGCGTTCGATCAGGGCCGCCGCATAGGCCACGGCAAGAAACGTCTTGCCCGTGCCGGCCGGCCCCGTGCCGAAGACAAGGTCGGCGCGGTCCATGGACCGGATATAGGCATCCTGGGTCGGCGTGCGCGCCACGATCGTCTTGCGGCGGGTGGACACCTGGGCGAAGGCGAGACGGGATTTCGGCTCCAGGGTCGGCAGCGGCAATTGCGCTTCGGCGGCAGCCGCCATGCGCAGCGCGCCGTCCACATCGCCTGGATGAACTTCATGGCCCTGCTGCAGGCGCTGGTAAAGCGCCTCGAGCGCGGTGCGCGCCTGGGCGCAGCCGGCATGGCTTCCCTTGAGGGTGACCTGGTTGCCGCGCGCCACCGCATCGATGCCGAGCCGCTGTTCGATCAGAGCGAGGTTCTGGTCGAACTGGCCGAAAAGATCACCGATGAGCCTGTTGTCTTCAAACGCGAGAACGATGTGCGTCATGTCGGATGCCGGAACAGCAGAGGTATCCGGACCCTTGCGGGCCGTCGATTGGCTGTCACGCGTCAAATGCCGCCTCCTTGATGGCGCCCGGACGGGTTGGTCCGCTTTCATCTTGCCTCTCAATCAGCCGTCCGAACAGCGAATTGGCACCGATCTCGATGATTTCCACCGCTTGTATGCTGCCGATCAGATTTTCCGGCGCATCGAGCTGGACCGCCTGCAGCCAGGGCGATTTGCCGACCAGCTGACCGGGATTGCGCCCCTTGCGCTCCAGAAGCACGTCGCAGGTCATGCCAAGCCGCGACGCGTTGAAGGCCTTCTGCTGCGCGCTGACCAGGTCCTGAAGCGCGGCAAGCCGCGCGCTCTTGACGTCTTCGGGCACCTGATCGCCCATGGTCGCCCCGGGCGTGCCCGGGCGCGGGCTGTATTTGAACGAAAAGGCGGAGCCGTATCCGACCCGCCGGATCAGGTCCATGGTGTCTTCGAAATCCCGGTCCGTCTCGCCGGGAAAACCGACGATGAAATCACCGGACAGGGCAATATCGGGCGACGCCTCCCGGATCCGGTCGATCAGGCGGAAATAATCCTCGCGGCTGTGCCGGCGGTTCATCGCCTTCAGGATCCGGTCGGAGCCGGACTGAACCGGCAGATGCAGATAGGGCATCAGGGACCTGAGATCCCGGTGCGCCGCGATCAGCTCGTCATCCATGTCGCGGGGGTGGCTGGTCGTGTAGCGCAGCCGGTCGAGACCCTCGATCTCCGCCAGCCGGCGCAGCAGCCGGCCGAGGCCCCAGGCCTCGCCGCCAGACCTTTCACCCGGGCCGTCACCGTGCCAGGCGTTGACGTTCTGGCCCAGAAGCGTGATTTCGCGGACACCCGATGCCGCCATCTGCTCCGCTTCGGTGACGATCTGTGCCACCGACCGGGACACCTCGGCGCCGCGGGTATAGGGCACGACACAGAAGGTGCAGAACTTGTCGCAGCCTTCCTGCACCGTGAGAAACGCCGCCGGCGGGCGCTTTTTCACCGGCGCGGCCGCCTGTTCCGACAGGTGCTCGAACTTGGCGTCGATATCGAATTCGGTTTCGACGACCTTTTCGCCGGCGCCGGCCTTTGCCAGAAGGCCCGGCAGCCGGTGATAGCTCTGCGGGCCGATCACCAGATCGACGATGGGCGCGCGGCGGGCGATCTCCTCGCCTTCCGCCTGGGCGACGCAGCCGGCGACACCGACCATCATGTCCTTGCCGTTGCGCGCCCGCTCTTCCTTGACCTTGCGGATGCGGCCGAGCTCCGAATAGACCTTCTCGGCGGCCTTTTCCCGAATGTGGCAGGTATTCAGGATCACCAGATCGGCGTCTTCCAGGTCCTCGGTCGCCTGATAACCCTCAGGCGCCAGCACGTCGGTCATGCGGTCGCTGTCGTAAACGTTCATCTGACAGCCGTAGGTCCGCACGAAGACCTTCCGTTTCCGGCCGGAGCCGGGCTGATCGGCACCATTCGGGGTTTCAGCGATTTCAACTTCCGGACGGCTAGCCGGCATATCCTGCACTCTCTGACGTTTCTGGTAGTCTGAAGTCTCTGGTAGATTGTCAGCGGCGAAGCGGACCTCAAGGCCCCGTTTTGCGCGCATGGTCCGGCGCCTGCCCGGCGCCCTCAATCGTCTGCGCCTGCTTTAACCGGTTTTTCCCCGCTTGAGAATAGGGAAGGGGCCGGGTTTTCGGCAGATTCTCGCGACGGAATCCCGGCGCCGTTCAATGAGGCGACGGTCATGGCCCTTACGGCCGCCTCCAGATCGCGGGTCAGCGCCTTGCGGTCCGTCGTCGCGTCCACCTCGACGGGCTCGCCCCAGGTCACCGCCACGTCGAGCGCGCCCTCGGTGAATACCCCCCACAGATGGCCGGCGAGCTCCATGTCGCCATACCAGGCGACGTGGGGCCGGAACTGGCGGCCCATCGGCAGGCCGTGAAGGCTTTTATAGGCGACAGACAGCGGCTGAACCCAGACCTTGCCGTCCTCCCCGAGCGCGCGCGTGGCCGCGCCGAGCAGGGCTGAGCGGAACGGCAGCACCGAATTGCCGTCGTTCGAGGTTCCTTCGGCGAACAACACCATGGCGTCGCCCGCGGAGATCCGTTTCGCAATCTCGTCCGCGGTCCGTCCCGTTTCGGTCCGCCGGGTCCGGTTGACGAACACCGTTCGCTGCAATTTCGCGAACAGGCCGAACACCGGCCAGCCGGACACCTCCGACTTGGCAATGAAGGACAGAGGCATCAGCGAGCCGATGACCGTGATGTCCACCCAGGAGGCATGGTTCGCGGTGATCAGCAGCGGACGGTCGCCGCCGGGACTGCCCGACTGGTGAATGCGGATGCCGACAAGACGGGTCGCGATCACGTGCCAGAGATGCGGCAGCCTGCGTTGAACCGGATGACCGGCCTTGATCGCCAGCCACTGCAGGGGAATGAGGACAAGGGAGACGACCGTCAAAGCAAGGATCGTCAGGACTGCCTTAATCTGAGCCATTGCTCCCGCTGCTCTGTTTGAGGGATGAGCCCGCATCCTCGGTTTCGGCCGGTCTGCCACAGACTTTCGCCGACAGGGCAGCGATTACCGAAGATCGACGCGCATGACAAGCGCGGTGCCGTCTCCCTCCGCGGAGCGGTAATAGCCCTTGCGCTCGCCGACCTGGCGGAAGCCAAGGGCCCGGTAGAGCAGAAGGGCGGGTTCGTTGGCGGCGTCGACCTCCAGGAACAGGCTGGCGCAACGGTCGCCGTAAAGGCGGAACATCCCGTCGCGCATCAGCTTCCTGGCGACTCCCCGGCCGCGGTGGCGCGGATGAACCGCGATGGTGATCACTTCCGCCTCGTCGGCGGCCTGGCGGAGGATCAGAAATCCGAGCGGCGTGCGGGTGCCGTACGGGCTTGCCCGGCGGGCGACGCGGATCGACACGCCCGGCTGCGCCTTCAGGCGCGCCAGTTCCTCCGCATCCCAGTCATGGTCAAAGGACTGCGCGTGGATTTCGGCGAGCTTCGGCAGGTCCTCATCCAGCGCATCCTCGACGACAGGCGGCGCCGCCCAGAACCACCAGAAACTCATTGCCTTTCGATCCTTCCCGATTTGGGCGGCGAGGCCTCAGGCGGCCGCAGGTAAAGCGGCACGGGTGCCGCCTCCTTCGGGTTGGCCACTAGTCCGAGGCGCGCAACATCCCTGATATCCGGATAGCCGCATTCAGACAAGATGCGCTCCTGCCCGTATCCCGCCGCCTCCGCCACCGCGCGCGCCGCCGAACCGGCAAAGGTCACATCGGCGGGCAGGCTTTGCTTCAGATCGGTCAGAGTGCGGACGGCGGGTTCGCCGATCGGCGCCCCGCTGCTGCCGAACTCCTGGCAGTAGACTTCCTCGCCCTTTCCCGTCAGCGCCACTAGAATGGATGCACCGGCCCTCGGGTCGTTTGCCGCGGAGCGGGCAAGGGCTGCCAGCGTGGTCACGCCGACGACCGGCTTGCCGAGAACGAGGCCGAAACCGCGGGCGACCGACAGGCCGACGCGCAATCCGGTGAAACTCCCCGGCCCGGTGGTGACGACCACCCGATCGAGATCGGTGAACGCGGTGGAGGATTCCGCCATGACCTCGCCGATCATGTCCATCAGCTTTTCCGCGTGCCCCCGGCCGATTTCCTCGCTGCTGACCGCAAGGCACCGGGCGCCGTCGCTGTCATCGCAGACGGCGGCGGCACAATTGGCAAGAGCGGTATCGATGGCCAGAACGCGCATGGTCCGTTTCCATTACCCCTGTCCCCTTCGGCCGTCCACCTGCGCTTTGGACTTAGCCCTAAGGTCGGGCTTGCAAGGCCGGAAACCGTCTGCCGGTCCGCCAGACATGAAAAGGCCCGGCGTAGCACCGGGCCCAACCTCTTTATCGAAAGGACATTTTCTAGATCGGGCGGACTTCCTGCACTTCCGGGACAAAATGCTTCAGGAGGTTCTGGATGCCGTGCTGCAGGGTCGCCGTGGAGGACGGGCACCCGGCGCAAGCGCCGCGCATGGACAGATAGACCACGCCCTGCTTGAACCCCTTGAAGGTGATGTCGCCGCCGTCCTGGGCCACGGCAGGGCGCACCCGGGTTTCCAGGAGATCCTTGATGACGTTCACGGTCTCTTCGTCGGTTGCGTCGAAGAACTCGCCGTCTTCCAGGTTTTCGCCCTGGTCCGTCGCCATCACGGGCTGACCGGACATGAACTGCTCCATGATCGCGCCGAGGATGGCGGGCTTCATGTGCTGCCAGTCGGTGTCGTCCTTGGTGACGGTGATGAAATCATGGCCGAAGAAGATCGCCACCACGCCCGGCACCTGGAACAGCTTCTCCGCAAGCGGAGAAGCGGCCGCGTCGGCGGCGGAGCGGAAGTCATAGGTTCCTTCCGGCAGGACGACCCGCCCGGGGAGGAATTTCAGGGTTGCCGGATTCGGCGTCGCTTCCGTCTGAATAAACATCTTCTTGTCCCTGCGGCGGTGCTGCCGCGCCTGTTCTGTTTGCTTGCGCCTGTTCATCGTCAAATTACGATGATTAGTTCTAACCCAGATGAACACACTTTGGAATAATTAAAATGTAGATATACCCCTGAGGCCAAATATCAACCCCGCGACGGCGGCCGATTTCGCCGCGAGCGGGCCTCACGCGAGGGCCGCGATCGAATCGTCGTCCAGGTTCCCGGGAACGATCGTCACCGGAATCGGGAAGTTTCCGGCCGATTTTCCCGCGATCGACGACACCAGGGGACCGGGCCCCTCCGTCCCGGTTCCGGCCGCCAGAACGAGAATGGCAATATCCGTGTCGGCCTCGATCAGGTCCAGAACCGCTTCGGCCTTCTTGCCTTCGCGAACCACCGTCTCCGGCTCGGTCTTTGCGACGGAGCGAACCCGTTCCGCCGCCTTGGCGAGCGTCGCCTCCGCCTCTTCGGTGGCCTCGGCGCGCATGATGTCCTCGACACCGAGCCAGTGCTGGAAGTCGCCGGGGGCGACGACGAACAAAAGCGTCACGATTCCGCTCGTGCGCGCGGCCCGTTTCGCGGCATAGACAATCGCACGGTCGCATTCCGGCGTGTCGTCGACCACCACCAGAAACTTCCGGCGGTGACCTTCCTCATTGCTCTTTCTGATCGCTACCATGCGCGCATGCTGCCATCCGTTGCGCCCGCCCGCAAGCAGGTCGGCAAAGTCATGAACAGTCCCCCGGTCTTGACCTAGAGAATGAATTTCGACAAGTCGACGTTCTTGGCCAGTTCGCCGATGTTCTCGCGCACGTATTCGGCCGTGATCTCGACGGTCTCCCCTCCCCGGTCCGGAGCGGAGTAGGAGATTTCGTCCAGAATGCGCTCCATGACCGTCTGCAGGCGGCGCGCGCCGATGTTTTCGATGGACGCGTTCAGGTCCACGGCAACCGAGGCGATCTCCTCGATGGCCTCCTCGGTGAAGGACAGGGTGAGGTTTTCCGTCTGCATCAGGGCGACATACTGCTTGATGAGGCTGGCCTCCGGCTCGGTCAGGATGGCACGGAAATCTTCCTTGGTAAGGGCCCGGAGCTCGACGCGGATCGGCAGCCGGCCCTGCAGTTCCGGCAAAAGGTCGGACGGTTTGGCGACGTGGAAGGCACCGGACGCTATGAACAGAATGTGGTCGGTCTTCACCGGCCCGTGTTTGGTGGACACCACCGTCCCCTCGATCAGCGGCAGCAGGTCGCGCTGCACGCCCTCGCGGGAGACATCGGCGCCGGCGCGTCCCTCGCGCGCACAGATCTTGTCGATTTCATCGAGAAAGACGATGCCGGAATTCTCCACGAGAGACACCGCTTCCTGGACGATCTTGTCCTCGTCGAGCAGCTTGTCGGATTCCTCGTTGATCAGGACCTCATAGGATTCGCTCACCGTGGTCCGCTTGGTTCTGGTCTGGCCGCCGAAGGCCTTGCCGAGCAGATCGGAGACATTCATCACGCCGACGCTCGCGCCCGGCATGCCCGGCAGGTCGAAACTCGGCATCTGCGGCTGGGCGCGGACCTCGATCTCGATTTCCTTGTCATCCATCTCGCCCTCGCGCAGCTTCTTGCGGAAGCTGTCTCGGGTCGCGGGGCTGGCGCTGGTTCCCACCAGCGCATCGAGCACCCGCTCCTCGGCCAGAAGATGCGCCTTGGCCTTCACCGATTCGCGCTTGTCGGCGCGCACCAGGGCAATGCCCGCCTCCACGAGATCGCGGACGATCTGCTCCACGTCCCGGCCGACATAGCCGACCTCGGTGAATTTCGTCGCCTCGACCTTCGCGAACGGCGCATTGGCAAGCTTCGCCAGCCGGCGGGAAATCTCCGTCTTGCCGACGCCGGTCGGCCCGATCATCAGGATGTTCTTCGGCAGCACCTCTTCGCGCATCTGGCCTTCGAGCTGCTGACGCCGCCAGCGGTTGCGCAGCGCGATCGCCACGGCTCGCTTGGCGTCTTTCTGGCCGACGATGTAGCGGTCCAGTTCGGAAACAATCTCGCGGGGTGAAAAGTCGGTCATGTCTTTTCCGTCAATAAGGGAGTGTCGGCAGAGCCGGACGTGATGCGCGGGATCGCGTTTGCGGAAAGACCTTCGCCTCTCCGGGCGCCGTCACGCATCGCTCTTCAGGGTTTCAACAAGCACATTGGCATTGGTGTAGACGCAGATGTCGGCGGCGATCGCCATCGCCTTGCGCGCCACGGTTTCCGCATCGTGGTCGCTGTCCATCAGCGCCCGGGCGGCGGCCAGGGCATAGTTGCCGCCGGAGCCGATGCCCATGACGCCGCCTTCCGGCTCCAGGACATCGCCGGTGCCGGTCAGCACCAGGGACACCTTGCTGTCGGCAACCAGCATCATGGCTTCCAGGCGGCGCAGATACCGGTCGGTGCGCCAGTCCTTGGCCAGTTCGACACAGGCGCGCATGAGCTGGCCCGGATATTGTTCGAGCTTGGCCTCCAGCCGTTCGAACAGGGTGAAGGCATCCGCCGTCGCGCCGGCGAAACCGGCGATCACTTCCCCCTTGGCAAGCGGCCGGACCTTGCGGGCCGTGTTCTTGATGACGGTCTGGCCGAGCGAGACCTGCCCGTCGCCGGCGATCACGACCCTGCCTCCCTTGCGGATCATCAGGATCGTGGTGCCATGCCATGTTGCAGGTTCGCGGCTATCGCTCATTTCATCCTCGTCGGGGCTGGGATCGGGCCGGTCCGGCCGGACCGGCCAATGAAGTTCCTTTAACGGAGACCTATGTAGTCCGGCCTTCCGCCGATTCCAAGTTCACGGCGTGCTTACAACGACATCTGGAACCGGGTCTGGCGCAACAGGGACCTGACCTGGGTCTCAAGCTGGCCGGCGGCACGCTCGTCGGTCAGGTCGCCCTTGCCGTCGAAGCCCTGCGCCGCCCGCGCCACGACGGTCATCTGCGGCAGGACCGTTGCGCCGAGGCCGACTTCCAGGATCGTGCGCATGCCGATCAGCCCCCGCATGCCGCCGAAAGCCCCCGGAGACGCGGCTCCGATCGCGAAGACCGGCTTCCGGAAGGCCGCCATGGGCTCCTCGCCCGGGTCCTTGACACGGCTGACCCAGTCGATGGTGTTCTTCAGAAGCGGCGTAACACCGGCGTTGTATTCGGGGCAGGCGATGAAGATGCCGTCGTTGTGCTGCATCAGACGCTGCAGCTTGCGGGCATTCTGCGGCACGCCTTCCTGCTGTTCCAGATCGCCGTCATAGATCGGCATCGGGTAGTCCTTGAGGGAAATCCGGGTGACCTCCGCATCCGCCAGGGCGAGGTGTTTTCCAACCAGAGCCGCCAGTTTCGAATTGTAGGACCCGGCGCGGACCGAACCGGAGAAAATCAGGATCCGGGGTTGGCGCATGTCGTCTCCTTTGAAGGCTGCCTCAACTGCAAGGCTCCTTCACAATATGGGTGGAAAATTCCGTTGGTGAAGTGCGGAGCCTGCCCCGTGGCCTGAACCGGACGGTCGCCCGGCGGTCTCAGTGGATCTTGCGGTAGACCCAGACCCGGGCAGGCGGAAGGTTTTTCCAGATCCATTCCGACGGGGTCACGCTGATGGTGCCGCAGCCGGGCCGGACAGGCGGGAACACGCCGTAGGAAAACTGGATGAAAGGTGCGCCCGGTTTCAGCAGAGCAATGGCTTCTTCCAAAAGGGCGTGCCGAACCGGTTCCGGACGGGTCAGGAGCGGCAGGGACGACACGATGCCGTCGAGGCGCGCATCCAGCCCACCGGCCGGAACGGCGAAATGGGCTTCGATCTCCGCGGTCAGCGCATAGGCATCACCCTCAAGGACATCGAGACCGGGATAGCGGGAATGCAGCAGCTTGCAGAATTCGGAACTGTATTCGAGCACGGTCAGGTTCTTCTGGCTGACGCCGCGCTCGAAGATGGCCCTGGTGACCACGCCGGTTCCGGGCCCGAGTTCGACGAAACGGGCACCCGGGACCACGTCGAGATAAGACGCCATCCGGGCGGCAAGCGCGGGCCCGGAGGGGGAAACCGCTCCCGTCTTGAGGGGATGCTCGATCCAGGTTTTCAGAAACCGGACCTCGTCGAGCGCCTTGGCCTTCAGGGCGCGGACCTTTCGAACTTTCGCCTTCAGGGTGTCTGACCCCAATTCGGACATATGCGACAACGAAAGTTCCTCCGGCTCATAATTGCCAGCACTGTAAGAATTACTTTGAGCCGATTTCAAGGCCACAACCGGCGTCACGCGCCCAGGTTATCGATGAAGTCCTTGACCTTCGAGAAGAAACCGGCGGACTCCGGGTTGTTCTCGCCGGAACTTTCCTGTTCGAATTCCGACAGAAGCTCCCGCTGGCGCCGGGTGAGGTTGGTCGGCGTTTCGACCGTCACCTGAATATACATGTCGCCATGCTGGCTGGAGCGCATGATCGGCATGCCCTTGCCGCGCAGGCGGAACTGCTTGCCGGCCTGGGTGCCTTCGGGAACCTTCACGCGGCTGGTCGATCCGTCCACGGTTGGCACGTCGAACTGGCCGCCGAGCGCCGCCGTCGTCATGGAGATCGGCACACGGCAATAAAGATCCGCCCCGTCGCGCTGGAACAGCTCATGGGGCTTCAGCGACAGGAAGATATAGAGATCGCCGGCCGGCCCGCCGCGCAGGCCCGCCTCGCCTTCGCCGGCGAGACGAATGCGTGTGCCGTCCTCGATCCCGGCCGGGATGTTGACCGACAGCGTCCGTTCCTGGACGGTGCGGCCGGAGCCGCCGCAGCCGGCACACGGGTCGGAGATCACCTGGCCGCGTCCCTGGCAGGAGGGGCAGGTCCGCTCGAGCGTGAAAAAGCCCTGGGCCGCGCGGACACGGCCGGAACCGCCGCAGGTCCGGCAGGCGGTCGGGCTGCTGCCCGGCTTGGCCCCGGAGCCGGAACAGGTTTCGCAGGTCACGCTGGTGGGAACCTCGATCTCGACCGTCTTGCCGGTAAAGGCTTCCTCGAGGGTGATTTCGAGATTGTAACGCAGATCGGCGCCGCGCTCGCGGCCGCTTCCGCGCCGGCCGCCGCCCATGCCGAAGAATTCCTCGAAGATATCCGACATGGTGGAATGGAAATCGGCCCCGTGCCCGGCGCCGCCACCGCCAAACCCGCCGTTTTCGAAGGCGGCATGGCCGAAACGGTCGTAGGCGGCCCGCTTCTGGCCATCCTTCAGCGTGTCGTAGGCCTCGTTGACTTCCTTGAAGCTGGCCTCCGCTTCCGCATCGCCCGGATTGCGGTCCGGGTGATATTTCATCGCCATCTTCCGATAGGCGCTCTTCAGCGCCTTTTCGTCCGCGTCGCGCGAAACACCCAGAACTTCATAGAAATCGCGTTTTGCCATCAAGGTTACCCGTTGGTCTCAGCTTGGGCGCGGCTGCGTGTCATGATTGCGTTCAAGTGCGTGCGTTCAAGCAGCTTGTAGCCGTTTTCGGCACAAAGTCGAATCAAAGGTGGATCGGCCTTTTTCCGGCCGACCTCCGCGATAATCATCTCCGGATACAGACCGGTCCTGCCGGAAGCGAAAAAGGCTTCGAGAGCCGGATAGTCATATCCCTCGATATCGATCTTCAACGCGTCGATCCGCTCGATGCCGTTCCGCCGGCAGAGTTCCTCCAGCGGCACGACCTCGAAACTTCCCTCCGCCTCATCCGCCGCCGGTGCGATCGTGTTCGCCCCGCGGTTTCTGGCGTGGGTGGTCATGTTGCCCCAACCGCTCTCGGCACCGATGCCGCAGGCCAGCGCTGTAATATCCCGGTCGGCATCGGACGCCGCTATATTGAATTCCAGCCGGCGCCGCGTCTCCCCGTCCGGTTCGACCGCGAGGACACGGACCGGCTGACCGAGTTGCCGCGACTGGGCCACAACCCAAAGGCTGTAAAACCCGACATTGGCTCCAAGGTCCAGGAAAATGAACGGATCCGACCCGGACTCCCGCATCGCGGCCGTCAAGGCCTGCCGTTCCGGAAGGTCGAAGAACTGGGGACCCGCAACCAGCCGTTTTTCACATCTGTTGGTGGACGGAAACAGCCGCGCGCCGATCGTCGGAAAGACCGAGATATCGAACGGCTCTTTTCTTCCCAGCAGACACAGGCGGCGCACCAGGGAGGTCATCAGCCTTCCGAACCGGTTGACCGGAAAAGTACCGGCCATCTCCAGACGGCGTTCGACTGCATCTGGCAACGCATAGGCGCCAAAGGGAAGTTTAAAGTGGCTCAATGTCCGGATCCGCAACAGCAAAGCCGGCCCGGTTAGGCATAACCGGGCCGGCATTTTTTATCGATCAGGCTGACTTCTGGCCCTTCTGGTCGTCGTCCTTGACTTCCTCGAAGTCCGCATCGACCACGTCTTCGTCCTTGGCAGCCTCTTCCTCGCCGCCTTCGGCAGCGGCTTCCGCTTCAGCCTGGGAGGCCTGATACATGGCTTCGCCGAGCTTCATGGAAACTTCGGCCAGGGCCTGGGTCTTGGCCTGGATGTCTTCCAGGGCCTCGCCTTCCAGAGCGGTCTTCAAGGCCGCCAGAGCGTCCTCGATCGCCGACTTGTCTTCCGCGCTGACCTTGTCGCCGTAGTCCTTCAGCGACTTTTCGGTGGAGTGGACCAGGGATTCGCCCTGGTTCCGGGCTTCCACGAGTTCCTTGCGCTTCTTGTCCTCGTCCGCATGGGCCTCGGCGTCCTTGACCATCTGCTCGATGTCGGCGTCGCTGAGACCGCCGGAGGCCTGGATGCGGATCTGCTGCTCCTTGCCGGTGCCCTTGTCCTTGGCCGACACGTTGACGATGCCGTTGGCGTCGATGTCGAAGGCGACCTCGATCTGCGGCACGCCGCGCGGCGCCGGCGGCAGGCCGACCAGGTCGAACTGGCCGAGGACCTTGTTGTCCGCAGCCATTTCACGCTCACCCTGAAAGACCCGGATGGTCACGGCCGTCTGGTTGTCTTCGGCGGTGGAGAACACCTGGCTCTTCTTGGTCGGGATCGTCGTGTTGCGGTCGATCAGACGGGTGAAGACACCGCCGAGGGTTTCGATGCCCAGCGACAGCGGGGTCACGTCGAGCAGCAGGACGTCCTTGACGTCCCCCTGGAGAACACCGGCCTGGATGGCGGCGCCCATGGCGACCACTTCGTCCGGGTTCACACCCTTGTGCGGCTCCTTGCCGAAGAAGGTCTGAACGGTTTCCTGGATCTTCGGCATACGGGTCATGCCGCCGACCAGAACCACCTCGTCGATCTGACCGGCGGACAGGCCGGCATCCTTCAGCGCCGCCTTGCACGGCTCGATGGTGCGCTTGACCAGTTCGTCGACCAGCGCCTCGAACTTGGCGCGGGTGAGCTTCAGGGTCAGGTGCTTCGGACCGGAGGCATCCGCGGTGATGAACGGCAGGTTGACTTCGGTCTGGGTGGAAGACGACAGCTCGATCTTGGCCTTTTCGGCGGCTTCCTTCAGGCGCTGCAGGGCAAGCTTGTCCTGCTTCAGGTCGATGCCCTGGTCCTTCTTGAATTCGGCAGCCAGGTAGTCGACGAGGACCATGTCGAAGTCCTCACCACCGAGGAAGGTGTCGCCGTTGGTGGATTTCACCTCGAAGACGCCGTCGCCGATTTCCAGGACCGACACATCGAAGGTGCCGCCGCCAAGGTCGTAGACGGCGATCGTCTTGCCGTCGTTCTTTTCAAGACCGTAGGCGAGCGCGGCCGCCGTCGGCTCGTTGATGATGCGCAGCACTTCGAGGCCGGCGATCTTGCCGGCGTCCTTGGTGGCCTGACGCTGGGCGTCGTTGAAGTAGGCCGGAACGGTGATCACCGCCTGGGTAACCTTCTCGCCGAGATAGGATTCGGCGGTTTCCTTCATCTTCTGCAGAATGAAGGCGGACACCTGGGACGGGGAGTACTTGTCGCCGCTGGCTTCGACCCACGCATCGCCATTATCTGCCTTGACGATGTTGAAGGGAACCAGAGCCTTGTCCTTGTCGACGGTCGGGTCGTCATAACGGCGGCCGATCAGGCGCTTGACCGCGAACAGCGTGTTGGTGGGATTGGTCACCGCCTGGCGCTTGGCCGGCTGGCCGACGAGACGTTCGCCGTCGTCGGAAAAGGCCACCATCGAAGGCGTGGTACGTGCGCCTTCCGCATTCTCGATGACTTTCGCATTCTTGCCGTCCATGACGGCCACGCACGAGTTGGTCGTGCCGAGGTCGATACCAATGACCTTTGCCATAACTTGCCTCTCTTTCTAGCAAACCGAAAAGACCCGGAGCGGCATCCCTTCGGCTCCTTCTCACAAGATGTCCGGAAGTCACATCCGGATGTCGCGCCGAGCGCGTTGATCGCTATATAGGTGGATGAACTTGCTGCTGCAAGACACCTTTGCCAAGCGTTTCGCGGTCTGCCTTTCTAATGACCGACAAATCTTCCAAGAACGTTACCGGCAGGGCGACACCCTTAATAAAGACAGGGAAACGTTCCACAATGGCGACAAAAGCTGTTCCGCCGGAAGGCTTCAGGCTCCTGCCGGGCATCTTCGACAGAGACCGGCAGGAGGCCCTTGTCGCGCTGATCCGGCAGATCCTGGAGGACGCCCCGCTGTTCCAGCCGGTGATGCCGCGGACCGGAAAACCGTTTTCCGTGCGCATGAGCAATTGCGGGCCGCTCGGCTGGGTGTCCGACATCGGCGGCTACCGCTACCAGGCGACGCATCCGGTCACCGGCAGGCCCTGGCCGGCGATGCCTCAGATGCTGAGCGAGCTGTGGCGGACCGTCGCGCCGGAAAGCCCGCCGGCGGAAGCCTGTCTGATCAATTACTACGCCCCGGATGCGAAGATGGGTCTGCACCAGGACCGGGACGAGGAGGCCTTCGACGCGCCGGTGGTGTCCGTCTCGCTCGGCGACACGGCGACCTTCCGCGTCGGCGGCACCAGCCGCAAGGGCCCGACCGCCTCCATGCGCCTTGCCTCCGGCGACGTGGTGGTGCTGGGCGGCGAGGCGCGGCTTGCCTATCACGGTATCGACCGGATCCTGAAAGGCTCCTCGACGCTTCTGAAGAACGGCGGGCGGATCAACCTGACCCTGAGGCGGGTAACGAAGGGCTGACGCCGGGGTCGGGAGGGCCGCCGGAAACCTGCGGCCCGGCAGTTCTTATAAAGAGTGGGCAACAAAAACCACTGCGGCAATCGCAATCACCCAGAGCGCGATCCGCCCGGAGCGGGTGTGGCGGGCCTCCGCCCTGCCGATGGCCTCAGCCGTCGCCCGGTCGAAACGCAGGCCGTTGGCGGTCATGTGTTCCAGTTCTTCCGACATGCGTCCGACCCGGTCGGCGAAGATCGGCAGGTCGTTGGCGACACGGGTGAGCGCGCCGAGTGCTGCACCCGCGTCGCGGATCTTGCCGACGGGACCCAGATTGTCCCTGATCCAGCCGCCGACCACGGGTTCGGCCGTCTTCCACATGTCGAGATGCGGGTTCAGCGTGCGCGCCACCCCTTCGACCACGACCATGGTCTTCTGCAGCATGATCAGCTGGGTCTGTGTGTGCATGTCAAAGAGTTCGGTGACCTCGAACAGCTGGGTCAGCAGCCGCGCCATGGAAATCTCGCTGGCGTCGTGGCCGTGGATCGGCTCGCCGATCGCCCGGATCGCCTGGGCGAACATGTCCATGTCCTGGTCGGCGGGCACATAGCCCGCCTCGAAATGCACCTCCGCCACCCGGCGGTAATTGCGGGTGATGAAGCCGAACAGGATTTCGGCGAGCACCCGGCGCTCGCGAACGCTGAGCCGGCCGGTGATGCCGAAATCGACCGCGACCAGCGTGCCGTCCGGTTCCACGAAGAGATTGCCCTGGTGCATGTCGGCATGGAAGAAGCCGTCGCGCAGGGTATGGCGCAGGAAGCTCTGGATGACGGCGGCGCCCAGCGCCTCCAGATCGTGGCCGTCTTCCCTGAGGCCCTCCACATCCGACATCTTGCGGCCGTCGATCCACTCCATGGTGAGCACGCCCTTGGAGGTGCGGATCCAGTCGACCTGCGGCACCCGGAAGCCCGGATCGCCAGCCGTATTCTCCGCCATTTCAGACAGGCCGGCCGCCTCCAGGCGGAAGTCCATTTCCAGCGCGACGGAGCGGGCGAGGGTATCGACGATGGCGACGGGCCTGAGGCGCCGTGAGGGCGGGTGGAACCGTTCCGCGACCCGGGCCACCAGATAGAAACTTTCCAGGTCGCGCCGGAACCGGCGGGCAACGCCGGGGCGCAGGATCTTGACCGCCACCTTGCGCTCCGTACCGTCCCGGTCAAGGACGGTCGCCGGATGCACCTGGGCGATGGAGGCGGCCGCCACCGCCTCGCCGAAACCGGTGAAAACCTCCTCAACCGGCTTGCCGAGCTGTTCGGCCACCGCCGCCTCGGCTTCTTCCTGCGAGAAGGCCGGCAGGCGGTCCTGCAGGGCGGAGAGTTCCCGGGCCGCCTCCTTGCCGACCACATCGGCACGGGTCGCCAGGAACTGGCCGAGCTTCACATAAGAGGGGCCGAGCCGGTTGAGCGCATCGGACAGCCGCAGTTCGGCGCTCTTGTCGCGCACGGAGCGGCGCTCCAATAGCCGGGCGAAACCGATCGCCAGGCGCGGGCCGGACGGCAGGTCCGGCAGATGCGCCAGCCCGAACACGCCCTCGCGCGCCATCACGAAGCCCGCCCGCAGGAGGCGGAGGAACGGCATCACCGCAAACCCCATGGATCAGAGCTTCCAGCCGGAATGAAGGGCGGCGATGCCGCCGGAATAATTGCGCCAGGTCACCTGTTCGAAGCCAGCCTCGCGGATCATTTCGGCAAAACGGTCCTGATGGGGGAACTTGCGGATGGATTCCACCAGATAGCGGTAAGGCTCGCCGTCACCGGTGACCATCCGGCCCATGACCGGGATCGCATTGAAGGAAAAGGCGTCATAGACCTTGTCGAGCATGGGGACGTCGACATCGGAAAATTCCAGGCACAGAAACCGGCCGCCGCGCTTCAGCACCCGATGGGCTTCGCGGAGCGCCTTCGGAATGTCGGGCACGTTGCGGATGCCGAAGGCGATCGTGTAGGCATCGAAGCTCTTGTCGGGAAACGGCAGCTCTTCCGCATTTCCTTGCGAGAACCGGATCAGGTCCGAAAGGCCGGCCTTTTCCGCCCGGTCGCGCCCGACGGAAAGCATGGATTCATTGATGTCGCACACCACCGCCTTCACGGTGTCGCCGGAACGGCGCACGACCCGCGTGGCGATGTCGCCGGTGCCGCCGGCCACGTCGAGCAGGGTCCACGGCCGCGCGCCCGATTTCGGCGGCGCGAGCGCGGACACCATCGCATCCTTCCAGACCCGGTGCATGCCGGCCGACATCAGGTCGTTCATGAGATCGTAGCGCTCGGCCACCTTGTGAAAGACATCGTCGACAAGGGCCTGCTTCTCGCCCTGGCCGACCGTGGTGAACCCGAAGCTGGTCGGCATGTCCTCCGGAGAGCGGCTCGATGTCCGCTGCCGTTGCTGGCCGTCCTGCATCATGTGTGTGTCTCCTGGACTTTTCTCAAAGGCGGCATTTCCCAAAGGCCTTGCCGGCGGGGCCGACGCGGCTTATCGCGGTACCGGCGGGCCGATGCGATCCGAATTGCGGCGGACCATAGTACAAGCATCCTGCGAACGCTATCATCCGCTTGCCGAAAGTGTCATATGCCGCAAATGCCCCGTTGTGCCAGTCAAAGGAGCCCGACCGATCCATGCCAGAATTGCCCGAGGTGGAAACCGTGCGCCGGGGTCTTGCCCCGACAATGGAAGGGGCACGGGTCGTCAGGCTCGACCAGAACCGACCCGATCTCCGGTTTCCGTTTCCCGCCGGTTTCAAGGCGCGCCTGGAGGGCCGGACGGTCACGGCGCTTTCCCGCCGATCGAAATACCTTCTCGCCGATCTCGACAGCGGCGACGTGCTGGTCATGCATCTGGGCATGTCCGGATCGTTCCGCATAGACGGCGAAGCCGGCCACACACCGGGGGCCTTCGCCCATGCCCGGTCCAAGGACCCCAAACACGACCACGTCGTCTTCCATCTGAAGACCGCCGGAGGTGCGCACGCGCGCATCATCTATAATGACCCGCGGCGGTTCGGCTTCATGACGCTCGTTCCCCGCCCGGAGCTTTCAACCCATCCGCTGTTTGCAAACCTGGGACTGGAACCGCTCGGCAACGAACTCGACGGGAAAATCCTGTCGCGCCTGTTCGCCGGCAAGACGACCTCGCTGAAGGCCGCCCTTCTCAATCAGAAGCTCATTGCCGGTCTCGGCAATATATATGTGTGCGAGGCCCTGTGGCGGTCCGGCCTCGGCCCGGAACGGCAGGCCGGGTCGATTGCCGGCAAGACCGGACGGGCGACGGCGCAAACCACAGCGCTTGCGGGGCACATCCGGGACACCCTCATGGAAGCGATCCAGGCCGGCGGCTCGTCCTTGCGCGACCACACCCGGGCCGATGGCACGCTTGGCTATTTCCAACACAATTTTGCGGTCTACGACCGGGAGGGCGAACCCTGCCGGAAAGAGGGCTGCACCGGCACGATTTCCCGGATCGTCCAATCCAACCGCTCGACCTTCCACTGTCCGAAATGCCAGCGCTGAGGGGCACCAGTCCCTTGGCGTAACCGGAACGGTGTTGCCAGCCGCAACCGGGTCGTTTACCCCTCTAGCCATAAAGACTCTGTAAGGGGAAACCGCCAGATGGGATATGAGAACATTCGCGTTGAAAAACGCGGCCGGGTCGGTCTGATCACCCTCGACAGGCCGAAAGCGCTGAACGCGCTGAATGCTGCCCTTATGAAGGAAGTCAGCACCGCCCTTGACGGCTTCGAGGCGGACGAACGCATCGGCTGCGTCGTCCTGACCGGGTCGGAAAAAGCCTTTGCCGCCGGCGCCGACATCAAGGAAATGCAGCCGTTCGATTTCACCCAGGCCTATCTTACGGATCTGATCACACCCTGGGACCGGGTCGCCCGCAACCGGAAGCCGATCATTGCCGCCGTTGCCGGCTATGCGCTCGGCGGCGGCTGCGAGCTGGCGATGATGTGCGACTTCATCCTGGCCGCCGACACGGCCAAGTTCGGCCAGCCGGAAATCACCCTGGGCGTCATGCCGGGCGCGGGCGGCACCCAGCGCCTGACCCGCTTTGTCGGCAAGTCCAAGGCCATGGAAATGTGCCTGACCGGCCGGATGATGAATGCGGAGGAGGCCGAACGCAGCGGCCTGGTCAGCCGCGTCATTCCGGCCGACGAGCTTCTGGAAGAGGCCCTTAGGGTCGCGGAGAAGATCGCGGACTTCTCGCTGCCGGTCACCATGCTGACGAAGGAAAGCGTGAACCGCGCCTACGAGACGACGCTGGCCGAAGGCATCCGTTTCGAGCGCCGGGTTTTCCATGCGACCTTCGCCACGGAAGACCAGACCGAAGGCATGAATGCCTTTATCGAGAAGCGCACGCCGCAGTTCCGCAACAAATAATGCGGATTTCACGTGGCAAAGGCCATTGACTGAGGCCTGAGGCCCCATTATAAGCAGCGCCCAACCGGTGGCGGGATCCCTGCCACCGTTGCTATTTGATCTGGGGCTTCGTTGCCGAAAGGCGGGAGTTCCGATTGTAACCGGACATTCGTTCCACCCACGGACCAGGATTGAGCCCATGGCCAACACACCCTCGGCCAAGAAGGCGGCCCGCAAGATTGCCCGCCGGACGGCCACGAACAAAGCTCGTCGGAGCCGCGTGCGGACTTATTTGCGCAAGGTCGAAGAAGCAATCGCTTCCGGAGACCAGGCGGCCGCCAGCGACGCCCTGAAGGCTGCTCAGCCGGAAATCATGCGCGCAGCCACCAAGGGCGTTCTTCACGCCAACACGGCGGCCCGCAAGGTGTCGCGTCTCAATGCCCGCGTGAAGGCCCTCGGCGCCTGACACAAGCGGCAAATTCGCGTTCAGAAAACCCGGCCGGCGAGCCGGGTTTTTTTTAGCCGTGCAATAATATCAGGGCTGATCCGGCTAAACACATTTGATTTATTGGGAGAATTCGCAAGCCATCGCTGTGTCAGAATTTTCCCTTTTATTTCAATAATTTATACGCATATGCAATTCACCAGCCCACCTCCGGCGGGATTCCATGCGAGTCAAGGGAAATCTCATTAATTTTTTTTCACCTCACCGTTTTCACCCCCTTCTATGAATACATATTTGGAAAAATCATTGAGACAGAACACTTTTGGCGGATACCGGATTCGAGGCGGAAGGCAGGTTACGTTACGGCGCTTTGGAGGCGTTTAGAAAATGTTAATCCGGCGCGGTTGCCCACGAAGGATGGCCTGTATATGTTCAGAAAGTCGGGAGCGCAGACAACCGGCGAAGAGAACAAGAACCAATCTGTTTGGATAAGAAATGACCAAGTCAACCAACCAGACACCTGAGCACACTCAAACCCATCGAAGAAATGAATACATTAGCAAATTCTCATTTCATGACCGTAAAGCTCCTTGAGCTTTAACCTCTCCAAATAAAAAACTTGAAATACATGACGCCGATGGCACCGCCATTGGCACAGGGGGCTGTCATGCAAATTTCAGACAATTACGCAGGCGATGTGGATTCTGCTCAAGCCTATGACCGGCTTGCGAGCAGCAAGGATACCGTCCTTATCGATGTGCGTACACGGGCCGAATGGAATTTCGTCGGCGTGCCGGATCTGACGGCAATCGGAAAAGAAACGCTGTTCGTTGAATGGCAGAGCTTTCCTCCCGCCGCACCGGTAACCGACTTCACGGAAAGCCTGAGCGCACACCTGGCTCAACAGGGATACGACAAGGACGCCGAGCTCTATTTTCTTTGCCGTTCGGGCCAACGCAGCCAGTCTGCCGCCATCGCTATGACGCAGGCAGGCTTCGGCAAGTGCTACAATGTTTCCGGCGGTTTCGAGGGTCCTCTCGACCCGTCAAGACACCGCGGTACGCAATCCGGCTGGAAAGCGGCTGGACTTCCTTGGGTGCAGGGTTAAAAGGCCGCCTGAAAGGCGGCATGTATCGGGCCTGAGTTCCGGGCCCGCATGTGAGTGACATGTGAGTGAACCGTCCCGAATGGGACATAAAACAGCTGCAAAAGCAGCATATTGGCGGAAAAGAAGAAAGGCTGTGGCGGATCTTTCTTCATCAAGACAGGAGGCGGTAATGCAGGTTCAGGAGGCAAGTGGCTCTGAACATTGGAAGCGGGTCAAGAAGCGACTTCGCGCGGAATTGGGAGATGATGTTTTTTCCAGCTGGTTCGCCCGCGTCGACCTGGAAGAACACAATGACGGGACAGTCCGCTTGTCGGTACCGACCCGGTTCCTGAAGCAGTGGATCCAATCCCATTACAATGACCGTCTCATGGGCCTCTGGCAGCGTGAGTGCGGGAATGTTCACCGGATCGAACTGACGGTGCGCGGCGCGATGCGCCCGCGGCAGACCTCAAGCCCGGCCCCGTCGGGGCTGGCCACGCCGAAGCGCCTCGCCGCTCCGGTCGCCGACCGGCGCCTGGACGGATTTGCCGAAGGAAATTCCGTCGCGGCCGCACAGGCGGCGACAGCGGCGCTCGGACGGGGCGAGGCGGAAGCCGCGCGCGATGTCCTGCAGGGTGCCGCGCTCGATCCGAAATACACGTTCGAGACCTTTGTCGAGGGCGATTCCAACAGTCTCGCCCTGGCGGCGGCCCGCCAGGTGGCCTCCGGCGGCGCGGTGACCTTCAACCCGCTCTATCTGCATGCCTCCGTGGGCCTGGGAAAGACCCACCTGATGCAGGCCGTTGCCGCCAAGGCGCGCGCGGCCGGCCGCAAGGTCCTGTATCTGACGGCGGAACACTTCATGTACCGCTTCGTTTCCGCGCTGAAGGCCCAGTCGGCCCTGGCGTTCAAGGACACGCTGCGCAGCATCGATCTCCTCCTGATCGACGACATGCAGTTCCTGCACGGCAAGCAGGTCCAGCAGGAGTTCTGTCACACGCTCAACGCGCTGATCGACGGCGCCCGTCAGGTGATCGTTGCCGCGGACCGCGCACCTTCGGAGCTTGACACCCTTGACGACCGCGTCCGGTCGCGCCTGTCCGGCGGCCTCGTGGTCGGCATCCAGGAACCGGACTTCAGCCTGCGCCGGAACATCCTGACGGCACGGGTGGCGGCCGCCAGGCGCAGCTACCCGAATTTCGAGGTGCCGGAAACCGTGCTGGACTATATCGCCAAGCATGTGGCCTCCTCCGGGCGGGACCTGGAAGGCGCTCTCAATCGCCTGGTCGCGCACAACCAGCTGACCAATCAGCCGATCACCCAGGAGATGGCCGAGCTCACCCTGCGCGACCTGATCCGTTCCAGCGAACCGCGCCGGGTCAAGATCGAGGACATCCAGAGGGTGGTCTCGAAACACTACAACGTGACCAAGGCCGACCTTCTGTCCGCGCGCCGGACCCGGACCATCGTGCGCCCGCGCCAGATTGCCATGTACCTTGCCAAGGTGATGACGCCGCGCTCGCTGCCCGAAATCGGCCGGCGATTCGGCAACCGGGACCACACGACAGTGCTGCATGCGGTGCGCAAGATCGAGGAGCTTGCAAAGGCCGATTACGCGCTTGCCCAGGAGCTGGAACTGCTGAAGCGCATGCTCGACGCCTGAGACGGCCGAACTATCTACAAAATCAGGGGCGCCCGCCGGGGCGCCCCTCTTGCTTTTCGCGGCCGTTGAGGGCAGTGTCGATCCCCCGCTCCCTCCTGGGGAGCCAACGGTTTCATTCAGCCGGCGCCTTCCGGCCGGCACCTCACGAGTACGGACTTTGCGTATGAAAGCGACACTCGAGCGGAGCGACCTCCTCAAGTCCCTGACCCATGTGCACAGGGTTGTCGAGCGCCGTAACACGATCCCGATCCTGTCCAACGTGCTTCTCAGGGCGGAAAGCGATTCCCTGAAGCTGAAGGCCACGGACCTGGACCTGGAAATCCTGGAGACCGTTCCGGGAATGATCGAGATGAACGGCGCCACCACGGTCCCGGCGCACATGATCTATGACATCGTCCGCAAGCTTCCCGAAGGCTCCCAGGTCGTTCTGGAAACCACCGGCGACAACGCGACGCTGGAAATTCGGGCCGGCCGGTCGAAATTCACCCTGCAGATGCTTCCGGAAACCGATTTCCCGGACCTGACAGCGGGCGAATTCACCCACGGGTTCACGCTGGCGGCCGGCGATGTCCGCAAGCTCATCGACACCACCCAGTTCGCGATCTCGACCGAGGAGACCCGCTACTATCTGAACGGGATCTACCTGCATACGGTCGACACCCCGGAGGGGCCCCGGTTCCGCGCGGTCGCCACCGACGGCCACCGGCTGGCGCAGGCGGAGGTTCCGGCCCCGGCGGGATCGGCCGGCATGCCCGGCATCATCGTTCCGCGCAAGACGGTCGGCGAAATCCAGAAGCTGCTGGAAGAGCCGGACGCGGACGTCCAGGTCGAGCTGTCGGATACCAAGATCCGCGTCACCACGGGCAGCATCGTGCTGACGTCGAAGCTGATCGACGGCACCTTCCCGGACTACGGCCGGGTGATCCCGCAGGGCAACGACAAGGAACTGCGCGTCGACCGCGACGAATTCAAGGAAGCGGTCGACCGTGTTTCGACCATTTCGTCGGAACGCGGCCGCGCGGTGAAGCTGTCGCTCGGCGACGGGCGCATGGTGCTGACCGTCAACAATCCGGACTCGGGAAGCGCGACCGAAGAGGTCGCGGTCGAATATGACGCCGAGCCGCTGGAGATCGGCTTCAACTCCCGTTACCTGCTCGACATCGCCAACCAGCTCAACAGCGATACCGCCCTGTTCCGGCTCGCGGATTCCGGTTCGCCGACGCTGATCCAGGACAATACGGTCGACGACTGCCTTTTCGTGCTGATGCCGATGCGGGTCTGACCGGGGGCATTTTGCACTTCCATTACAGCGGGGCCGGCTTAAGGCCTCGCAGCACTTACGGATAGGGTTTGATGGCGGATACAACGTCAGCGGCGATCACCCGCCTGACCCTGACGGACTTTCGCAACTATGAGCGTCTCGATCTAGAATTTTCCGAGCCGCTCGTCGCCCTGGTCGGCAACAACGGCCTGGGCAAGACCAATATCCTGGAAGCCATCTCGTTCCTGACCGCCGGCCGCGGGCTGCGGCGGGCGCCGTTTGCCGACATTGCCCGCGTGTCGGGTTCCGGCAACTGGGCGGTTTCGGCCGTCCTTGAGGCGGACGGCCTGGAAACCCGGATCGGGACCGGCTTCACCGCCAACGAGCCCGGGCGGCGGGTCAGGATCGACGGTGAAGACGTCAAGTCGTCGGAGCGGCTGCTCGACTACATGCGGATCCTGTGGCTGGTGCCGGCCATGGACGGGCTGTTCACCGGACCGGCCGGCGACCGCCGCCGCTTTCTCGATCGGCTGACCCTGTCGATCGACCCGGGCCACGGCCGCAGGGTCAGCGATTTCGAAAAGGCGCTGCGCCAGCGCAACCGGCTGCTGGAGCACGGCGGATCCGACAGCTATCTGAGCGCGATCGAACGGCAGGTGGCCGAACTCGGGACAGCCGTTTCAATCGCACGGCACGAAACCGTCAGCCTGCTCGGGGAGACGCTCAAGGTCCAGGCGGAGGCCGGATTGCCGTTTCCGACCGCGAGCCTGACCCTTGAAGGCGCCTTTGAAACGGCAACGGTGGGCATGAGCGCCTCCGACCGGGAAGACCACTACCTGGAACTGCTGCGCGAAGGACGCGGCCGGGACCGGGCGGCGGGCCGCACCCTGATGGGCCCGCATCTGAGCGATCTCGAGGTGCGCCATGTGGCGAAGGCCATGCCGGCATCCCGGTCTTCGACGGGAGAACAGAAGGCGCTGCTCGTCGGCCTGATCCTGGCGCATGCGGACCTGACCGCCGCCGTCTCGGGGATGAACCCTGTCCTGTTGCTGGACGAGATCGCGGCCCATCTGGACCCCAACCGGCGGGCGGCCCTGTTTTCCCGGCTCGCCTCGCTGGGCCTGCAGGCGTTCATGACCGGCACGGACGAGCTCCTGTTCAAGGACATGCCGGAGGGGAGCCAGGTGTTCAGACTTTCCGACGGCCGCGTCGAACCGCTTCCGCCGGCAGACTGAGGGCCAGGACAACGGGCGGCAGGCGCCGCCGATGATCCTTGTATTCCCTGCATTTTCCTCAAGATAATGCCCCCGATGACGCCACCGCGCGCCCGAGTTCGTATATAATTCCTTAACAATCCGGGACGCCGGATGCCGACTTTGTCACAAACGTGCCGAAACCCGCGGGAAACCAACAATCGGCGACTGAAGAAACGCAGTCAAATCAGTACGATACGCCTGCCATCCCGACCGAGTTGAATGGCGCCGGAAACGCCGTATAACGAACCATAATACTCCTATCGACGAGCAGCTGATTCGCATGAACGATACCCCTCAGAACGACACGGCCGCAGCCGAGTACGGCGCGGAATCCATCAAGGTCCTGAAAGGCCTCGATGCGGTGCGCAAGCGCCCGGGAATGTATATCGGCGACACCGATGACGGCTCCGGCCTGCACCACATGGTCTATGAGGTGGTCGACAACGCGATCGACGAGGCCCTGGCCGGACATGCCGACCTGGTCACGGTCACTCTCAATCCGGACGGGTCGGTCACCGTGACCGACAACGGCCGCGGGATCCCGACCGACATGCACGCCGAGGAAGGCGTTTCGGCGGCGGAAGTCATCATGACCCAGCTCCACGCCGGCGGAAAGTTCGACCAGAACTCCTACAAGGTTTCCGGCGGTCTGCACGGCGTGGGCGTTTCGGTGGTGAACGCGCTCTCCACCCGGCTGGACCTGAGGATCTGGCGCAACGGCAAGGAACACTTCATGTCCTTTGCCCATGGCGACGCCCAGAGCCCCCTGGAAGTGGTCGGTCCCGCGGACGGCAAAAAGGGGACGGAGGTCACCTTCCTGCCCTCGCCGGAGACCTTCACGAAGATCGATTTCGATTTCTCCACCCTGGAACACCGGCTGCGGGAGCTCGCCTTCCTGAACTCCGGCGTGCGCATCGTCCTGACCGACAAGCGCGGTGTCGAGGACGTGGTCGAGAACCTGTTCTACGAGGGCGGGCTTGAGGCCTTCGTCCGCTATCTGGACCGGGCGAAACATCCGCTGATCGAGGCGCCGGTCACCATGACGGCGGAGCGGGACGGCATCACGGTCGAAGCCGCCATGTGGTGGAACGACAGCTATCACGAGCACGTGCTGTGCTTCACCAACAACATTCCGCAGCGTGACGGCGGCACCCACCTGGCCGGTTTCCGCGCCGCGCTGACGCGCCAGGTGACCGGCTATGCGGAAAGCGCCGGCCTGTTGAAGAAGGAAAAGGTCTCGCTCACCGGCGACGACTGCCGCGAGGGCCTGACCTGCGTGCTGTCGGTCAAGGTGCCGGATCCCAAGTTCTCGTCGCAGACCAAGGACAAGCTGGTCTCCTCGGAAGTCCGCCCGGTCGTCGAAAACCTGATCTCCAGCGCGCTTGCCGACTGGTTTGAGGAAAACCCGGCGCCGGCCCGCTCGGTGGTGTCGAAGGTTGTCGAGGCGGCGTCCGCGCGCGAGGCGGCCCGCAAGGCGCGCGAACTCACCCGGCGCAAGGGCGCCCTCGACGTCGCCTCCCTGCCCGGCAAGCTGGCCGATTGCCAGGAACGCGATCCGGCCAAGGCCGAACTGTTCCTGGTGGAGGGCGATTCCGCAGGCGGCTCTGCAAAGCAGGGCCGGCACCGCGAAAACCAGGCCGTCCTGCCCCTGCGCGGCAAGATCCTCAACGTGGAGCGCGCGCGGTTCGACAAGATGTTGTCGTCGAACGAGATCGGCACGCTGATCACCGCGCTCGGAACGGGGATCGGCAAGGAAGAGTTCAATATCGAGAAGCTGCGCTACCACAAGATCATCATCATGACCGATGCGGACGTGGACGGCGCCCATATCCGGACCCTGCTTCTGACCTTCTTCTTCCGGCAGATGCAGGAGCTGATCGAGAAGGGCTACGTCTATATCGCCCAGCCGCCGCTCTACAAGGTCAAGCGCGGCCAGTCGGAGCAGTACCTGAAGGACCAGAAGGCGCTCGAGGACTACCTGATCGGCACCGGCCTGGAGGATGCGTCGCTGACGCTGGCAAACGGCGAGGTGCGCACCGGCGCGGACCTGCGCGAGGTGGTGGAGCGGGCCCGCGCCATTGCCGCGATCTTCGACGGCCTGCATTCGCGCTACGACCGCACCGTGGTCGAACAGGCGGCGATCGCCGGCGCCCTCAATCCGGACGTTCTTCACGACCGGCAGAAGGCCGACGATGCGGCCGCCTATATCGCCCGCCGGCTGGATATCCTGGCCGACGAATTCGAGCGCGGCTGGACCGGCGAGGCCCGGGAGGACGGCAGCCTCGTGTTCCGGCGGACCGTGCGCGGCGTGGAAGAGGCGGCGACCATAGACGCGGCGCTTCTGAGCTCGGCGGACGCCCGGCGGCTGGATTCCCACGCCACCCATCTCCAGGAGATCTACGGCAAGGCGGCCGTCCTGCGCCGGAAAGAGGCGCAGACGGAAGTCCGCGGCCCCCGCGCCCTGCTCCAGCAGGTGTTCGCCTACGGCCAGAAGGGCATTTCGCTGCAGCGCTACAAGGGCCTGGGCGAAATGAACCCGGAACAGCTCTGGGAAACGACGCTGGATCCGAACGCGCGCTCGCTGCTGCAGGTCAAGATCCGCGAGGCGGACGACGCTGACGACATCTTCACCAAGCTGATGGGCGACGAGGTCGACCCGCGCCGCGAATTCATCCAGGACAACGCCCTGAGCGTCGCCAACCTGGACATCTGATCGTCTGTAGGGAAATGCATAAAGTTTTGCCGCGCACATAAAACTTCGCGAGGCGGCGGACTGGCGTTAACTTATATTCATAAATTTCAATAACTTCGGCGGAATACGACATTCTGTCTAAGTTGTTGGGACATCAGCACCACGTCGTCCTGAAATGGGTTTTCGGATTTCGAGTCGATCCGGAAAGTCAGGCTCCTGCCCTTACCCATCATTCGCTGATCAAGGGCCATTTTCGGCCCTTAGCAAACCTTGCGGTTCGTCGCTGCGAGCGGCGGCTCCTGCGCTCGGTGCGGGGTTTCGACAGACTCAATCCGTTGCGGTTGCAGATAAGGCGGCAACCGAAACCAGGTGACCTATTCCAGGCACGAAGACGCGAACTGGCTCGGCGAAAGGCCCGTCTGCGCATTGAAAGCCCGACTGAAATTGTTAGGGCTCGAATATCCGAGGTCTAAAGCGACGGCTGCAACCGTCACATCGCCGTGACGCAGAAGTTCTTTGGCACGTTCAATCCGAGAGTTGTTCACGATGTCCCTGAACCGAACACCATCCAGCATCAATCCTCGCTGCAAGCTTCGGACCCCGATATCCATGTTTTCTGCGGTTTTTTCGATGGACACCGAACCCTCTTCTATCTGCAAACGCACCACGGCAGCGACCTTGTGGGGCAAAGTCTTGGGCGGGCCACCAGCTCTCTCTCGGGCAATGTCTTCGATTGTCGATGTCGGGTTGGCTTTCGTCGCGGAAGTCCACAAGAGGTCGCTGGAAAAAACAATCCCCAAAGCGGGTTGATCCCAATGGACCGGGCACCCGAAGACGTCCTCCGCTCGATCTCCTCCGAAAGGTCTCGAAGCGTCGATCATCAGCCGCTCTGGCGTCCACGCTGCACCGAGATACTGCCGAAAAACGCTGAGAAAGACCCCGACCGCCGAAAATGCGACGTCGGAATACGCACTATGTGATCGCAGTCCGAAGCGATATCCATACCATGCACGGGCGCCGTGTGTTTGAAACTCGATCACATCCGTACTCGAGTGATACGAGATCGCCTTTGCCGTTCGCGTGAGAGCCGCTCCGAGGTTTGGCGAGGACAGCACGTAGTCTCCCCATGCCCCGTAATCCGCGACCGTGAGATGCGGTGCCCAGAGCAGGCCGATATTCTCTTCCCCGGTGGAACGCCCGACCTCTTGAATGAACGTCGCGAGGACGTGTTTCGGGATGTACCCATCGCGACTTTCGATGAAGCGATGGGGCAAACCGGATCGCTTCAACGCTCGTTCAAGCGGCTTCTGCCCGCAGGTTTCAAGCGTGAATTGCGGCATCGCACCAAGCGCCTTGGCGGAGATCATGGGAAGGTTTTCTGGCATACAGGTTCGCTTGATCGGGATTCTGTCGTGAAATGATACGCCGATCTCGCAGCGATATGCCAACCTATGCTTTCGATTTGGCTATTGGCGGGAGGCGAGACGCAGATGACCGTAAGTACAAATATGGCAACCAGGCAGGCTGCTCGTGGGCTGTATGCAGGCGTTGCACTTTCTTTTCTGGTTGGGCCTGTTGTGGCGGAGATGTCTGACATCGCCCGCGATACCGTTGTCCGGCGCTCCTGCGAGGCTGCGATCTGGGCGATGCCTGCCGTTGGCGTTTACGATATCGAGTTGGCGATCCAGCGCGATGCGGGGGCTGACAAAGGCGTGATCGCTTATATGAGCGAACCGATGGACAGCCGGCACGGCTTTCTGACGGCCAACGACGTGACACCGTATGTATTTGGCGGTGGATACGCGGGGGATGAACCCGTTGTCATCGATGTTCCGCCAGCCGGAGAAAAGGCGGCATTCTTCGGAACCATAACGAATGCCTGGCAGGTTCCACTGGCTGATGTTGGAACGTCCGGCGATGATGCCGGCGCGGGTGGAAAATACCTGATCGTGCCACCGGGATATGACGGCGACCTCCCACAAGACGGCTACTACGTCTATCAATCCAACACATATGGCGTTCATTTCGCATTCCGTCCCGTCGCAAAGGATGGCGGAGCAAGCGAGGATCAGGCTGCCTACGCCCAGACCCTTCAAGTCTATCCATTCTCCGAGGCAGACAACCCGTCGCCTACCGAGTTCGTCGACGTGAAAGAGAACCCGATCAATACCTTGCCGGTCTATGACATGACCTTCTTTGAGGACATGAACACCGTCATCCAGCGCGAGCCCGTCCTGGAACAAGACAAGGTCATGATGGCGATGCTCACCTCTCTGGGCATGGTGCGCGGCGAGGCGTTCGAGCCGGACGAGGAAATGCAGTCCGCAATGCTGGAAGGTCTGCAATGTGCCTATGACACCATGCAGGAGCATTTCATCACGCGCTCTGTCGTTCCGTTCTGGGAAGACCGCCAGTGGGGCGTCTGGGCATTCGCAGAAGGTCAGCCCGAAGCCGGCTTCCCATATGTGACCGAGGACATGGTCCTGATCGACGACCGTGCCGGCGGGTCCTATTCGTGGATCACCTATCTTCCCAAGAAACTGGGTGGCGGGACTTTCTACCTTACAGGCCTTACCGACAGCGACGGGGACATGCTGAACGGGCACGATAGCTACAAGCTCAATGTCCCCGCCGATACGCCGGCCGAGGATTTCTGGTCGGTGATCGTCTACAGCATGAAAACCAAGGGCTTCGTGACAGGCAATGAACGCGTCGGGTTGGCCACGCCAGACCTGCTGGACATGCAGGTCAATGACGACGGCTCGGTCGACGTCTATTTTGGACCGGCGGCGCCGGACGGGCTCGAGAGAAACTGGATTCCGACGGGCGAGGATTTCTTCCTCCTGTTCCGGCTCTATGGTCCCGCCGAAGGATGGATCGAGAGCGGATGGCGGTTGCCGGACGTAGAAAAAGCAAACTGACAACCTGACGGGAGAAAACGATGAAACACACGCTTCTTGGCAGTTGCGCGGCACTTGCCTTTACCGCCGGTATGGTTCTCGCGGAAGCTGGTGACGGCCGATTCCTTGAGAACGAAGAGTTCAACACGATCATCGGCGATTTCGTCTTTGAAAAAGGCTTCCCGACGGCCGAGACCACCGAAAGGCTCTTCCAGATCCGGACGACCTATCGGGTCATGGAGGTGATCCAGCAGAACGTCTTCGGCGCATCGCTTTATGCCATGCGCAAGGGGTATGCCGATTTCGGTGCCGGAAAACCCAACCAGGTCATCGTGTTCAAGGATCTGATGGACGCCAAGTCCGAGTTTCTGACGGCCAACAACACGACCGTCTATGCGATGACCTTCCTTGATCTAAAGGCAGACGGTCCCACCGTTGTCGAGGCACCGGCGGGCATGCTCGGCTTCTTTAATGATATGTGGATGCGATATGTCGGCGATGTCGGCAATGCGGGACCGGACAAGGGAGAAGGCGGCAAGTTCCTTGTCCTTCCCCCGGGGTATGAAGGTGAAGTGCCCGAGGGATACTTTACCTTCGAGTCCAAGACATATGGCGTCTGGATGGCGCTTAGGGCTTTCCTTGTTGATGGCAAGACGGATGCGGCAAACGCGCTTTACGAAGATCTGAAGATCTACCCTCTTTCGGAGGCCGATAGTCCGGAGCCGACCGAACTCGTCGATGGCTCGGGTCAAGAGATCCAGACGGTGCATTCGGAAAACTACCACCTGCTCGAAGAACTTGGGCATTTGGTCGAAGAAGAGCATCCGGATGCGCTGGACGGGGCACAGAAATTCCTGCTCGCATCCGTCGGTATCGAGTTTGGCAAGCCGTTTGAGCCGACGCCGGAAGAGAAAGCCATTCTTGAACCGGCTGCAATGGCAGGGGCGGCGCTTTTGCGCGCGAACATGTGGAACTATGTTGGCGACGACAAATACATCTACGAGGATCGCAAATGGTGGAACCCGTTTGTCGGCGGCGTCTATACCTTCGATCCGAACGGGTATCTCGACTACGACGCGCAGGCCTTTTTCGCCGCCTATGCAACAGGCGTGACACCTGCGATGGCGAGCAAAAACGTGGGTGTCGGATCGCAGTATCTGTGCACCCACACCGATGGCGAAGGCATACCGCTCGACGGAGCCAAGACCTACAAGCTGACGGTTCCAGCCGATGTGCCTGCCAAGGATTTCTGGTCCGTCGTCGTCTATGACAGCGCCAATCGCTCGATGATGGCAACGTCGCAGAAATTCCCCGCGCTCAGCAGCTACGATGATCTGGCCCAGAACGAGGATGGTACAGTCGACCTTTTCTTCGGACCGTCGGCGCCTGAGGGAAAGGAGTCAAATTGGGTAGAAACTGACCCCGAAAAGGGCTGGACGGCCATCGTGCGCCTGTACGGGCCTCTGGAGCCGTTCTTTGACCAGACCTGGAAGATGAACGACTTCGAACTGGTGAACTGACTTTCCCGCAGACGACCAACAGGTCTCTCGGGACATGCCATGGAACTACGGACGACTTGGGTACTCCCATGTTGTCCGTTTTGGATGGCCTGCATCTCGACATTCATCGGGGCCGCAGCGAACGACCGCTCCCCGCCCAGATTGTGAATTGGACTTTTGACCAATTTGCCACCTTGATAGGATTCGCTCGTCAGTTGATCTGGCTAAGCGGTTTTGCGAAGCAAGCTGCTGGTTCAGGTTCTGCACCCCGCCACGCTTAGGCGAATTTTTGTGCGCCAAGTCCGCGAAGTTTTACGCGCTTCCCTACACCCTCCGCTTCCGCCCCATCGCTCCGGCTTTCGGCCGGGGCGGCGGAAGCCGGACCCGCTACGCCCAGGGCACCGGCCTGCCGAAGAAATAGCCTTGGGCCGCCTCGATCCCGAGGGCGCGCAGCAGCGCCATCTCCCGCTCCGTCTCCACATGCTTGGCGATCACCTTGATGCCGAGGTCATGGGCGGCGTCGGTCAGGCCCTTGAGCACCAGCGCCTTGGACCTGTCCCTGGTGACGAGCTGGGTCAGGCCGGCGTCGAGCTTGATCCAGTCGACCCTCAGGTCGGTCAGGCGCGCCAGCACCGGCCAGTGCCCGGCGAAATCGTCGATCGCCGTCTGGCAGCCGAGATCGATCAGGAACCGGAAAAAGCTTTCGATCGCGGACGGCTCCCGCAGGAAGTCCCGTTCCGCCACCTCAAGGCAGAGCCGGCTTGCCGTGAGCGGGTCGTTGCCAAGCCGCTTTCGCAGGAGGTCCCGGAAATCCGGATTGCCCGCCGATTCGGCGGAAACGTTCACGGTCAGCAGGGTCCTGCCGCCGCGGGCGGTGGCGGCATCGAGAACCTTGTCGAGGGTCCAGCCCTCGATCCGGGCCACGTCGCCGCTGCGTTCCGCCGCCGAGATGAGGACGCGCGGCGAACAGCCGGACGCCTTCCCGCCGTTCAGGCGCAGCAGGATTTCATCGCCGCAGGGCCGGTCCTCCTGCAGGAAACGGATCGGCATGGAATAGAGCGCGAAGTCGGTCGCCTTGACATCGCCGGGCTCGGGCATCCGGGCCGGAAGGAGACTGTCCGGCGTGACCTCGCCGGCCTCCGCCCTGTGCAGATGGACGGTCCTGCCGCCGACCCGCTTGCCGCGCAGGCAGGCGGCATCGGCCAGCCGCAGCAGGGCGGACGGATCGACGGCCCTGTCCGCCCCTTGCGACGTCAGGAACGAAATCCCGATGGAGCCGCCGATGGTGAAGATGCGGTTGCTGACCTCCAGGCGGATGCGGGAAAAGGCGTCGAGGACCCGTTCCGCCTGGTCGAGCGCATGGCTTTCGTCCGGCAGCAGGCACATGCCGGCGAACTCGTCGCCGCCGATCCTGCCGACGCAGCCGGTATCGCAGAAACAGCTTTGCAGCGCGGAGGCGACCAGCAGAAGCATCTCGTCGCCGGCATCATGCCCGCCCAGATCGTTGACCTTCTTGAACTCGTCGAGGTCGATGTAGAACACCGCCAGGCCGCCGGGGGGATTTGCCTGCAGCCGCGCGATGTGGTCCAGGAGAAAGGTCAGAAAGGCGCGCCGGTTGGGCAGGCCGGTCAGGGCATCCTGATAGGCCAGGCGCCGGTATTCCTCCACCTCGTGGGGCGAATCCACATTGGCGCGCACGATCGCCATGACGCCCGGCCGGTCGCGGCCCGACGGTTCGGCCAGGGGAACCAGACGGATTTCGGCGATCTTGGCCGCCGAACCGGGGTCGGTATTGGTTTTTCCGCCGTTCAGCCCGGCGTAGAGCGTCTGCACGTCGCCGTTGCGGCAGTTTTCCAGCAGGACGTCCAGTTCGGCCGGATCGACGGATCCGCCGGCGGCCGCCTCCAGGCGTGCCCGGATCGCCTCCGGCGCGTCCAGCGCCCCGAAAATCAGCACGTCGTCCGGGAACCGGTCCAGAAGGTCGTCGAGGCGCAGCGCGTCCGCCTCGTCCCGGCCGCCTTCAAGCTGAAGCAGCACGACCGGGGCGGCGCCCTCCTGGAGCAGGACCGGGGTGCAAACCGCCTTGTCGCCCAGGTCCGCGCCAGCCTCCGACACCAGCCTGCCGCTCACTTCCGCCGGGGTCCCGCCGAAGGCGGCGGTCAGGGCGGGCCGGCAGCGCCGCCGGCTTTCGGAAGACAGCAGGTCGGCGAACACCGCGCCGGCAAGGTCGCCGGCACCCACGCCCAACACCGTTGAAAAGGCCGCGTTCGCGGCCGCGATCGCCCCGTCCCCGTTCAGGAACGCGGCCGGCTGCGGGATCACCTCCAGCAGCGAACCGTATAATCCGGTCACCCTGTTTGCAGCCGTCCGGAAGGAGCCCTCCTCCCGGCTGCAGACCACCCCTTGATTGTTCGGCACAAGCCGCCCTTTCAGAAATTCGACGGGTCCTGACCCTGGAAACGCCGCTACTCAATACCTAATCGACGTTTTGTGATTTTCATCATGTTTATCACGAGTTCGAACTCAAGAAATATTACGATGCGGATACCCACAAGCCTTCAGGAATTTATGTTTAATGGAGTATTAACAAGATTTACTTGTTTTTAGAGTTTTCTATTTATCATCAAAATGGAATAAACCTTGCCGCCAGAAGGAAACGCCTGCCTCATTTTCACCACCTTGACCGGCAATAGAGCCCCTCGAATTCTCAGTCCGTTCCCTGACAAAAGGCCGATTGCATGGACCAGCCCATGGCGCCGCCGCCGATCCGCACCGCCTACGTAAAACTGCATGCATCTGCGACGGCCGCGACGCCCGGCGCCAGGCACTTCGCGCGCCTGGTGCTCGTCTCCGCCGGTCTTCTGTTCGCATCGCTGCAGGCCGGTAGCGCGGGCCCGGCCTTCGTCCAGTGCGGCAAGGCCTCCTGGTACGCGCTGACGTCCATGACGGCGAGCGGCGAACGGGCCGATCCCGACGCGATGGCCGCCGCCCACCGGACCCTGCCGTTCGGCACCCTCGTCAAGGTCGCAAATCTTAGAAACGGCAGGGAAATCACGGTCCGGATCAACGACCGGGGCCCCTTTGTCAAAGGCCGGGTGATCGATGTGACCAGGGCCGCCGCCGGCGAACTGGGCTTTCGGTCCCAGGGCGTGACCAGGGTGCGCATCACCGTGGCCGGCGCCGACGGCACGGCGCGGGACCTGCCGGCTTGCGGCAAGTGAGCGGCGCCTGAAAGAGCCCGATTGCGGCACGGGGCGGCCGGCAACCTATGAATGAATACATGTGATCGATTCCCGTATGGTGAATCAAAAAATAAATTATTTTACGGTAATGACAAACGCTCCGGTCCTTAGTAGTATGCGCGCTGTGGTCGATGGGGCCACGTGCACAGTAACTTATTTCGCGCGGCCCGTGCTTGGTCGCGCGTTTTTTTTCATCCCCGTCGAACCGCCCCGGCTCTCCCCGAAAAGTTAACATTATCAGGTCCCTGAGACCTGCGACCCCGGCAGGGGAACAATGTCCCGCCCGGCCCCGAAACGCCGTTCCCGCCCGGGTTTGCCGTCCATGCGCCGGATGCGGCAGCCGGACCGGCAGCGGGATTTCACGGACGGGGGGTGCGCATTTGAACCTTTTGCACGTTTTTCTTGCAGACAGCGGCGGCCCGCAAATCCGCGGCCGGTCCCGCAAACGGCGCAAGCCGGGCATTCTAAAAAACCGCCTGCGGTCATTTGAAGAAAGCAATTGCCCCTGACCGGTCAATCGGGTATCAGGACAGTCTGTCGGCCCCGCCGGCCCCGCACCCGTAGCTCAGCTGGATAGAGCGCTGCCCTCCGAAGGCAGAGGTCACAGGTTCGAATCCTGTCGGGTGCGCCAAAAATAACCGCAAAATCATAGGCTTAACTGAACGTATCGATCGTGATTTTAACGCTGCAAACAATTGCAACCATATTGCTACCACTTAATTTCACTAGTACGAGTTATCGTTCCGTAGTGGGCGTGTGAGCAGAGACGAATTGCACGACAACAAGTCGGGTCACATTCAATTTCCTAATCTGAGGGTCGCGCGTTCGAATCGCGCCGGGGTCACCATATTTTTCAATAATTTAGGAACTAAAAACCGTTTCAGATCCACCGTTTGAAACGGTTTCTGAAACGGTTTTAGCGTTGCAAGCGGCCTGTCGATTCCTTGTCTTTGGACCAGCACTCACCGGGCGAATTGCTCGATGTTAGGTCGGCTCCTATTGGGTTGAGATGATTCCCACTAAGGGCGTCGTTTGTTTACGAGATACATCAAATCTCAAGACACGCTTATCCTTTCCCGCTAGCTCAGGGGGCCGTGACAAAGAGATTTCTGCTTTTTCCGCGCCGACCAACATGCATCAGTCTCGATCGACGCGATTCATGCAACACTCTTAAGCTTTCATCGAATGCTTGGCCCAATGTCTCTCATTGCTCATGGTTTTTGGCCCTAACGGCACGACAACCTGGACAACAGTCGAATGATAGCTTTTCCAAGATGTAGAAGATCGAGTCCGAGAAGGAGAAGGATCATGATCAACGAAATTAACCATCAAACTTGGCGCAACCGAAAGCCGCCAACCCTTTCAGAACACCGTTTCGCAGTCGGACAATTTGTCAGAATGAGGAGTGACCTGCCGATGGCTTCCACGAGTCGAGGCGAGTCCTTCCACATTACAGCGTTAATGCCCCGCACCGGTGACCTGCCGCAATACCGGATCCGCAATGATCTGGAGCTGCACGAACGTATGGTCACCCAGGACAAGCTCGAACCCGTGGGGTTTTCCGAAACAACCCAGGACAACGCGCTTCTAATCACGAAAACGTTTGACCTTAGATAAGGCTTTGCGCGCTGCAAGGCAGAAAGCCCAGGACCGAGCCGGTTTTAGCGGTGCGTGAATGCCTACACAGGAGACTGACAATGTCAGAAATCAAATTGACAAGAGTTGAAGTTCGGCCCGGCGGCCAGCTTCTGTATTATGTCCGAGTGAACACTGCGGCAGGCAAGGTTGAATTGCCTATTGCCATCATGGAACAGGGATCTGACGCCTCGAACGAAACGAAAGTTCTTCAGTCTTCGCTCGCGCTTGCGGAAGAATTAGAGGGCTCAATTCGGCTTCGCCTCGAAGCGCAGCCGTAATCAATCTCCTCAAAAATGCCGCCACCTCGATAACGGGCGGCAATCAAGGTGTTTGATCAACGTGAAGGTAAGAAGACGCCATATTAGAAGTATTTGGTCAATCGGGCACGCCAGGCAGCCCAAAAACCTGTCTTCAGGATTTTTGCGCGTCCCGCCCGCCGTATGGTGTTGTCGGCATTTGTTCTAGTCATCTGATCCTGCGCATTTTTTGCGTTCATGCCCTGCATCAGATCACCGCCAATTGTTGCCGGACCGCCGGTAAAAACGTGGTAGACCGTCCAGGAACCATCGTTCTCGACACGCTTGCCATATTCACTATGCATGGAATCTTGCGCGGGCGCCCCTCCCTCGCCGTCCCACTGTTCAAGCGCTCGGTTCATGCAATAGAACGGGTCTGGAGAAGACACCGACTTGGGCGCAGGTTCGGACCGTTTCCTGTTGGGTGGTCCTGCCGTATCGGTCGAAACCGATGAGGTCATTGCCTGCTCTCCGTCAGGTCACGGACCATTTCGGCACCGCTGTCCGGCTGGCTACGGTCCTGTTGTCCGACTTCAGCCTGCATCCCCCTCAGGAACTTGAAGAGATCGCTGTCCGTCGACAAGACGAGCGTTGTGCCGTCAGAAATCATGTCCTTGTAGGCCTGCATGGTGCGCGTGAACTCGTAAAATTCCGCGGCTTGCGCAGTGGTGTTGTAAGCCCGGGCGTAAATGTCGGCGGCGGCGGCATCGGCCAATCCGCGGATTTCCTCCACTTCTCGATAGGCTTCGGACTGGATCTTGTTCAGATCGCGCACACGGTTGCCGCGAATACGCGCGGCCTCGCCGTTTCCCTCCGACAGGAAGCGTTCGGCGATCTGCCGCCGCTCCGAGACCATCCGGTCGTAGATCTTCGGCCGGACGCTCTCGTTGTAGTTGATACGTTTGAACCGGATGTCGAGAAGTGCAATTCCGAAGACGCGGACCTTCTCGGCGGCAGCTTGGAAAATTTCTTGCTCCACAAGTGCCCGGCCCTTTTGAATGGGGACGAGGGAGCCGATATCCTGTGCCAGTTCCTCATCGGTCAGGAGAGAATCTCTTAAGGGAGTGCGCCCTCTTGTCGTCCGGATGATTTCGATCAGTTCATGCTTTGCAACCGCATTACGTGTCTCGCTGCCAAGGATGTCGTCGAGCCGCGATTGAGCGCTGCGCTCGTCGCGCAGACGAAGAAAATATTGCAAGGGATCCGTGATCTTCCAACGGGCGAAAAGGTCGACAGAAATGTAGAGCTTGTCTTTTGTCGGCATGTCGGAGGGATTGCCGTCCCACTCCAGGACCCGGCGGTCGATCCGGTTGACGTCCTGGATGAAGGGCAGCTTCAATTTGAGGCCCGATGTCGTGACCGGTGCGCCAACGGGCTTACCGAACTGGGTGATGATCGCCTGTTCAACTTCGCTGACCGTGTAGACGGCGGCGGAAGCGGCCACAACCGCAACAGCGGCAATACTTGCAAGAAGTCCCCATACGACTTTCATGGCTTGTTTTCCCTTTGGCGGTCGAGATTGAGAAGTGGCAGGATGCTGCTCGTCGATCCGTCAACGATGATCTTCGACCCGATACCGGGCATCACATCCTGAAGGGTTTCGATGTAGATCCGTCGCCTGGTTACATCCGGCGCTTTCAGGTATTCGGTCAGGAGCGCGGTAAAGCGGGCGGCGTCACCCTCAGCCTCGTTGATCCGTTTCAGCCGATAACCGTCGGCTTCGCGAATACGCTGGTCCTTTTCGCCTTCCGCCAGCGGGATGACCTTGTTGTATTCACGGCGGGCTTCATTGATCAGCCGCTCCTTTTCCTGCTGGGCCTGATTGACTTCATTGAAGGAGGACTGAACGGGCTCGGGCGGGTTGATGTTCTTCAGCTGCACCTGGTCGATGCTGATGCCCATGGCATATTTGGTGGCCAGTGCCTGCATCTTCAGCAGGGCTTCGCTTTCGATTTCCTGCCGGCCGATCGTTATGACCTCGTCGACCGTGCGGTCGCCGACAACCTCGCGCATGACGGATTCAGAGACGTATCGAAGCGTTGCGGCCGGCTCGCGCACCTCGAACAGAAACTTGCCCGGATCGGAGATACGGTACTGAACCACCCATTCGACAAGGGCGGCGTTCAGGTCGCCTGTGACCATCTCGGTCTCGCGCCGTCCGTCCGTGGGGCTCTGATAGGGATCATTGCCACCTGGTGTGGTGAAGCCGAATTCCTGTTTCAGTTGCCGCTTCACCGGAACGATCGTCGCCGTGTCGATGCCCATGGGAAACTTGAAATGCAGTCCCGGCGGCACTTCTGCGACATACTTGCCAAATCGCTGGATCACGGCAACGGAATCGCTCGGGACGGTATAATAGGAAGACCAGATCCCTATTCCGGCGGCCGCAATTGCGGCGGCGATAAGAAGTCCTCGGACCGATGGCGGCCCACCCGGGAACAATCCGCCAAAGTGCTGTCGACCTAGTCGCAGAAAGGCGTCTATGTCCGAAAACCGGTTTTGAGGACCGTTACCCCATGGTCCGGTGTTGTCCGGACCCGTACTTTCGGAAGTCATGGCAGTGCCTCTTGTCAGACGTTGGTGTGCCCTGGTCATCCCGGTAGAATGGTTTCTGTGAGCAAAACTGCGATCCCGAAAATGAAGCGTTGCGCCACGCGGGAGAGCCAGCCTGTCATTTCATACCGGGCAGCGGATGGTTTCCTGGACGCGAAAGTGATTTTCAACCGGACTGGTTGTTCAACACCGGCATTCCTTCGTTTTCGGCGGCCTCAACAGCGGTTTCGTTCTGCCGGTCTAGTCGTGGTTTTCGGCAGAAGAATTCCTGAAGCGTTGGCAATGCCGGCGAGCCTCCGCTTGAGGTGCCAACTTCTCTGGCGCCAATGGCCGGAAACATCCTTTTGGGCATATCGGCCAGCTCTTCAAGGGATTCAGACAAGGCTTTGCTCAGGACTTCCCCAATTCAAGCGCGGCGAGGCAAGCTTCTGCCAGATCCCGGTCCGCGGAGTCGGATCCGGGAACCGTCGCCCAGCCTGTTTCCATGAGGATGTTCCGGCGCTGATAGGAAGGCGTTTCACGAATCTGCTCGAGCTTGCCGGCACGCTCTGTATCGGCGCGTGACATGCCGACACACACCGGCACCAGCGCTGCAATCACCTTTTCATGTGACAAGGTGTTCGCCATCTTTGCCGCAGTTCCACCGGTGACCCAACCGCCCCAGGAAAATCCGATCGTGCTCGCGGCGACCGCTCCGATCACAACGCCAAGTGCAACAGGCTTCAGCCATTCAGGAAAGTTCATTTCAAATCCTCCGACGGAGAAGACGCCGCCCCGTCTTTTTGAATGTCATCGTTGGCGGCCCGGTCGCGGCTGAGCACGGCTTCCAGGTCCTTTCCGGAGATTTCCCGCATTACAGTCCGACCTTTGCCGGAAACGATCAGATACGTCGCCGTCTTCCGGTATCCGAGGAAATTCATGTCCTGATGAGATCGGCGGTGCAAAATTCGACCACGGTAGCGGCGGGATAGTCCTGCTGCGGGCGGCGTAAAAGTCGTCCACCTATTTTCCTTCTGCGATGACGGCAGGAGGGTTCGGGGATCTATACCGTGGA
>Ga0272444_10000467_pt1 | contig 42666 bp, 29 predicted proteins | sample SSMForm13_FD_201033 | JGI IMG/M metagenome (GOLD analysis project Ga0272444, IMG submission 201033) | Marine sediment archaeal communities from Little Sippewissett salt marsh, Falmouth, MA, United States - SSM-Form-13 | ecosystem: Environmental > Aquatic > Marine > Wetlands > Sediment ... | reverse complement strand
TGTTAAAAGAAAGATTTACTATCTTCTTATTTTTTTTAAAGATGAGTATGATGAAAGCTGATGTCAAGCATGTTTATCGTATAAATATACTATCCATTACATGGCGGCGGCTTTATCGGGTGAACGCCTTCCGATTGCTACCCAGCCTGGTCTTACGGCGAAAGCCGTTCGAGCACAACCAGTTGTCTGCCGCCGTAAAACGTGACCGGAATCGACAACAACCGCCGGTAATCGCTTTGCACCGGCTGTGTCTCCAACAACCCCAGGTCGATGCTGTCGATGGTGACGAAAAACGCCGGCTGTAAATCGTCGATCAACTCGGGAACGAAATGCGGTTCGGGCTCGGCCCGGTAATAAGGCAATACCTCGGGCGAGACCAGACCGAAGACATCGAGAATCGGCCCGCCGTAGCTCCAACCCAACGCGCCGATTTCCGTCGCCGCCAGCACCGGTTTTTGCGGATCGTGCTGTGCCAGTTGCCGGCCGATTTGCGTGTAAAAAAATTCGCGAACGCGGTTCACGTGCCGTGTGCTGGTCAAACGCGCGCGATCTTTCGGGTGATCCTGCCCCCAACGCAGATGCGTTGCCTGACCGGCCACCAACAACAATACGACCACTGCGGCAACACCCGCCCGCAAAGGCATGCGCTGCTCGCTCGCCCGCCGCCAGACCAGTTCGACGACCGCGGCATAAACGACGACAAACGTCAACTCCGCCCCGGCCAGATGCCAGCCGAGCAGGATGGGACGGCCCACCGTAAACAAGCCGAGGTATAGCAACAGGCCGACGACACCGAAACGGCCTATTGGGATCCGCCGCATGGCCAAAGCACCGATGAGCAACATCCCAAGGTTAAGCGCCAGTCCCCATAGAATCGGAACCGCCACGCCAAGTTGCGCCAAAAGCTGAATCAGTTTCTCGCCCAGGCCGAAACAGGCGAAGAAATCAAGCAGCGCCCTGATCGCATCGGGCAATGAAGAACGTGCCAGCACGGCCTTGGCCGTCACGCTGGCCGGAAACGGGGAACCGAAAACCAACCAGGCGAATGCGGCAAAAAGCAAACCCGGCAACAACAACAATAGTATTGGCTTCAGACGCAGCAACCGTTTTGCCTCAGGCGCCGTCAACCACAGCGCCGGCCAAAGCACAAACGCCTCCGGGCGCACCAACGGCAGCAGTCCAGCGACGACGATCGCCGCGCGTTCATGACGTCGAAGCAAAAACACGCTCAAGCCGGCGACCGACACCAGCAGGCCGGTTTCCATGCCGCCGGCGCAGTATTCCAGCAAGCGATGGTTGGAAACGATCAACAGCACGGCCAGGAATATTCCGAAGCGACTCCATCCTTCATCGACCAGGCGCAAGCCGAAAAACAATGCCCCCAACAACAGGAAAAATCCAGCCAGCACCGAAGCGGCGGCAGGCATCCATTGCACCGGCAAAGCGAAATCGGCAAGCGCCAGCATCAACGTCCAAAGAAAATTGCTGACACCCAGCACGCGCTCGCCCGGATTGAAAACCAATCCGCTGCCGCTCGTCAGATTGTGCGCCGTACGCAACGAGATGTACGCATCGTCCACCGGCGCCGAACCTGCCAGAACCAACAACACCGCGCCGATCAACAACGGCAGCGCCAAAACCAAAATGGTGTGACGATCCATGCGGTGGTTATTTTCTATCATCGGTCCTTTAATCGAACGCCGGCGGCGGCGCCTGTTCCTCGTCGGCGCCCCACTCTTGGTTCGGCGTCGCACCCATCAGAAACGTTAACTCTCCCCCAGCCATGATTTCGTCGTAGGTGATCCAAGCCCGCGGCAGATCGTCGCCGTTGAGCGTAGCCGATTGGATGAAGCGATTTTCCGCAGAAAGATTTTCCGCGACGATACGAAATGTCGCGCCTCCTTCCAATTGCAACGTGACTTCTTCGAACAATGGCCCGGAAAGTACATACACCGGCTGACCGACGGTGACCTGATACAACCCCATCGCCGCCAGCGCAAACCAGGCCGACATCGTGCCGGCGTCGTCGTCCATCTGCGGAATGTAGCCGGTCGGCAGCGGACGATAGATCCGCCCGTGGTAAGGCCACAACCACTTTTCGTGCGTGCCGTACCATTGGTTGACTTCTTCTGTAGCCAATGCCCGCACCAGATCCTGCGTTCGCCAGGGCGCGCCGACGTAGTTGAACAAAAACGGCGCGTGAATGTCCGGCTCGTTGCCGTGGTTGTACAACTCCTCGTCGAAAAATTGGATCAACTTGCCGAGAAAGACTTCGCGCCCGTCGTCGAGCTCGACCATGCCCGGGATGTCGTGCACCACCGCCCAGCGATACTGCCACAGCGTACCCTCGTACAACCCCTCGGCGTGCATGATGTCGGCGTTGGGCCCCATCACTTTGAACTTATCGAGCCAGGTTTCCTCGTACGCCGCCGACCGCATCAGAAACTCGTCGCGTGTTTCCTCGTCGTCCAGCACCTCGGCGATGTGCGCAACCGCCCAATGGTCGTACGACGTTTCCAGCACATGATCGGGCGAGTCGACCGGCAGCGTTTCCGCCTCGGCCAGAATCGCTTCGTAAGCGTCGGCGAGGGCGAAATCGTCGATGCCTTTGCGATAAGCATCGAGCAATACACCGACGGCATGCTCGGTGCGTACGGTGGGAAACGGCTCGTTGTCGTCGGCCCAGGCGACCTTGCCCTGCTGGTACAAATCGACCAGCGACTGCGCCAGGTCGACGACGCGTTCGGGCGCCAGCAACGTCAACAGCGAGTACTTGCTGCGGTAGGTATCCCACAACGACCAGCAATGGTGGTAGGCGTAACCGTCGGCCTGATGAATTTCGCCGTCGACGCCGCGGTAGCGTCCGTCGGTCGCGGTGATGTTCACCGGCGTCTGCATCGCGCGGTAAAGCATCGTGTAAAACAGCCCTTTCAACGCTTCATCGCCGGCGACCTCGACCACACCTAAGCGCTCGTTCCACGCCGCCTTCGCCTGCTCGCGCATGGCGTCGAATTCCCAATCCGGCATTTCCGCCTCGCCGTCGATGCGTGCCTGCGCTTCGTCCACGCTCGATAGAGTGACCCTGATCAACAACGGCTCGCGGGATGTCGCGTCGAAATCTACACGCGCGTTCATGCCTGTCAGACTCGAGATTTCATGAACCTCGGCAAACGACCGGCTGAATTTGATGTGGAAATAGACGCGGTAGCGACCGTAATTGCATACGGTTTGTCCGGCGACCCAACCGCTGATTTCGTCTTCGTCGGCCGTCCACTCCGACCCCTCCGAACCGGCAAAAGCGCTGTTGAAGTTGATGTACAGATAGGGCGACTGCCCATCCGGGAAAACATACCGGTGCACCCCGGCACGTTCGCCTACGGTCAACTCGGCGCTGATGCGCACTTCTTCCGGCCCCAACTCCACCGCGTAGTAACCGGGTTCGGCCGTTTCGGTCGCCTTGTCCATTTTGATCAACGTATCGGTCGTTTCGCCGACGCCGGGTAAAATCAGCACGTCGCCGCCCGCACCGGAGCAACCGACACCACCGATGCGCGTGTGGCTGAAACCGAGAATGCGTGTGCGGTTGTAGTCGTAACCGGCGTGCCCGCCACCCAGCATGTCCGGCCCGAGCTTGACCATGCCGAAGGGATACGTGGCCGCGGCGTGCAATTGGCCGTGGTCACCGGCCGTACCGATGAACGGATCGACGTAATCCGTTGGAGTGGGTGTATCGTCGTCGCCGGTGTCGTCGTTATCGTCGTCATCTTCATCGTCATCGTCGCCGGGCGTCGCGTCGTCATCGTCCGACACAGTATCATCGTCGTCATCATCGTCATCCTGCCCTGAGTCTGCCGAAGAGTCATCGTCATCGTCGCCGCAAGCGGGCGCCAACAAAACCGCAATCAAAAGCAGCAACAACAGCCGATGCATCTTCATTCGTTTTCTTCTCCCAGTTCTCGCAACAACAGCGGAATAAACGTATGCAAGTCCTCGACGACACCGACATCGGCCAGGCGAAAGATCGGCGCGTTTTCATCGCGGTTGATCGCGACCACAAAATCCGACTCGCGCATGCCGGCGATGTGCTGCGAAGCGCCGGAAACACCGCAGGCCACGTACACCTTCGGCCGCACCGTCGCGCCTGTCTGCCCCACCTGACGCGTGTGCGGCAACCAACCCTCGTCGCATACCGCCCGCGAACCGGCCACCGCGCTCTTGGCAAACAACCGTGACAGCTTTTCGATCAATGCCAGGTTTTCCGCTTTGCCGACGCCGCGCCCAGCCGTCACGACAACCTCGGCCGCGGCCAGGTCGTTGTCAGCCTGATGCGCCCGCATCTGGCGCCGCACCTGGATGCGGCCCGGCGCAAGTGAAACTTTTTTGCGAACGACCTTTCCAGCGTTATCCGCCGCATCCGGCCGGGCGAACGCGCCCGGGGCAATCGTCAACGTCGTCACCGGCGCGTTGCTTTGCACTTGCTCTTCGAGTCGTCCTCCATGCACCGCGCGGTAAAAACGCAACGCGCCTTGCTCTTCGGAAATGCGATGCACGTTGGTCAAACAAGCGGCGCTCAAACGCGCGGCCAACCGCGGCACCAACTCCCAGCCACGTGCCGTGTGCGCCAGCATGATGTGAGTCGGCTGCCATGCATCAAGCAACTGAATCAATGCCTGTCCGGTTTCCTCGCTCGGCAGGTCAACCAGCGCCGGATCCAAACAGACAAACACTTCGCAACCGGTTTGTTCTGCGAAGTGTTGCGCGGGCGTTTCGTCGTCCGCATGCAACCAGACGGAAACGATTTCACCATCCGCCGCCAACTGCCGCGCGCAGGTCAGCATTTCGTATGACACCGGCCTGATCTCGCCGGCGATGTGCTCGATCAACAAGGCGACGCGGCGGCTCATCTTGCCTCCGCCAGCACGTTGCGTTCGCGCAATAGCGACAGCAACCGCTCGGCTTTTCGCTGCGGAGATCCGTCAAGCATCAATCCGGCGCGGGTGCGCTGCGGCTGCTCGATCCGCACCGTTTGCCAATGCGGCTGCGGCAACGCCGCGGTATCGAGTTCGACTTGCACCAACTCGCTTTCCCGCGCGCGCAGCATATTCGACAACGACGGATAGCGCGGGCGGTGCGGCCCCGACTGCACCGTCACCACCGCGGGCAATTCGACCTCGACTTCCTGCCGCAAGCCGCCTTCCAACTCTTGTTGGACAATTGCGCTTCCGCTCTCCCGGTCAATTGCCAACTCCGCCGCCTGCGTCACGCACGGCCAATCGAGCGCAGCGGCGGTCAACGGACCGATCAACCCCTGCATCCGGTCGCTCGACATCACGCCCGTCAACACCAAGTCGCACGGATGTTCGCGCAGCCAGGCGGCAACCGCCTGCGCCACGGCGAAAGGATCGTCGACGTCACCCAATAGATGCACACCCTGCTCGACGCCCATGCCCATCGCGCGGCGCACCGCATTCTGCACGCGCGGCGGCCCGACCGACAACGCGGCGAGTTCGGCGTCGACGCCGCTTTCCCTCAAACGCAGCGCCTCTTCCACCGCGTGGGCATCATAACCATTGAGCACATAGGCGTTGGGATCGTCGGGCTCAATCACCGAACCGGCTGCATCCAGACGCACCTTCGCGTCCGGATCGAAAACCTGTTTGACTAAAACCACAATACGCATGCGTGACGACGCTCCTTTGCCGCTTGTTCCGCTAACATAGCGGGGAACCCCGATCCGCGCAACGCATTCGCCCGACACTGGCGGCGGTTTTCATTGACACCGCTGGACTGGCCTGCAATCATAATTGCCTGCTTTTATCGCGTAACCGGCCACCGGCACGCCGGTCTTCTCGGGAGGAACCGATGGACTTTGCCATATCTGAAAAAATGCAGACGATTCTCGACCTGGTCAACGAGTTCGTCGATAAGGAACTGATTCCGCTTGAACCGGAATTCATGAACCACGAATTCCGCGACATGCTGCCGGTGCTCGAAGAAAAGCGGGCGATGGTCAAGCAGATGGAATTGTGGGCACCGAATCAGCCGCAAGAGTACGGCGGGATGGGGCTAAACCTCGTTGAACACGGTTTGGTTTCCGAAGCGCTCGGACGTTCGCCGCTGGGCCATTACGTCTTCGGTTGCCAAGCCCCGGACGCGGGCAACATGGAAATCCTTTACCTATACGGCAACGACGAGCAAAAAGAAAAATACCTGCGCCCGTTGGTCGACGGCAAAATCCGCAGTTGCTTCGCGATGACCGAAATCGACCTGCCCGGCTCGAACCCGGTGATGATGGACGCCACCGCGGTCGAAGACGGCGACGACTACGTGATCAACGGCCGCAAATGGTACACCACCGGCGCCGACGGCTCGGCCTTCGCCATCGTCATGGCCGTCACCCACCCCGACGCGCCACCGCACCTGCGCGCCAGCATGATCATCGTGCCGACCGACAACCCCGGTTACCAACTCGTACGCAACGTGCCGGTGATGGGGCACGAAGGCAGCGATTACTTCAGCCACGGCGAGGTCGCCTTCAACAATTGTCGTGTGCCGCAATCCAACCTGCTCGGCGGCGCCGGCTTCGGTTTCGCCATCGCGCAGGAACGGCTCGGCCCCGGCCGCATCCACCACTGCATGCGCTGGCTGGGCATTTGCAGCCGCTCGTTCGAGCTGCTCTGTCGCCGCGCCAACGAACGCGTGATTTCCCTCGACGGACGCAAGCTGGCGTCAAAGCAAATCGTGCAGACCTGGGTCAGCGAATCGGCCGCCGAAATTCACGCCGCACGACTGATGACCCTGCACGCCGCCTGGAAGATCGAGCAGGTCGGCGCGAAAGCCGCGCGCGACGAAATCGGGCTGATCAAGTTCACCGTCGCCAACGCGATGCAGCGCGTAGTCGACCGCGCCCTGCAACTGCACGGCGGGTTGGGCATGACCGACGACACCATCCTCGCCTTCTTCTACCGGCACGAACGGGCCGCGCGCATTTACGACGGCGCCGACGAAGTACACAAGGTCTCCTTCGGCAAGCGCATGCTGCGGCGCTACGCCGAAAGCGGGAGCCATCGATGAGCAGTGAATACATCGATCAAGCCAAACCCATTCGCGAGGGCGAAGAACTCGACTGGGATAAAATCGGTTCTTTCCTGCGCGATAACATCCCCGGCCTCGACGGCCCTTTGCAGGTGCAGCAATTCCCCAGCGGATTTTCCAATCTCACCTACCTGCTTTCCGTCGGCGATACCGACCTGGTACTGCGGCGTCCGCCCTTCGGGCGCAAAGCCAAAACCGCGCACGATATGAAACGCGAATACCGCATTCTCCAAGCGCTCAAACCCGTCTTTCCCTATTGCCCGAATCCACTGGTCTATAGCGACGGCGACGGCGTCATGGACAGTCCCTTCTACGTGATGGAGCGAATCCGCGGTATCATCCTGCGCGCCAATCCGCCAAAAGGTTTTACGCTTTCCGCCGACCAGACTCGCTCTCTGTGCGAGAACCTCGTCGATGTCTGGGCGCAATTGCACTCACTCGATTACCACGCCATCGGCCTGGGTGACCTCGGCAAACCGGAAGGCTACGTCCATCGGCAGGTGGAGGGTTGGAGCAAGCGTTACCGCACCGCGCGCACCGACGACGCGCCCGACTTCGAAGCGGTGATGCAATGGCTGGCCGACCACGAACCGCCCGACAGTGACGCGCCGTGCCTGATTCACAACGATTACAAATTCGACAACGTCGTACTCAATCCCGGCAATCCGCTGGAGATCATCGGCGTGCTCGATTGGGAAATGGCGACCATCGGCGATCCGCTGATGGACCTCGGCGGCTCGCTGGCTTACTGGGTCGACCCGAGCGACAGCGACCAACTACAGATGATGCGCCAGTTGCCGACGCACATGGACGGCATGCTCACGCGACGCGAGGTCGTCGAGTTGTACGCCGCGAAAACGGGGCGCTCCATCGACTCGTTCGACTTCTACTACTGCTTCGGCCTCTTCCGCCTGGCGGTGATCGCTCAACAGATCTACTACCGCTTCTACCACGGCCAGACCAAAGACCCGCGTTTTCAGATGCTCGTTTTCGGCGTGCAGATTCTGGAGCAAACGGCGCGGGGGGTAATCGGCGCCGGCTAATCCGGCAATTCCGTCAAGCGATAAAAGCGATAGCGATGCAAAGTCGTCAACGGTTTAACCGAGTATGGATGTTGCGTCGGCAGCGGTGTAGCAAGGTCGAGTTGATCACCCAATGGCGTATCGGGCGCCATTAGAAAAAGTTGCGGATATTGCCCGGGCAAAATCGTGTCGAGTTGCTCCGCGACCGTTTCATTGGTCACCGGCAGCTTCTTGAGATGAATGAACTGCCGAAATTGCGTCGCTGCCTGCAACGACGGCGTCATCACCGGCGCACATCCGGGTGCTTGTTTGGCGACGAAAGCGCGCGCAGCGTGCAGGTCGGTGTTCATGATTTCTTTCGATTCGTGAAAATAGGCGATCTGCGGAAACTGCCAGACGCCGAGCAGTATCACCGGGACGACGATCAACGCAGCGCCGGTCACCCGCCGCTGCCGGCTCTTGGCAAACAGGCCGATGATCCACATCACATACAGCAGCGAAAGCAGCGGCAGAAAGGCGAGAAAGAAACGTCGCAGGTCGTAGCTTTGATCCGTCGGCAGCCAACCCACTCCGAAAAAGTAAACAAGCAATGGAATCAGCATCGCCAGCAGCAATCGCGACGTGCGGTGCCAGCGGATCCAAACCAGCGCACCCAACACACCCAACGCCGTCACATAACCCGCCATGTGCAGCAGCAATTTCAAACTCGACAGGTAATGACTCAGGTACGCGACGAAGCGTGCGCCCTCGCCGCCGGCGTTTACCGCGGCGTCGAATTCCCATGTGCGCCGGCGCATGTTCAGCAGACCCGAAGCCAGGTCGACTTCGCTGCCCAACAACTTGACGGAGACCAGCAGGTAAATTCCCATCGCGGCGAAAAACGACGCGGCAAACAACGCCGTACGAAACGTTCTGCCGCGCAGCCCGCCCGGAGAAAGCACCGCCAACGTCGCGCCTGCGCCGGCCAGCGCGAAATAGTTTTGATCTCGGGTCAGGCAGGCCGCTAATCCTGCGATCCCGGCCCATGCCGCCGCGTACCATTGCTTGGGCTCGGCGATTGCGCCCAACAGAAAAAACAGCATCAACAAAACGAAAAAGACGCCGGCCATGTCGGTGCAGGCCAGACTGCCGAAATAGATAAAATGCGCGTTGACGCCCGTCACCACCGCGCCCGCCGTCGACGCGACCGCCGGCATTCCCGCGCGACGTCCGATCAGGTAGGTCAGTCCGATCGACAACGCCCCCAGCACCATGCTGACCAGTTTGCCCGCAAGGTAGGTGGTGCCGGCGATACCGGTCAACAGTGCGGTCAGCCAGGGCACCAGCGGGCCGACCGTGCTGCGTACCAGGCGCACCGGCTCGCAAAGCAGACGGTTGGCCAGTCGGAAGTGGTAATCGCGTTCACACCCGAGAGGAATGTAGCGGTTGGCAAAAACAACGAGCAATAACACGCCCGCGAAAAACAGCAACGACAGCGCACCGGCGATCAGCCAATCGCGGCGCTCGAACTCACTCGACGATGCGCTCATTGCGGCACGTCCGCCGCGCAACGCACGCCCTTGTCGTCCAGGCGAATGCCCGGCTTCCATACCTGACGGTAAAACGCCATCAACTCGTTGACGTCAGAATACCAGGACGCCCCGCGGGCAATGTAGATGTGATTGATCGCCGAAAGCTCACTGGACACCCATTCGCGCAGATTGCCGCAGGCCTGGTTGACGCCGAACGGGCTGTCGCCGCGTCGGAAGCGACCGGGCGGCGCGCGAAACATAAAGCCGTCGTTCCAATCTTGGTCGGCCCAATCGTAGGGGCAGTTGCGGTCGCAAATGTTCGCGTGCCTGTCGGTTGGTTCGTCATCGCCCCAACAATAGCGCGCACCTTCTCGACCGCGGGTCGCCGTTTCCCACTCCAACTCGGTCGGCAAACGCTTGCCCGCCCACAGGCAATAGCGCTCGGCCTGCTTGTAGGTGACAATCGCCGGCAAATAGACCTTTTCGCCGACGTCGTTGTGGGGATGCGCGATCAACGGCAGACACTGCCCGGCGACGACACAGCGGTTGTAATCGGCTTCGCTGACTTCGTAACGATCGATGTAAAACGCCTGCACCAACCTCCTTTGTCGCCTCAGGCTGCGTCCCTCGTGAGCAAAGGCGGAATCGCCAACGATCGTCCAACCGGTCGGGATCAAGATCATCTCGTCCACATGCGGACGACGCGGCGTCAGACCCCAATCAATCTTTTCACAAAGGTGATGATACAGCTTTTCGTTGCGATTCGCCGAGTCCCTGTCATAGCCGAAAACTTCCAGGGCGATATCCGGAGGCGCCGGAGTTGATTGCACATTGTGGATCTGCTCGGCCACTGTTTCGTCGAGCGGATCCTCCTCGCCGCGGCAGTCGGTGCGAGCCTTGGCGATCAGCAAAAACAGCGAAACGCAGACCAACAACAGCAGGATGTTACGCACAAGCGTTTTTGCCGGTGGCTTCAAGCGTCACTCCGGAATCGGGGTACAAGTTGTTTATCAGATTAACCGTTGCCGTGGTGTCTGCCAAGCGAGTTCGCGAGGAAAGTTGATCAGCGGTGCAATTCGATCGTCGTCTCACCGTCATTGCCGATGACCGCCGTTTCGCTGAGCATCGCGTCGGCGGCGGTATCGTAGGCTTTGACCGTTACCGTTTCGCCGGGCACGCCGGCCAGGGTGACAAGCACGCCGTCTTCGGACATTTCGATGCCGGTAAAGCGCCGGTCGGCCAAGGTGACAAACTTTTCGCTTTCGCCGATCAGCGCCAGGCCGTTGTCGAAAATCGGTGCCAACACCAGGTAGGTGTAATCGTAGCAACCCGGCGCCACGGGCAAGTCGAACTCGCCTTCGACCTCGCGCGCCTCGCCGGTACGCCAGTTATAGGCAACGACGTTCTCGTTAATGCCCAGGTCGCCGGGCAGATCCAGATGCCAGTCGGTAACCTCGCGCGGCCAGACGAACATGCGGTTGAGATCGCGGAAGTAGGTGACCAGCACGAAGATCTCGTCGGCGATGGTACGGTCGGGGTGATCGCGGGCAATGTGAAACGCGCCGAGGTATGTCCAGCGCCCGAGTTCGCCGCGGTCGGAGTAGGTGTTGACGATGTACGGCCGCTGGTGTTCGAAGAACATTGCGTCGATCGGCACCGCCGGCTTGTCGGGCTTGAGCAGCAAACCGTCGTCGCGGCAGGTGCGCAAAAGAATGTCGGGCTTGGCGCGACCGATGAAATCGCCGACGCCGACCATGCCGCCGCTGAGATTGCTGATCATCGCTTCCTGCATGCCGCAGCGTTCGGCGCTGTGGAAATTGTCTTTGAACGGCCACACGCCCACCGCCCAGGCGATCATGTTCACCGCATGAAACATCGGCCAGTACGACTCTTTGCTAATGCTGCGGTGGTAGTCGATCGACGTGCGCACGGTGGTCACCGCCGGCAGGTCGATCGTCGCCATGATGTGCGCCGCGCCGGGCATGCAAAGCTGCATCGTGCGCCCGCTGTCGGTGGCGGCGTCGCTCTGCGCCTGCATCCAGTCGTCGGCGCGGTACAGTCCCTTGCGTAAATAGGGTATTTCCCACATGTGGTCCATCAACCAATCGGGTTCGTAGGTTTCGATACCCCACCGCTCGGCGTCGGCCATGAATTGGTCGAACACGTCGCGGCCCAGCGGCATCGCCCACTTTTTGCCGTGCACAAAGGGGTGGTCATCGCGGTAATCGTTGTCGATGACGAACCACTTGTTGTGCGCAATCAACGGCAATCCGAGGCGCTCGTGGAAAGCGGTCAGCCCGTCGGGAAAAACGTCTGGGCGCGGCTCCCAACGCACCAGCCCGCCGTACTTGAACAGCGTATCCGGCCCGCGGTAATACCACCAGCTGTCGATTTGAAAATAGCCGTAGGGTATGTCGAGTTCGTCGGCTTCCTGCTTGATCGCCAGCAACGTGTCTTCGTAGTTCAGGTCGTCGATGGTGTTGTAAAAATAGGCCGAGCCGTTGTCGGTCCAATACCCGATTTTCGCCACGCCGGTGTCGCGGTAGCGGTCGCGCTTGTCGATGCCGCGATCGTCCAGCAAAAATTGTCCCCAGCGTTCGAGGGTGGCGGCGATGCCCTTGCCTTCGACCAGGATGAAGCGATGCCGGAAACCCGCGGGAATCGAATCGATCTCGCCCTCGATGCCGTGGCGGATCTTGCCGTCCTCGTACTTGGTCAGGCTGGTATAGAAATGCTCCATCGGCGAAAAGACAATGACGTCCATCTCGTCGCTGTAAAGCACCAGCGGCCCGTTCGACCAAAACGATTCGCGCCAGGGCGGCGCAAAAGCGTTCATCTCGAAATTGAGCACGTAGGTGTATTTCGCGTCGACGGCGATGTCGGGATACAGATGCGACGGCTCGAAATAGTCACCGGTGGCAATGCCGTTGACCGTTTCGTCGAAGGTGTATGTGTAGATTGTATGCTCGAACGGATCGGGCGTGTCGTCGTCATCGTCGTTGCCGGTGTCGTTGTCGGTGTCGTCGTCGGGCGTCGCATCGTCGTCGGCAGGTTCCTGATCGTCATCATCGTCGTTTTCTTCGCCGCCGCAAGCGCAGGGCAGCAGAACAACGATCAACAACACAAGCACCGCCATTATTTTTTTTCGTTGAACGGCTTGAACGCTTCGGTACACATACATAGTCATGAAGCCTATTTATCAAAGAAAAAAATCTATGCAAGCACCTTGGCACTGTGTGCCATTTTTGCGGTTGGCCAAAAGACTCGCCGGCGAGTAGTCACCTCAGGCGCTGCGGCGATATTATTTCATTCCTTGCAGCACCGCGGTGAACATGCGATGAAGCGCCTCGACCTTGTCGGCAGGCCAATCGGCGCGGTCGGCGCGCAAAAACGTGGTCTTGTCGTCGCGGTTGTCGAAACGGGCGATGGGTAGTTCCCAGATGCGGCCGTGCGCCTCGATGTGCACGCGGCCGGGGTGATCGGCTTCCAGCCAGTCGATGTCGTCGCAGCCGTACTCGCTGCGCATTACCACTTCCGGCACACCGTGATGCAGAATCGAGCCGGGGTCGTCCGGGTTGGCGCGCTCGCGGTTCTTCCGCCGCGATTCCTCGGGTGTAACCCAAACGTAAAGGATCGCCGCGCGCTCCAAAATTTCCGGGCTGAGTTGCGCCAGCGAATGTCGATACCCCTGCGGGAAGTCGATCGGCATCGTTGCGCCTTCCGGACCGCCGCGGGCGAATTCGATGACAACCGTCCGCCCTTCCGCCGGTGTCTGCACCGCTTCGTTGTGCTCGGCGAGCAACTCTGAAGCTTCCTGGTTGATCGCATCGGCCGCTTGTTGCCAAAGGGCTTCGGGCAATTCGGTTAGACGCGGTCCGAATCCCGCCTTGCGCCCGGCGGCTTCGATCCGCTCGAGCATCCAGCGCCCGGCGTGTTCCGGTGAGACGGCCCGCTGCGCCAGCAGGTCGGCGTAGTCCTCGTTGACCAACTCAATCAGCGTCAGCCATTCGCGTTGATCGGCCCAGGGCTGCTCGATGCCCGCGTAAAACAACGTCGGGCGTCCGTCGGCAACCAGCACGCGGTCGATCACCGCCATCAGGTGCACGTACGGAAAATCATCCAACTGTGCGGTATGGCCGATGCGCAGATCGCGCCGGCGCGTTTCCGGGTCGAGCAGAGCCAGGTAGCGCCGCACTTCGGATTTTCCCGATGCAGGCAGTGCTAACAGAAGAAGAGTATCAACGATGTCAGACATAACTTTCTCCCCGTTTGTTGGACCCGTGCAAATTACCCTGCCGCGACCGCATCGACAAGAGGTTTTTCACGTGTTTGGATTGTGCGAAAACTTTTTGTCACCACAGCCAAAACGGCTACCAACGTTGACAGCCCGGCACAAGAAACGCCACCATAACAAGACGTCTTTAAGGGAGAACGGATGCAAAAAAGATTTCTTCACGTCCCGGCGATGTTTGTTTTATTGGTTCTGGTTGCCGTCGTTATACTTTGCGCCCAATCCGCCGCAGCCAAGTACACGACCTGGGAACAGCTTTTCGGCGCGACCAACATCAATGCCGCCGGCGGCAACGGCGGGTTGACCGTCGGTATCTCGGCGCGTGGCGAGCTTACCGCCCTGCATTGGCCGAATCCCAGCTACTACGACCACCTGAACTACTTGACCGTCAACACCGACGACGTCCGCGAACTTCCCTACTTCGGGGCCTTGCCTTCGATGGGCGCCTTCTTCGGATTGGTCGTTCAGCAGGGCGATGACGTTTTCGTCACCTGGCTACGCGACAAACCCTGGACCGTGCAGCAGCATTATCTCAATCCGCGTTGCGACGTTATCGTCACCGATTATGCCCATGCAGAACTCGGCTTGGTCGTGCACACCGAGGTCTTCGTCGCGACGACCGACGATGCTCTGCTGTGGCGCATCGAACTGTCCGAACAAAGCCGCGCCGACATCGTCGTGCGACAGGTTCTTTTTTACGAAAACCTTTCGCCAAGCATGGTCAAAACGCCCTACATTCCGTTGGACGGTTGGGCCTTCGATATTTTCGCCGACTACGCTGCGCTGTACGATCAAACCTCGTCGGCGCTCGTGCACCTGCGCCCGCAGGATTTACCTTACGGTGAACTGACGCCGCTGATGAGAAATGAGACGTTGTCGCTGTCGCAGGTGCAACAGTTCGTCGACGGCACCGTCGCCGGTTGGCCCGCCGGCGCGTACCTCGGCGTGACTTTGCTGGATCAGGATTTCAGTTTTCAGATCGGCGAAGACGATGCGGCCAACTGCGAGGTCGTCGAAACGATTTTGCAAAACGCCGACTGGGACGCCTACGGATTACCCGACCTGCTGGGCCTGCTGCCGATTTGCCCGGCCGACCCGCGCCGCTACATCGCCTCATGGTTGAACTGGCAATACCGCCCGCCCAGCGCCTGGACCGACGCCGCCGACGGGGTGTTGTCCGGCAGTCCCGCCGCCGGTGTGCAGGCCGACGGCGCATTGGCCTTCGACCTTGTTGACAACGGCGCAACCGTCGTCATCGCCGCCGCCGAAACGTTGTCCGCGCTTCGTGAAAATTTCGCGCGCGTCCGCGAGCGATCCTATGACGATCACCGGAACGACAACCTCGCCTACTGGCAGGCGTGGACGGCCGGCGCGATCATGCCGGACACCGACGACGAACGCATCCGTAACTTCGCCCTGCGCGCGTTGATTTCGATCAAAACCGCGCAAGACCGGCTATCGGGGAACATCGTCGCCTCGATCGCCACGCAACCGCCTTACACCTACGACTGGCCGCGCGATTCGGCGTTTATCAACTACGTGCTCGACATGGCCGGTTTCACGCAAGCCGTGACGTTGCACAACCGGACCTACGTCAACTACCAGCGCAAACAGCCCCTGCCCTTCGACATGGCTCCCGCCGGCAGTTACCAGATGAACTACGACGCGGCCGGGCGGCCCGGCGGCCCGATCTATTTCGAAATTGACAACACCGGCTTGATCACCTGGTCGTACGTCAACCACTACTACTGGCTGCAGGCGAAACAGGATCCGGAAGCCACGGCCTACTTGCAGACCGTGTATCCGGCCATCGCGCTCGCCGCCGACGGCCTGACCGAATGCAAGGACGAGGAAACCGGTTTGCAATGTCTCGCTTTCGAAGACGACAACTTCGAACAGACGCAAACCATCCACGGCGCCTCGGCGGTGTACGCCGGGTTGCAGGCGGCGATGCAAGCGGGGCGCATTGTCGGTGAAGACGAAGACAAAGTGCAGTCTTGGGAAACGCGGGCGGAAGAGTTGCGCGCGGCGGCTATCGAACATTTCTGGAACGAAGAAGAAGGCCGGTTCATCGGCAGTTACAAAGGCGAGATCTGGTCGATCTTCCCCGCCGGAATGTTGGAACCGGGCGACCCGATGGCAAACAGCCAAGTCGACTACCTGCTGTCCTGGGCGCGCGAAGAGATGAGCGGCGATAAAGGCTTTCTGCGCTACACCGCGCTTGCCTTCGTCAGCCTCGGCTGGTACTACCGCCAAACCGGCGACGAAGAAGGTCTGGCCGGCCTGCGCGAGATGATTTCCGAGTTCCTGCACTGGATCCCCACCGAAGACACATTACACCTCGGCGAAGTCGCCGTGCTGTACGATTTCGACAACGATGGCTTTTACGAAACCGCAGTCAACGAAGTCTGCCTGCCGCACGTGTGGAATCAGGCGCTGAACTACCTCGCCGCCGTGTTGGCCTACGGCGGCACGCCGCTGACCGATGACGATGACGACACCGGCGATAACGATGATGATGACACCAACGATGAGTACGACGACACCGACCATGGCGACGCTGACGATGACGATGATAACGGGTGCGGATGTTAATTAAAGCGAACGGTCAAAACGTCGGCGAAAAATTCGACGACCTGCTCGTTGCCCTCCGGGTAGCCGTAATCGAAACTCTGCCAGGAAAACGGCAGCGATGAGAAGTCGTTGACCAGCTCGCCGTAGGGCCATAACTTCGGCGCGGTGTGATGCAGCCACCATCCCTCTTCCCAGAATACGTCGTCGTCCAGGTAGTTGACGTGATGGTCGGTGGCCAGCGCTTGAAAGCGATCGCTGATCCGCACCGCAAGGTTGGCGATCGAACACCCGCCCGAATGGCAATGGACGCCGATTTTCGTCGCGTCGATCTCGGGCCGGTTACGCAGAAAGCGGGTCGCGTTCAGCAGTTCGTAAATCTGCATGCCGAGAAAATTCAATCCGTGCAGCAAGGCCGACCGCGTGATGTCGTCCTCGGTTTCTTCCCCGCACATTGTACGCAGCGAGATGGCGATGGTCGCGATCCCGGCCGCCGGGTACAACTCGCCGCCGTGCAGCGTGTGAAAAATATCGGCGCTTTCCGAATGACCGTGCAGGCCGATGACCGCCGGAAAAGGCCCCGCGCCGTCAGGTTGCAGATAAATCGCCAGCACTTCGCCCGCCAGCGGATCGTCCAGAATCAGCCGGTGCTCGGTGTAGCCTTCCTGCTTGGTTGACTCAACGAAGTAAACGTTCAGCGGACGCAGTGTGAGCTTGTCCAGCAACCAATCCTCGTTCATCGCCGCGCGCAAACCGGCCGATAACTCGCCGGCGGATAGCCCGTCGAGCATTTCCTCTTCGCCCTCGTGAATAGCGGCGATTTCCGTCTGGATCTCCGCCTCGCTTACCGTCGCACCATAGGCCTGTCCCGCCTGCTCGATAAATTCGCGGTAGGACTCGTCGCACAGACACGCCGCCGAATCGCCGACCTGACACTCCCATTCCCGGCCGGCATCTTCCTGTTCGATGACGCATTCGGCATTCAGGCAATCCGCGCCGTCGTAACCATCGTAGTCGTCATCGCTGTCGTCATCGTCGTCATCGCCGAACGGAGGAGTGTCGTCATCAACGGCATCGTCATCATCCTGCCCTGAGCTTGTTGAAGAGTCATCACCTGCACTACATCCAACACAAACGACACACAACAACATCGCCAAAACGAATATTGCCTGCTGGTGCCACATGACCTGTAATATTGTTTTCAATACCGAATCCCCAATCGACAAATAAACCTTTTACATCATCACGAAACCGACAAGAAAAAGAAAGACTCAACCCGTTCACGTTTGACGAGGGTGGCTGCGTGATCGCCAACATCAACGGCGTTTTCCGTTTCCCCGCCACCGCACAAGCCTGACGCGCATCGCGTGCATTCATAAAAACAAATCCGCCCGCTTCCCTGCGCTGATCATGCAGCATCGAAAAACGGGCGGACTTACAAACTTCGTCTAGCGGCGATTCACCGGTTTATCAGTCGGTGGTCACCACGTCGTAGCCGGGCACGGTCGTGTAATCGAACGGGCTCATGCCTTCGCCCATGGCGTCGGTATCCCAGCCCATGATGCCCCACTTCAAGCTGATCGCATCGTAGCCGAGCATCGCCAGGAACATGGTCACCTGACTGCAGGTGTGGCCGGTGTAGCAGTACGTCACGATCTGTTTATCCGTCGGCAGGTATTCGAGCATGGCCGTGTCGGCGATGGCCCGGTAGCCGATGTTGTGGGCGCCGGCGACGTGGCCGTAGTCGGCGTAGTCGGTGGCAGAACGAATGTCGATGATGAACGGATCGTTGGTGTCGTCGCCGTCGTTGAGATTGGCGTACAGATCAGCGGCGGTGGTTACCGGAGGCAGCTCCTGGGACAGGTAATTGGACGCGGCCAGGGTGATGATTTCCTCGGCGTCCGCGCCGCCGGTATCCAACGTCGGCAGATCAAAGGTGTCGGTCAGGGCGTTTTCCGTGGTCTCCGTGTCGTAGCCGGGGACAGTGGTGTAATCGAAGGGGGTCATGCCATCGCCCATGGCATCCGTATTCCAACCCATCATGCCGAATTTGAGCGCGTAGGTCTCATAACCAAGCATGTTGAGGAAGATGGTGATAAAGCTCGCGGTGTGGCCGGTGTAGCAGTAAACGACGATCGTGGTGCCGTCGTCGGGCAGCAGATCCAGATTGTCCGGAACAGCCCGGAAACCGACATTCACCGCACCTTCGATGTGGCCGAAGTCGTCGTAATCGCTCTCCGAACGGAGATCGAGGATGAACGGATCGTTGGTGTCGTCGCCGTCGTTGAGCAGCGTAAACAGATCCGCCGCCGCAATTACGGGCGCTAATTCCTGCGACAGGTAGTCGTTGGCCGCATCCACAACGATTTCAAACTCGGATCCGTCGTCATCATCGTCATCGTCGTCATCGTCGTCGTCGTCATCGTCGTCGTCGTCATCGTCGTCGTCGTCATCGTCGTCGTCGGCGTCGCCGCCGTCGGCGTCGCCCAGGTACATATTGATTTCCGTCTCGTCGCCCTCGCAGCCGGCCAGCACAAAGGCAAACATGGCCAGCAGGAGACAAAGCATTAGGAGTCTCAGGTTGATTATCTTCTTCATCTTTTTTTCACCTCTCTGTTTACTCGGATAAAGGTTGCGGAGCACCATTTACTATGACGCTCTGGTTTGCTTCGACTTCATCGTCTTCCAGATCCGCAGCGGTCAGGAAGATCTCGTCGTTGCCGTGACACGCGTTGCAGCTTTCAGCCTGGCTCGTGCTTAACGTGATGTTGTGCGGCGTGGCGAATTTCCACGTCGGCAGAACATCGAAGTCCGGCAACAGGTTTTCCCCATAAAATGCGAACAGGTCCGGCGTCGTGGGTACGTGACGCAGAACGGTGTAGTCTTCCGGATGCAAATCGGAGGCAATCGGGTTGCGACCGATTTTGAAGTTCATGACCGAGGAATCGGTCTGGAAGTAGGTCAGACCCTGATCGTCGATGCCGGTGTGGCACCTGAAGCAGTTCTTGTACCGACCGGAGTGGCAGACCTGGCAGGTCAGCGAAGCGCCGACGAAGTCGGGGCCTTCACGATTGGGTTCCGCGTGATGCGCGTGGAACGCATTGCCGTCGTCGACCACGTCGTGGCAATCCACGCACTGGGGCCGCGGCATGGTTTGATAACGGTTGTCGTACTGCTGACCGGTACCGTGCAACTGCTCCACCGCGTGGCACTGCTGGCACAGCATGCCTTCAGACAGCCAGTGCACATCGGGCAGACAGCCTTCGTTCCGGCCCATGTACTCGTCGCCGATGCGCGAACTGTGGCAGGCCGTGCAGTTGTACTGAATGGAAGGCGTTTTCTGGAAAATGTGCTTTTCCAGGAACCCGCCTTCGGCGGCGCTCGGCCGGCTGACGTGACAGGAACCGCACGAAGCGTGACAAGTGGCGCAATGGTTTTGGAAACCGGTCTGAATTTTGGCGAATTTCGCGTTGGAAACATCGCCGGCGCGACGGGTGATGGCATCGAACATCCCGCCCGTGTCATAGTGCAACGAGGCCATGTGGTTTTCCACGGTGGCCTGGTGGCAAGGAGTGCAGGAATCGCTCGGCGCCGCGGAGGGATCGGTTATCAATCCCTGGTGGGCCACGTCGCGATTCATCGAAGAGTTGTCGCCGCCGTGGCACCAGATGCAACCGATGCTGCGGCCGTGGAAATCATCCACAATAAACGTCGGGTCTACGAAGTACTTGTCGAATGCCTCCAACGGAGGCAATCCTCCCGCTCACCCCTCTCCCGCGGATTCTTCCGAGGTCGCCGGTTCCTCAACCGGATAAACCTCCAATTCGTGCTGCAGATACTCTGCGTCGGCGTGACACGCCAGGCACGAATCGCCGGAATCCATTGCCAGGAGATCGTTTCCATCCGCATCGTAAACATGCAGAATCGGCAGCTCGTTTTCGCAAGCGGCCAAGAAGAAAAGACCTCCCAGGAGACAGAGGTAAAGGGCTAACGACAGCTTATGTTTTGCCATGTATCGTCTTTCCTCTGCTTGTGCCCTTAAACCTGGTTAATGTCCGTATTCAAACGACCGGTTCCGGTGACATTCGGTGCACATGTTCCGGTCGTGGCAAGCCAAGCAGGAACGGCTGTTCCTGCGGGCTTCACTGCTGTGATCAAATTTCCAATTGGTGCCGTAGTGATAATACGGCCGCTGCTGGTGGCAACGGTCGCAGTAACTGCCTTCGTGACAAACCGTGCAGCGATCGCGCCGCTGTGCCGCCTCGCGTCCGTGGAAATGCTTTTTCCAACCGGCCACGTGCGACTTCGGTTTCTTTTCGTGGTGGCAACGGTCGCAGGAGTTCTGACCGTGGCAGAGCTCGCAACGGCCGTTTTCCGCCAGGCTGCCGTGAGTGCGCATAAACACGCCGGTGTGCGTCCGCGGCCGCGAATCGCGGCGAATGACCTTGTGGCAGGCCGCGCATTTGTCGCGATCACGCTCGTGCTGATGGCAGGCGAAGCAGTCGTCCATTGAGGGGAACGTGGTCGAATTCGCGCCATGGCAACGAGCGCAGGTGGCCACGTCCTCGTGAGCGGCGTGTTTAAAGATGACGTCGCTGTAGCTGGGCCGTTCCGGTTCGGTCGACGGCTTCGGCTGCTCGGCCTTGTGGCACAGCAGGCATTCCGCCGACGGATTCTGCCCGATGTCGTGGCAGGCGACGCACTGGTCGTGGCCCGGGCTGGCGTATTCGCCGTTGGTTTTGGTGTGACAGGTGTCGCAATCCAGTTCGATCTTGGCTGCGTGCTTCTGGTGATCGAACTTCAGGATGTCTTTGGCCTTGCAGCCCACCACTCCGGCCAACGCCACCAGGACGATGACAAACAGCAACCGCGACGCGGTGGCGACGCGATGCATTCGATTTTTATTCCTGACGCCGAACATTAATACCTCAAATCAATAAGAGCAGTGACTTCATCGATGCGATCCATCCCCAACTGCTCTTCATAAAGTTCATTGATAATGGTTTCGTAGTTCACGGCCAAGGAGGCAAAGGGGCACGGATTGTACCTCAACTCGCCGCCGAAGCTCTGCCCGCCGAAGCTGTTGTCGTTGTACTTGTAGGTCTTCAGTCCGGCACTGGCGGAGATCTCGAGCTGATCGCGCAAGAACGACTGACCGGCAAAGGCCCAGAAGTTGTCCATCACGGCTTCTTCGTCGCCGATGTCCCGATCTTCCTCGGTGTGTTCCCAGCGCACGACCATGGTGAAACGCTGGAAGGGAAGATCGCGGATATCGAAGGAAGCCCGGTACATGTTGTAGTCGGCGTTGTAGTAGTCTTCGTCGTTGCTGTCATCGAGCTGGTGCCGCATGAAACCGACGCCGGGCACGATGCGATTGGCCAGGAAGCCGACTTCCAGATCCAGCGAATACTCGCTGTGGCCGGCGATCGGCGTGAACAACAACCGCTGCAACCGGTACTCGTTGTAGTCGGTGGCGTTGTTGTCGGTGGACGCGTAATCGAACAGGAATTCGTCGTAGCTTTCCTCGTCCTCGTCCGCCCCGAACTTTTTGTAGTATCCACCCAGCAGAGTCATGTTGATCGGCGAAATGGTGTACATCGCATCGGCGGAAAGATCACGCGAATAGCCGTTGATGCCGCGGTATTCCACTTCCCCGAAGAAATTCGCGCCGACGACCTGCCGCATCTCCACGTTCCAGGTGTAATCAAGGAAGTGAATCATCGAGGAGAAAATGCGGCAGCCGGGCCACATCAGCAATTCAATGCTTCCGCCCCAGGGAACTTCGTCCGGCGGATCGTCGTCCCAGATGGAAACGTATTGGCCGACAAAGCCGTTGATCCGCAGGAAATTGAATCCGGTGTCCTGCAAGTAAATACGACCGCCGTCGAAGCGAATCGCATCGGCGCCCCAGAAGCTCTGGCGTCCTACCCGGAAACCCAACACATCTGGACCGAACGGATTTTTCGCATCGATATAGCCCTGATAGAAATTCAGGACCTCCGAATTGTCCATCGTGTTCAGACTGTCGTAGTAGAACGAGCTTGGCTCCGGGTCCGAGAAATTCTTGCGATACGTGCCGAAAAAGGACACCGCGTAGGTGCGGCCGGCTTTGGACCGGGTGGCATAGAGGTCTAAGAATTGCTGAAATTCCTGGTCTTCCTCACCATCCAGCAATCCACCTTGAATCACATTGTATTCAAAGATAGAGCGGGCGTGAGCATCCAGGTACCACTCGCTGTCGGCTTCCTGTTCTTCGGCCCATGACAGAGTCGGAACCATGATTAAGAGGAAAAGGGCCAGGAAGGAACAGTAACACCGTGCTGAAAAACGTTTATTTCTCATTCAAACCGTCGTTTTGCGTGTATTGGTTACCGAAATAGTTTTTATTATATTATCTTGCGTTTATACTCTATCCGGCATGATATGTCAATGTTTTTTTTGGTCATTCGCCGTTGAATAGTTATTGCAATCGAGATTATTTTTCTTATTGAGACGTAGTATAATAACCGAACATGCCAATTTCCACATAGTATGGAGTAATTGAAATTTATATATGCCGAATATAACATGAAAAACCAGGGCCGATTGAAATATATTTTCTGAGAAAAAGGCTATTAAGACAGGATTTGATCCATAAAGCCAAATTGGCCTCAATTATCCATAAATGTCGCAGAAGACAGAAAAATCGACTCGTTGAACCTGGATCAGGGTACAAATCTCCTAACGAATGAGCGCACGAATCGACCCATCCCTTTATACCTTCAAACTGTAGAGATTCACTTTACCGATATATGTCGTATTTACCGCAACCTGATTTGCGCCAGCGTCGCGGTGCCTGTGTCGCCGTCGTTAAAGGCAATGGTGTAAACATTACCGGCGATCGCCTTCACCTTGCCGGGATAAAACCGGCCGTTCGACCATTGAGCCAGCACCTTTGAACCGACTTTGACTTTGGATTTTGGCGGCACTACGTCTTTAACGATTTGCGAAAGGGTACAGCACTTCTGGTCGCCGTCGTCGAATTGAATATGCCAACCGGCGCTGCAGATTTTATCGATCTTGCCGTGGTACCACCCGTTCGGCGTCCATTCAGCGTAAACCGCATCACCGATTTTAAAACCGCCGCCTCCCCCGGCCAAAACCTGCACGGCAAACAACAAAACCAAAGCTGACGCAGAAATTAATAAAACTTTTCGCATAGTGTCATCCCCCCTGAATTTGTGGTGATATTTAATCATACTTCCGCAAACGAACGAACTCAATCGATTTATTTAAATATAGAGAACACTCGGCCGGAAACCGTGCAGCGGGGCACCAGGTAAGGTCCTTCGGGGATTACGGCAACGTTGGTATCTCTAATGATGCCGACCCATTCGATGACGGCACGCTCTAAAGAATCCACACAATTCACACCGGTCAGGTCTTTTTCCGCGGTCGACAATCCCTGCGTGAACAGATGAATGGCCCCCGTTTTCATCGCCCGGATTTGCATCTGGGTCTGCCACTCATCGATTTCCGCCCGGTCACGGCTGTGTATATCCTTTAAAAAGCCGTCCGCACCCAGTTGCATCAGACGTTGCTGCGCCCGGCGATAATCCTCGGATCCGAGCCCCTCGTTGCAGGCGGAGGCAATAAACAACGCGCCTTGCGGGGCGAGCACTTCCGACGCGCTCACCATGCCTTTCACCGTTTGGTAATAAGTGGCGTCGAGAGGATACCCGGCGGCCGAGGCGATAACCGTGCGGAAGGTCTCGTCAACCGGCACTTCGGCAAAATCGGCGGCAAAGGCGGCGGCTTCGTAATGCGCGGCGATCAACTCGCCGAAGTTAAGAAAAGCGATCTCCCGCTCCTCGTTCAACACCACGTTCAACCCATAGACCGGCGCCACTTTACCGGCGATCTCCATCAACTCTTCGTGCAACGGATTGCCGTCAAGACGGCAGTTCGTCGCCAGGGCATGATCTAGCATCGCCGCTGAATGGAATTTCCGAATGGTCGTTTCGTGCGCAACGCCCGGGGCGACCAGCTTGCGTCCGCCGGAATACCCGGCCATGAAATGAGGCTCAACCAGCCCCACCGCCAAGCGCAGATCCGCTTCGACAAACCGCCGATCCAGAAGAATCGGCGTGCCCCGCCCGGTCGTGCCGAGGTCGACGTGATCTTCGTCGCGCAAAGCAAAATGATTCTCGATGCGGATATTGCGATAAACCCAATCGTCGCCAACCACCTCGCGCAACTCGTCACCGCGGTTGGGGCGGTGCAACCCGGTGGCCACCAGGATGGTGATTTTATCTTGAGCGATGCCGCCCTCCAGCAACCGGCGAATGAGAACGGGCAAAATCAAACCGTTGGGTACGGGACGGGTTACGTCGCAGATCAGAATGCAGGCGCTTTGACAACCGGCGGCAACTTCCGGCAACCGAGCATCCAGGGCCTGGTCGATTTCGATAACCGGTTCATCAAGCACCGGCATGGTCTTTTTATGCAGAACGGTGACGTTCCAGTCATCGGGCAACTCAAGCGGATAGTCGCCTTTTCCGTATCGTAGCAAAATTCTCACTTCGCCCCTCGCCGAAAAGCATCCGACAATGAAATCAACGTGTTGCGAGCATGTCGGCATCGCGTTGGTTTGTCAACGTGAGCGCCGACCTGTGCGGATTTAACCATAATCTAATCCAATTCTTGCGAATTTCTTCCCATACTGTTTGGCCGATGAAAGGAGAGTTTCAAATGAAAGCACATTATCTACTTACACTTCTGGTTTTTCTCCTCGTGATCGGTTTCACCTTTGCCGCCTGTGGCGACGACGATGATGACGATAACGACTCTGGCGACGACGACAACGACAACATCGACGATGACATCGATGATGACGACGATAACAACGACAACGATACCGGCGATGACGACAACGATACAAGCGATGACGACAACGACACCGGCGACGACGACACCGGCGATGACGATACCGGCGATGACGATACCGGCGACGATGACACCGTCAGCAACTGCGACCCGCCCTGCGAAGATCCGAAACCGGTCTGCGACGAAACCACCGGCGTTTGCGTCGAATGCCTGGTTGCCGACGATTGCGAAGGAACCGAAGTCTGCGGCGATTGGGAAGACGAAAGCGGCGTTTGCCTCGAAGAAGTTTTGTTCATCGCCGACCGCGATCAATCCACGGTCTTTCGCGTCAACGCCACCACCGGCGAGATGATCGACCGCATCTGGGACTTTTCCGAAGCCGACGGTTCCAACGAAGCGACCGCTTCCGAACCCAACGATTTATTGCTCAGCGACGACGGCAACATGTACATCGTCGACTTCAACAGCGGCAAACTGCTGTACGGCGATCCGATCAACGGCGGTGATTTGACCCTCTTCTACTCCGACGATTGGATGGAAGAAGCGGTCACGGTGCTGGAAGACGATTTGTATTTCTATCTGCTGGGCAACGACCACGAAAACATTCACGTCATCGACCGCAAAACAGGTGTACTCGAAGTGGAATTGGGTTACGGCCCCTGCCCCAGTCCCAATTTCACCTGGCCTCACGGCATGTTGTGGTTGAAACAAGGCGAAACCATACTCGTATCCAATGAATACAGCATCTGCGGCGGCGTCATGCATGTTCTGGATATTACCGACCTGGAAAACGTCGAAATCACCGAAGCCTTCGGCGACACCTTCGGCCTGACATCGCCTACCACCGCCACGCCCGACGCAGCAGGCGATTTGTATATCGCCAGTTGGTCCAATTACAACATGGAAATCTTCGACGGCGACACCTTCGCGCACGTTGAAAATTTCATGGACGAGGATTCCTGGGGCTTGATCGATCCGGCCGTCGTATTCAGATCCGAATTCCGTCCCGACGGATACATCTACGGCAACGCCTGGCGACGCGGCATCGTGCGCATCGACGCCGAAACCGGTGACGTCCACGACCTGTGGCTGCCCCTGATCTCCAGCGGCGACAAAGACGCGTACCTTGAAATGCCGATCGGCATGGAATGGATGTTCATCCCGGCGCGTATTCTGTATCCGGATTAACGAACGGAAATAAAGACAATATCAACCCGGTTCAGGGCACGTTCGAGAACTGTAGATACTGCACGAATCCGGAAACGGTGACTTCCACGATGCCTTCGCTCGTTTCGCCGCTATCCAGCAGATTGCCTTCCTGATCGTACAACCACCAATCGCCCGATGCCGTCTGCGACAAGGGAACCGTAACCGTTGCCTCCCCCTCCAGCCACATGCCGCCACGCCAGATACCGACGGTCCAAATGTCCGCGTCATCGGCGAACACGTAAGCGTAAACATCACCGTCCCAACCGAGGGCCTCGCGCAGATCGCCGGCGTATTGCGCATTGCCGATCAAATCGTGCATGCCCAGCAAAGCCAGGTAGGAAAGTTTAGCGTCGGTCTGCTCGTCTTGCGGATAGGTAAACAATCCGAAATAGTCTTCCGTCGGCAGCGATGCCGAACCGGAACCGTCCCAGAACGTGTACCAATCGTAAAATTCGATGCCCTTGGCCAGGCCGATCATCGCGCTGCGCGCCAGGTAGGTGGCCTGACGGCGATCGTTGATCAACAGGCTCGGCCAACCCATTTCGGTGAATTGAATCGGCTTGTCGGGGCAGCCGATGTCAGCAAGCGTCTTCCGCAGCAAGTCCACGAAACCGGCCGTATCTGGGTAAACGTAAATTCCCAGATCAAGGTAAAATTCCGGGCTCGGCTGCTGCAGGAACGTATACGGGTGAATGGACACGACATCGAAGTAGTCGCAAATGTCCTCGTGTTCTTCATGAACGCGATAGATGAAATTCCAGATCCCGCGCGGATCGAAAAAATGCACCTCAAACGGGGAAAGCCCGCCGAAGATGACGTGCGCATCCGGGTCGTTGGCGTGCACGGCTTCGTAGGTCACCTTGAGCAATTCGCCATATTTGGCGGGATTGGGCTCGGGCTTCCAGAACCGCGTCGTGTTTTGCTCGTTCCAGAATTCGTAATAGTCGATCCGGTCGGCAAAGTGCGCGGCGGTCTGCCCGGTGTAATCGGCGTAGTTGTCGGGATCGATCTCGTCGTGCGTCCCGCCCGGAATGGCCCAATCAGGGGCGCCCAGGAAAATGCACGTCAACTCCAACCCGGCCTCGCGACACAGATCGACCATCGTATCCAGCCCGTCGAAATTCCAGACGTCGTCTTCCGCTTCGATGACGTACCAATGGAAGTCGTTGCGCACCATCGTCATGCCCGCTTCCACCAACCGCTCGATTTCGAATTCGCGTTTCCAACTGTACGACGTTCCGCGGTGCATGTGGCTGGATACGCCCATGATGCCGTCCATCGTTTTCCCGCCGGGTTCCATGTCGGCGTAGGGATCCAGCGGCACGGTATCGTCATCTATTGTGTCATCGTCCGGTGTATCGTCATCGGGCGTATCGTCATCGGGCGTATCGTCGTCATCGTCGGCCGATGTGTCGTCATCCACCGTGTCATCGTCGACCGGCGTATCGTCGTCGCCCGAATCGTTATCGTCGTCGTCGCCGCCGCAGGAAAAAACAGCCAGAGACAGGCATAGCATCAGCAGGAGCATAAACAGGTTGCGCATCAATGTTGCCTCCTTGCCCGAACCCAGGCGTTCGGATCATCAAGCGATAGCGTTTTAACACCTGAGTTGAAACAGGGCAATAGTCGCTCACGCAAACGATAACCCGTAAATATCTTATCCCTTCCTTTTTTGAAATCGTTGGATTAATCTCGAGAAAACGAAAGTGAGGAGTGCATGGTGGCTTTCCGTTTTTTGCTTTTGTTGACCATTTTTCTTCTCGTTTTTACCACCTGTTTTGCTTGCAACGACGATTCTTCAACAAGCTCAGGGCAAGCCGATGACAACGACGAGAACGGGCTCTGGCGCCCCGCCCCGCAGACGAGTTGGCAATGGCAGCTTTCAGGTGAAATCGACACTTCCTTCGATCTGGAAATGTACGATATCGATCTGTTCAACACCGCGAAGGAGGTTATCGACCAACTGCACGACGACGGCCGCATTGTCGTCTGCTATTTCTCGGCCGGCAGTTTCGAAGATTGGCGGCCCGACGCGATCGACTTTCCCAGCCAGGCCATCGGCGATCCGCTGGAGGACTGGGAGGGCGAATGGTGGCTGGATGTGCGTAACGAAACCGTTCGCGAGATCATGCGAGCGCGCCTGGATTTGGCGGTCGAAAAAGGATGCGACGGCGTCGAGCCCGACAACGTCGATGCATTCGACAACGACAACGGCTTTGGTCTGACCGCCGCCGATCAACTCGACTTCAATCGTTTTCTGGCCGAGCAAGCGCATGAGCGCGGGCTTTCCGTCGGCCTGAAAAACGACCTGGGCCAGGTGCCCGACTTGCTTAACGATTTCGATTGGGCGCTTAACGAGGAATGCTTCGCCTACGACGAATGCGACGAACTGGATCCGTTTATCGACGCGGGCAAGGCGGTGTTTCACGTCGAATACGTCGACGATTGGAGCGACGCGGAAGCCCTCGCCGACGAGGTTTGCGAAAACAAGCCGCAATTTTCCACGCTGATCAAACGTTGGGATCTGACCGCCGAACGATTGGCCTGCGATTGAAACAGGAGAATAAGCAATGAGAGCAAGGTCGGCAATAATCGCGCTCTTCCTTTTCTTGATCATTTTCGTTTTTTCCTTCGGCGGATGCGAAGAGAGCGACGCCGATTGCGACAACGACTGCCCCGAAACGGACGATGACGACGATAACAACGATGACAATGACGATAATGACAACGACAACGATGACGACACCCCAACAGACGACGACTTCGATGATCCGCAGGTCGAGCTTACCGAACCGATACCGCTGTTGAACCCGGACGGAACATTGCTGGCCCAAGGTTGGGCGCGAACCCCGTTGATTCAATACAATCCCGAATACATCCCCAAAGAATTGAGGTATCGGGTCAAGGAATGGGATCACTATACGATCGTCACCCCTCGCTTCGGCTTCGCCGTTACCATCTCCGACATTTCGTTCGCCACCTTCGCCAGCTATGAATTGGTTGATTTCATTAACGACAAAGTAATCAGCGGAGTGAATCTCATGGTGGGTAGCCACGGCGGCCTGCCGCTTTCGCCGTTGGAATCAGCCTACTTTCAGCATCGCGACAGCTACATGCATATGTTGTACGACAATGGCACCCGCTCGATCGAGGCGGATATCGAGCAGTCGCTTTTCGGCTGCGCGTTCTCGTGCGACGTGGAGATGGAGCAAGCACCCGGCGATGAAAACCCGGCCACGGCGGCGCCGTTTTCCAATCCACGCTACTATTTCTACGAAAACAAAATCTTCGGTATGCCGGCTTCCGGCAACGTGACGATCGACGGACGCACCTACCAGTTCGATCCGGCGGATTCCTTCGCCGTGCTCGATTGGGGGCGCGGCGTCTGGCCGCATCGCACCGAATGGCATTGGGGCTTTGCCGCCGGGTACCAGAACGGACGATTCATCGGCTTCAACATCGGCGACGGCTGTTCCGACGACTCCCTGGGCACCGCCAACGCCCAGAAACTCGGCGTCACCGTGCACAAGCTCTATCACGTCTACTTCGATTACGATGTGTCGAACCTGATGGCCCCCTGGAAAGTCACCAGCGACGGCGACAAACTGCGCGCCACGTTCACGCCCATCTACCACCAGAAGGCCGGCCTGGTCGTTATCGATATCGGCATGCTGCTGGATAAAATGTACGGCACCTTCACCGGACGGATCACCCTCGACGACGGCACGGAAGTCGAGTTCGAAAAACTGTTCGGCTTCATCGAACGCTCCAGCCAACGCTGGTGAGGTGTTTGCGTTTGACAGTGTAAAATGGTTCGATTGGGTGCACCCTTTCAAGGAGGCTTTCAAAATGAAAATACATTGGTTAATTGCGCTTATAGTGCTTGCGCTTTGCTTATTTCTGGCTTTTGTAGCCTGCGGCGATGATGACGACGATGACGATGACGACGACGACAACGATGACAACGATAGCGCTGGCGACGACGATGACGATGATAGCGAAGGGGATGACGACACCGGGGACGATGATACCGCCGACGATGATACCGGGGATGATGACAACGGGGATGATGACAACGACGACAACGATGACGATAGCGCTGACGACGACACGACCGCTGAGGACTATATATACGATGACAACGATATGAACGGCAGTTGGAACCGGGAAAGCGGAGACATCATGGCCATCACCATGCAGCCGTCAGGATATCCTTCTCATCTGACGGAAGTTTCCGCCTATTTTTTCCAACCCGGCAGCTTTCGGTTCATCATTTTTGCCGATGAAAACGGCGACGGTCCCCAGGACTCGGAATTGGTCTATTTTTCCGCACCCATCGATACGGTGACTACACCTGACTGGTACACCCATGACCTCACGACCAAAGGACTTGAATGGAGAATCTGGGCGGGAGCATGGATTGTAGGCGTAAAGTGGGTTGACGATTGGGCTCCCTATCTGGCCGTGGACACCGACACGGAATCGCCGGATTGCTACTTCTATAGCGAATCCGAAGGTTGGCAGCAGTGGCCGGCGAACATTGAGGGTATTTTCATGATCCGGGGCAAAGGTTACTACGGGAATTAATTGGCTGCACATAGCCGCTTGGCGGCGAGTCCCCGTAAAATCTCGTCGCCGTGAAATCCTCCAATGCCCGAAAATCCCTTTCAACTTTTAGTGGCAAGGGTTTCCTTCTTTCGGTGAACGATCCGGCCATACTGGGGCACTCCTGGGAATTCAGGGTGATGCGCAACCCGCCCCGGCCCGCGTCGCGGTTTGCGGTTAGTTATACCTTCGCCGCGAATTGTTCGGGAGAATACGACATAGAATCTGTGACTGACTTTACTAGAAAAGAAAAAGGCGCGTCGATCTATCGAGCGACAAGCCATATTCTTGCGATGGTGTTTACGGAATGAGTTTCCGCACCACGTTCCTGTATTAAAGTCGACTAAGACTCAGCAGCCGCATCCGTCGTCATTGTCGTCGTCATCGTCGTCGGTTACCGCATCGTCGTTGTCATCATTGTCGTCATTGTCGTTGTCGTCGTCGTCGGCCGAATCGTCGTCGTCATCGTCGTCGTCGTCGGTCACATCAGGCTCGTCCCAGTCATCCGTCAAGACATTGTAAGCAAGCAAGGTGTCGTTTAACGAGCCATCGGTCAGTTCGCCGCCGAACAGAAACACCATTTCCTCTGTTCCCTCACCGACGATCGCCGCAGCGGCGCCGGTAACCGCAAAGGGCAGATCAGCCAATTGGGTATAAACGGCGGTCTCAAAATCGAAAAGCCAGGCGTCGTCAAGCACCGCACCGTCTTTGAGAAGCGACGTGCCGCCGTAGAGCGAAGCGTGGCAATCGTTCCCCGCGTTGGCAGCCATGGTGCGCAGAATCAGATCCTCATGACCGAAAGGCATATCGAACCACTGATCGTTTTCGTAGGCATACATTGGAGTGGTGCCGGAATAGCCCAAGACGTAAACGAGGGTGGCGGCAGCACCGACCGCGGCACCGGCTGCAGGATTGGACGCGCTTGCTTTTTGCGCCCAGGTGCCGGCGTCCGGATCGTACGCCCACAGGTCATCCAAGTCACCGCTTTCACCACGCCCGCCGAAGATATACGTGAGTGAACCATTCGGCCACATCGCGCAATCGGCCCGTACGGGTGGAAGCGGGCCGGTGGTATCCTCGCTCTCCCACATGGAGTTGGTGAAGTGGTGCAGGTCGTTCATCAATTCGGCCTGTACGTTTTCGCCCCCGAACATCATCACCGTGCCGTCGGGCAACGCAATCATGCGATGCCCGTGGCGAGGTGCCGGAGCATCAGTGGGAAAAAGTTCGATCCAGGCCTCGCCTTTCGAGGGGGAAAAAACCCAGGTGTCACCGAGCACGTTGCCCTCTTCATCCAGACCACCGAACAACAGCAACGAACCGTCGGGCAGCGCCGCCAAGGCTGAAGCAGTGCGGGCGCTCGGTTGGTCGGCCCAAGCCGGTACAACCAAAAGCAATACACTGAGTACATAATTTACCAAAAGAAAATTACGCATGGTTGTCCTCCCGGAGCGTTTTTCCGAAACTATCGTTGTCGTTTTGTTTAGTGTGATTATTGAATCACAGACGAAGAAACGTCGTCAATGCAGGTGCACCTTCAAATAGTCAGAAAAAGAAAAGGCTCCGATCTCTCGGAGCCCGATTCTTACATGTGGCGGGGTTGACGGGACTCGAACCCGCGGCCCCCGGCGTGACAGGCCGGTACTCTAACCAGTCTGAGCTACAACCCCACAGATCGAAAAGAACCTGATGTGGAGCGGTATTCTACTTAGACTCGGTGCCATGTCAAGCGGTTTTTTAGGGGTGGGGGCATTTCGGCGCAAGGTTGAGAAAAATCTTGAAAAACCTTTTCAATAGACTTGGCATCTGCTAGAAAAATACGGTGGAAATGACTTTATTTGGTGGCGAATGAATACTTGCCCGGTCTGTGGGAAGCACAACGAGGATACAGCGGTTTCCTGCCAGTTTTGCGGCACGCGACTGACCAACTTCGGCCTCAGCGAAGAATTGAAAATTCCCAAGATCGAACCCGGCAACGTTCTGGCCGGGCGCTACCGCATTTTAACCAAGGTCGGCAAAGGCGGCATGGGCCACGTGTATGCCGCCGAAGAAGAAAGCCTGGGCATCAGCCGCCATGTCGCGATCAAGATTCTGCCGCCGCAGATGATGCTCGACGAAGGTTTAGCCGCGCGCTTCCGCGAGGAGATCAAAATTGCCGCGGCTCTGGACCACCCCAACATCGTGCCGATCTACTCGCTGGGCGAGCACCACGGCGTCTACTTTTATGTGATGAAGTTGCTCGACGGGATGACCGCCTTCCAAAGACTGCGGCAACAGGGCCCATTCAGCGAGTTGGAAGTGCGGGAGATCATCCCGCCGATCGCCCGCGCCCTGAACTACGCACACAGCAAAGGCGTTATTCACCGCGACGTAAAAAGCAACAACATTCACATCGGCAAAGACAACAGCGTAATGCTGATGGACTTCGGTATCGCCCGCAGCGCCGACAGCAGCGAGATCACCCTGCCCGGCCAGATCGTCGGCACCGCCGAGTACATGGCGCCCGAGCAATGGTATGGCGAAGCGGGAGTCGGCAGCGATATCTACAGCCTGGGTGTGGTCTGCTACGAATTGATCTGCGGCAAGGTTCCCTTCAAGAGCAAAAACACCTTTGAACTGATGAAGATGCACCAGGAGGTTCCGCCCGAGCCGCTGCGCCCGATCGCGCCTTACCTCTCGGAAGACCTGGAACGCATTATCTTCAAATGCCTGGCTAAGGAAAAAGCGGATCGTTACGCCTCGGCGTTGGACCTCGCGGTCGCGCTGGAAGCCAAACCGGTGGAAAAGGCGGAAGCCGAGAAAGTCGCCGAACAACCGGCACAGGAGGCGGATACCGAAGTATCGACCCTGCGCACCTCGGTGATGGAAAAACCTCCGGAAGAATTGAGCGAAACAGATCGCAAAGCTTGGGACCTGTGCCAGAAGGCCGACGACCTTTACGCCCACGGTCAGCTGGACAAAGCAATCGCCACGGTGCAGAAAGCGCTCAAACTCGCGCCGGAACGGCCGGACGTCATCAGTCGGCAGAAAAAATACGAGAACCTCAAAGCCCTGATCGAGCGCACGATCAAGCGGGCCGACCAAGCCTTGAAAGATACGTTGCCGCAGCAAGCGGTGAACGACTACGAGCGGGTTCTGCAAAGCTACCCGATTCCGGAAGTGGCGGCCAAGCTGGCTCGGGCGCGCACACAAATGGAAGAAGCCAAACAGTTTTACAATCGCGCCCGCCTGCTGGAAAGCCGCGGAAAACGGAAACAGGCGCTGAAATTAATTAAGAAGCTGGAAAAGTTGGACCGCGAAGTCGGCGATCTGAAAACACGACGGATGATGCTCAGCAATCGCTCGCGGCCTCGCCGCAAACGCAAAAGCAAGCTGACGAACGTGATCAACGGTCCGCGAATTATCGTTTTTCTGCTCTTACTGGCGATCGTTGGACTGGTGTTCGGCGCACGTCCGGCGCTGTATTACGTCGCCGATCATCAATATCAACAAGACACCAACAAAAGCCTGTTTCTTTCTTCCAGCAGCGCATTGAAAATTTACGAAACCATCAAATCACTGCGCATAAGCAACATCCTCGTCGAAGAACGCATCGCCGAAATCAAACTGCGCGCGAAAAAGCATTACGTGAATCTCGGCGACAAAATGATGAAAGAAAAAAATCTGGGCAAGGCGATCGAGTATTACCGCAAAGCGCTGGACATGGATCCTGTCGATCCCGACCTGCGCGATGTGGTCGGCATGTTGGAAGCCAAATTCGCCGTGAAAAAAAGCCTGGGAAATTTATAAGCGCGACAACAGGATAAACAATAGAACGACAAACAAGCCCGCCGCGCCCAACAAGAACCATGTGCGTTTGTCTTTCCACAACGAAACCGGAGTTCTGCTCATGGTCTGTTCGCGCCGATCGCTTGCTTCGAGCCGTGCCTGTTCGGGATGGGTGAACTTGAGCTTGGTGTTGCCCAGCACCAATACATCGCGATGCTGCAAGGGATGAGTGTCGACGATCTTGTTGTTGAGCACCGAGCCGTTACGGCTGCCTTCGTCGGTGTAGACGACCTCGCCTTCCTTGACTTCAATCGTGCCGTGCAAACCGCTGACCATCGCGTCGGACAACCGGACGTTGCAGGTTTCCTGGCGACCGAGCCGATGTTCGCCGTAAGGTAAAAGAAATTTCTTGCCCTTGTCCGGACCGAAGATGATTTCAAGGCTCGGGTAGACGGCGAAGTTGATTTTCTTCAGGTAGATGTTCTCCAACAACTCGCGTTTGTCGGCGACGACGGTCATGCCCAGTTCGCTTTCGTTCGGCGGCATGTCGTCGAGCAGTTCGTCGTGCACGTCGGTGATATCGCGCAGTTGGTCGACGGTAAGGATTGTGGTCAACTGCAGGTTGTCTTCTTCCATCTCCGCGACCTGCCGCAGAAAAAACTGATTCGAGCCGATGATCACTTCCGCGTTGTTCGGCAATTCCACCATTTCGGTGATCAATCGGTTGTTGACGTAGGTGCCGTTGATCGAGCTCTCGTCTTTGATCTTGACGGAGTTGCCCATCAAATAGATCTTCGCATGCTGACGGGAAACATCGCTGTCGGCCAGAACGATGTCACAGTTGGGATCGCGGCCGATGACCGTCATCACCTTGACCAGGGGAAACGTCAGCTTGCGACCCAAATCATCGCTGGATTCGAGTAGAAACATCTCGGCCCTCTTTCGGCTAGCGGTTGAAGCGGATCGATTGTAGCCGACGCCCGTGCCCCTGCCAAGTCAAGCAGCTGCATCGTTAAAAGAAAAGGACCCGAGCCGTAGCCCGGGTCCCCTCATTTTACGCTTTGGATTCAGCTAGCAGCCGCATCCGTCGTCGTCATCGTCGTCGTCATCGTCGTCATCGTCGTCGTCATCGTCATCGTCGTCGTCAGGACCCGTATCGTCGTCGTCGTCATCGGGTGTGGTGTCGTCGTCGCCGACCTCGTTGACGGTAATGAGCGATTCCTTCATCTCGACGTCGGTGCCGGCGATGTTGGTGACGCTCAAGGCCACGTGGTAAACGCCCGGCTCGTCGAAAGTGATCGAAGGATTCTGCTCGGACAGGGTCTGCATCTCATCCAGATCGGTACCCCAGGCATACTGCCAGCTCGAAATCGCGCAGGCTTCGTGTGCCGTGGAGGTGTCGGTGAACTGCACGGTCAGCGGAGCGACGCCTTCGGTGACGTCGGTTTCGAAGTCGGCATCGGGCACGCCGCACTCGACGGTGATGTAACCGACTTTCCGCTCGGTGTATTCCTCGTCAGCGCTGCCGTAGGTGTAGGTCAACACCACGGTGTAAACACCGGGGTTGTCATACACGTGCGTCGGCTCGGTTTCGTCGCTGGTCGTGTCGTCGCCGAAATCCCACTCGACGGTGTCAGGTGCACAATTTTCGTGGGTGTCGGTCAGGTCGCTGAAGTTGACTTCCAGCGGCACCGGACCTTCGGTGACGTCGGCTTCGAAATCCATATCCGGACGCGGGCAGGAAACGGTGATGTAGTCCGCCTTGGTTTCCATATCGTTGCCGTAGGGGCCGGTAACCGACACCGAAACGGTGTACACGCCGGGCTCATCGTAGATGTGCGTCGGGGTGATCTCGTTGGTGGTGTCGCCGTCGCCGAAATCCCACTCGTAGGTAGCGATTACGCCGGTGGAATCCGGAGTGAAGGAAACCTCGAAAGGCACGTTGCCTTCGGTTTTGTTGGCCGCGAAGTCGATCGTCGGCGGATCGGTGTTGGGCGTGCCGATCACTTCGATGTTGTCGATGCCCCAGTACTCGCCGCTGGGCAACGAAGTGTACTGCCATTTGATTTTCAGTTCGCTGGAATTGTCAGCCCACTGGCTGATATCGAGTTCCGCGATGCCTTCCTGATCGTCTTTCCAGTTGACCACTTCGTTCCAAGTGGCGCCGTCGTCGTTGGAAACGTAGACGATGGCGTGCTGGCTGATGATGCCGCCAGACTCTTCGAACTCGTGGCTGAACGCGAGGTGGATGTCGTCGTAGCCGTAGGTGTCGATTGTCTCGGTGATGATCGAATCATCCCAGCTTTCGAACATACCGCCGACCTCTTCCACATCGCAGATGATGAATTGGCCGTCCCAGTAATCGCTGGTGCGGCTACCGGGGTTGTCGTCTTGCCAGGTGTGATCGCCGCCCGGATTTTCGATCGTCCAGGTGCCGGGGATGCCGGCGTCGGCGTCATCGAAGTCCTCTTCCCAGATGATCACCGGACCGACGGTCATGTCGTGCTGTTCCACCGTATTGGTTTCCTGGTGACCCAACGCGTCGGTGGCGCGCACGACGTAGTAGAACTCGACGAAGTTGGGCAAGTCGCTGTCGGTATAGGTCGTGTTGGTGGTTTCGCCGACCGGCTCGCTGAAGTTCTGACCGCCGCTGAATTCGGCGCGGTAGATCTGGTAGGTGATCGGCATGCTCAAATCGGTCGCCGCATCCCACTCCAGCACTACGATGTGGCTGTCGGCGTCGGCACTGACCAGACCGCCGAATGTCGGCGCAGCCGTATCGGCCGTGGCCGTATCGGTTTTGTCTTCCGGACTGCCGGTGCCGTTGTCTTCATCGTGGTAGTACAGCGTAATCGTGTCGCCGTTGCTGACCGAAAGCACGCCGTTGGCTTCCGCCGGGGCGCCGGTGGTCAGCGTGATCGTACCGGTGAAGGTACCGGTGCTGGCGATTTCGGTGCAGGTAATGTCTTCGCCGCCGGGCTCGGTGTCGCTGTCGATATGCAGCACCTGGGTGCCGTTGCCGGTCAAGCCGGCGTCGGAAACGAGCACCTCGACCGTGTCGTATTCGGCGTAGATCGTCTGATTCAACCCGATGATGCCGTCCTCGGTGGCGCCGACCAGCAGGTCGTCTTCATAAGGACGATAGCCCCAGCGGGTGATCGTCATGTGAACATCGTCGATCTCGGTGATCGGACCGTCGAACACGACGTGCGCCGCGCCCGACTCGCTGAGGGCTTTACCGATGATGATGCCGTTCTGCACCAACGAAACCAGCGCGCCGTCGACGTCGCCGAGATCCACGTCGAACGAAGACGTGCCCATCGGAATCACCGGCAGGTGACTGGCCGTGAACGAGGCCGGCGGACCGGCGTGCATTTCCATCGTCGGATCGCCGAACCAGTGGAACTCCTCGATCGCAGTCATGCGATAGGGGTCGCCGGTGTAGTGGTAGCTCATATACATTTTGCCGTATTGCAAAATGAAGCCGTAATGCCAGTTCGGGTCGTTGGCTTCGATATCGGTCGGCCATTCGGTTTCGAAATCGGGCCACATCGAGTCGAGCCAGCCCCAGAACATACGGTCGTTACGGCCGGAGTAGCTGACGCGGGTCGAGCCGATGACGCCGACCGCGCCGCCGTCCAGGTTGCGCTCCCAGGCTTCGGTGAAGCAGACGTCGCTGTCGAACTGGCCGGTCGAGCAATTGATCGACCAGACAACCGGCAGCATGTCGCCGTTGGTCAACGCGTTGACGTTGGAAACGCTGAAGCCCGGCTCGGACCAGGCCGTCGACGAACCGTGGTCGCGGTGGGTGATGAAGGCGATACCGCCGTTGACGTAACTGGTGATGTCGGCGCTGTCGCCATCCCAGGCCAGGTTCGGTTTTTGAATGTCATCGGGAATTTCATAGTCGCCGTAAACCGGCATCCACCAGGTCGGCGTCCACTGGTACGTGCTCTGGTTCCAGTAAGTCGGGTTGACGTAAGACTCGGTGAAATACACGCGGTGCGGCGTGAACGGGCTGTCGGGCATGAACTCGTCGAACCAGCGGTAGGTTTCTTCCGTGGTCCGCGCAAAGCGCCGCTGCGCCTCGCCGCCGCCGGCGTGTTGGAAGTAACCGGCGTGCACCGAGTTGCTGTAGTAGTCGTCGTTGACGATCGGCGTCCGCTCGTAGAGCAGAATGTCGGCGACGCGATCTTCCGCTTCAGGCACCGTATCGACGCTGATGCGGCCGTTCAGAATGTCGGCCCACTCGTCGCCGCCGTCGACGGTGACGTAATACAGGTCGGACGGCGTGCCGTCGGTGGTCAACGGAATTTCTTCGGTGTCGCCGAAGAACAGAATGTATTCCGGCGCCGGATCCCAGGTGTCGTAGGCGTTCTGCACCCAGGCTTTGATCTCGCTCACGCTCGAGCCGGAATCGTCGGTTGTATAGATCTCGGTATCGTAACCCTGCAGGATTTTCCACTCGGCCAGATCGACGACGGCGTCGGCGAACTGGGGCGCGCAAAGAATGACGAATTCCGCGCCGGTTGCGCTTTTGCCGGTCATCGCCGGCATCGGCTCGTTGATGAACGCCATGCGGTTCATCGCCGTGTTGTACAAGCCCTGGAAAGCGCGACCGCGTTTATGGTTGAAGAACTTGTTTTTGCCGCCGTCGAAGGTAACGGTCACGTCGAGGTCGGCGAACAGCGTGGCTTCGCCGTCGCCCGGGTTGACCTGCACCGGATAGACGTACAGCAGCATCATTTGCAGACCGCGCATGGTCACCGGGCCGTCGATTTCATACAGCTTGCCCGGGAACGCGGCGGGACTGGCGTAGATCGCCGAATTCAGTGCGAACTCCGGCTCGGGCTCGCCCCAACAATCGGGGGCCGGCGCCTGGGCCGGGTAGAGATCGAAGTTTTCCAACTTCCGCGGATTGGACGCTTCCACGTGCACTTTGGGCGTGGCGCCCTGCGGAATGGCGATCCAGCGCGCGAAAACCGGTACGCCCGGTTCGCCGGGCATGCTGTGCCGGCTGGCGCGGGCGAAGTTGATGGTTTGCCAGGTTTCCCCGTCCAGTTCGATGTCGCGGATCTGGAAGCTGGGGATGTGTACCCGGAAATTAAACGTCGATGTGTTGTTCTTGGAAATGACAACTGAGGGAATCGTTTCGGTGATGGTTCCATCGATTTTAACCCATTGCGTGCCGGCTAAGGCGATCACGGTGGGGAGTAAAATCGTCAGAAGCACCGCCAAAAACCACTTACGGCGCGTCATCATTAGGCTCCTTGTGCAGGGTTAACAAGTATTTTACTATCTTCAGCGGCCTGCGAAAGCACACTCTTACAGCGGCGCATTCTAGCTTGAAGATTTGGTTAGTACAAGTGCTTATTCAGCAAAAAACATGGTTGATTCAATCGCCATTTTACAGTGCTTTTGCGGCCTTTATCCGAGCCGGCCATTAAACGAAACGGACGAAGCGCGCGGCTTCGTCCATCCGGTAGGATTTTTATTACGATTCCCTTACGAGGATGAGGTGATCTCCGTCCAGGACAGCACGTCGATCGGGTCGGCGATAATGTTGTAGGCCGGCGAGTAGGTGTACCAGTAATTGGGACAACTGTTGTTGGTGAACTCGCTCGGGTTCTGAATGGTCACCGAGCCGAACGCCGTCACCACGCCCCAGAATTTGATCTTGCCGTGCAACTCATAGTCGCCCTCGGTGTAAACCAGGCCGTTTAATTCGCTCATCGACTCGGTGTCGAAATTGAGCAGCACGTCGTCCTTGGCGATCATGCTCACCGTCGGTTTGTTGCTGGTTTCGAATTCGCCCTCGCAAATGATCTTCCCGGTGGCGATGATTGTGCCGATTCCCGAAAGTTCCCCGCTGACGTGTACGTCGCCGTCGACGTAAATGGCGCGGTGGCCGTCGGGGCCGACTTCGATATCATCAAAGTCCAGATCGGTGAACGACACGTTGGTGTCGCCGTTGCCGAAGACGCCGTCGTCGTTGAACTTGTAATCGCCGTGGGCGCTGGCGGCCATTTCCATCCACTGTTCGTCGGTCAGCTTGATCGCCGACAGATCCATCGGTTCTTTATCGAAGCGATGCAGGTTGGTGGTATGGCCCTCGGCGTTCAAGGTCGAGCCTTCGGACATGTAGATGTTCAACTCCGGCGTACCTGCGTCGAGGTTAAGGTAGGCGTCGCCGTTGATGCGTACGCCCTCGGTGGAAATGCGCGGTTTGCCGTCGAGGATGACGTCGCCGCCGGCGTTGATCGCCGCTTCGAACACCGAATCGACGTTGACGATCACTTCGACCTTGCGGATCGCTCCGCCCGAGCGCCCGGTAGCCACCACCCGTTTGAGGAAGGTGGACATCTGGGCGATGTCGGCCGACGAAGTGGCGCTGTTGTTCAGCGTTTCCTGCGCGATGTCGCCGGCGTATTCACGATCCTCGTTCAACGCGGCCAGACCGCGCTGCACGCCGGCTTCGGCCGCCCAGAACGCCTGGGCACTGCGCTTGTAATGCCCGCTGATGCGGATGTCGGTGCCTACCACCAGCAGGCTGGCCATGCCCAGCAACGACACGGCCATCAAGATCATCAAGACGATGAGCATGACGACGCCGTCTTCGTTGCTCCATTTTTTTGCAATCAGCTTCTTCATGGCCCACCTCACGGGCACGGGCAGTCGCCGGCAGCAGCGGTGTAAACCGAGCATCCGCTCGATTCGTTGCCCTGCTGATCGACTGCGGTGATGTAGTAGGTGTGACAGTACTTGTCGGCATCCAGACGATTGTCGTCGTCGATGTACTGCACACCCGGCGTATCCGGATCGATGTCGGTCACCCGCGTGTACATGCGCGAGAAGGAACCGCAATCATTGGACCGGTAAATGTTGTAGCCGGCAATGTCCGCCTCGGCGCCGGCCAACCATGACAGGTTAATCTGTTTTTTCGCGATCTGTGTCGCGGTGATGCCCAACGGGCACACCGGCGCGGTGGTGTCGGGAGCATAGTCGTAGGTGTAGGAGCCGGTCGACGGACTGCGATCGCCGCTGTCGTTGTTGTCGCGGGTGGTGACGTAGTACCAGATGCGGCAATCGCTCTGGTAAGGAATCGTCGCCTGCCACTCGGCTTCGGATTCGTTGTAGGTCATCTCCAGATTCGCATAACCGGAAGTCGGCGCGACCGTCTGCATGTCGCCGTCGACGTAGTAATACAGATCGGCTTCGGCGATGCCGGCCGAGGCGTGGTCGACCACTTCCAGGTGCACCGGCACCGAACGGTAGTTTTCCACTTCGATCTGCCCCTGCACCGTCGAGGCGGCGGTGTCGTCGCTCGGCATATCCTGCTGCACGTTGATGATCTGCGGATTCGCGCTGAATGTAATCAACAGTTCGTCGCTGCTGCAGGAGTTGCTGAAGGTGCTCTTTTTATAATTCAGCACCACCCGCAATTCCGCGCCCGACATGGAAACATCGTCGGCTTCCTGCGTGTGCCGCACAATCGAACCGTAGGGGAACCCGTTGGTCAGTCCCGAAGTCAGGGTGAACTGTCCGTCATCGATGGAGTCGATCGTCGCCTGTTCCACCTGGCCCCCGTCGATCAGGTAAATCGTGTCGCCGGCGGAGAATCCGCCCCAGGAACTGACATTGATCGTCGTGCTGCCCGCGCTGGCGGTCAGGGCAAGCGTGGTGTATTGCCGCGTGTAGACGAACGTCACCGTTTTGGTTGCGCCGCCGG